>FLOH01001357.1_pt1 | contig 38605 bp, 64 predicted proteins | sample 756751 | NCBI WGS metagenome assembly FLOH01 (sample SAMEA4026879, study PRJEB14308) | marine metagenome | biome: coastal water; material: water | depth 74 m
TTTGATTTCTTTCGAGGGGTTACTAAGGCTTTGGACCCGTTTGCCAGTTTATCTATAACAGAAATACCTTTTATAACAGAAGAAGATGATGAACCAGATACTTTAGGTTTAACACCATTACTATATCTATATGATAACCTAAATAGTCATACTGTAATAGAGCAAGGCGCACGTAAATTAATAGAAGACGCATTAAATATATCTTCTGTTCACTCTTGGAATCATTGGTATCGAAGAATCCTGATGAAAGATTTTCAAAAAACAGTTACTTCTATGCAAATAAATCGTGTGTTGAATCGTATTGCTAAGAAAGATACGCGGGCGTTTCCTTTTTTAATATCTACAGTTAAATTTCAGAAACATACAGAGTATAACAATGATATGCTCGTAGGTAAAGCTTATATAGACGAGTTTATTACTGGTGAAAGAGTGATGATTATTCTAGATAAAGAAACTAAAACTGCTCTTATGTTTAACGAGAAAGGTAAATCATTAGATGCTGCTTCATTATTCTCTCCTATATTACATATGCTGCCAGTAGGAGACGGCTTTGCTGTAGACGCCGTTAAAACAAAAGATTGTATTCGCATTGTAGACATCTTATCACTAGATGATTACAAGCGAGGGTATACACAAGCTACACAAGAGATACGACATGGGGCCCTATGTGATATTAGAGATTGGGTGTTTAGCGTATTCGGACAAAAAGTGGTTATACATCCTAAAATAATGGTGGATTTAAGCGACAATGTAGCATTTGAGAAGATAAAAGAAGATTTCCGTCTGCAAGGCGTTGAAACTATTATGATAAAAGACACCCAACAGCACTATATGACACGTAAAACAAAGAACTGGATTAAATATAGTCTTGACAAGTAACTGATACTTTAGTATAGTTATAATATGAAAACTCCAATACAATTTAAAAAGATCTTTATATCGCAGCGAGCTATAGGTATGTTCAATATTAGCTTTGCATTAATCCAATTATCTATTTTAGGAATGTATATTTTAGATCCAACAACAATAGATCTTGGCAGGGGCTTACAAATGTTCGGTGCCAGTTGTTTTATCGGATATCATCTTTCTAATTTAGTTAGAGAAATACCTAATCCATTAAATTGGTGGGTATTTTTCTCTGGGAAAAAAATATGGATGTCAGAATTAGTTGATATAGGGTTTGGTGAGAAACCTGAACGCTATTTAGAAATAATGCAATGGTTAGAAGACAGTAATGTAAAACATTATGTAGGGAAAGATATAACCGTCCCAGGTTTCAATTCTGAATGTGTTTCCTTCTTGCGAACCGAAGATCTAGTATTGTTTAAATTAACATGGTATGATGGAGAAGAAGCGAATGCAGTTACATGAAGCTAATGAATATGAAGATTTTATGAAATGTTGTCAGGAAATAGTAGATAATAGTAATGACGTATCATTAAATCTAGAAAATACAAAACATTTACACACCTTTTTTGAAAAAGAAAGCTTAATGCCAGCAGATTGGTCTTGGTATGCTAGGATTCCAGACGATAGAAACATAACATGGTTTGATTTTGTATTTGTTTCTTCGTTAAATGGTGGTTTTTATGAGATGAAAAACGACAAAATAACTAAATGGGAACATAAAGGTTCTGGATCTTCTGCTTTATTAAAGTGGATTAATGAAGAAGTGTGGGCACCAATCAAAATTCCCGGTGTTAATTTAAAAACAACAGAAGATGTTGGTATTGTTTTTCAAAACTTTGTTAAAGATTTACCATATGGCGATTGGCGCTTAGACGTATTAAAAGAATTTGCCGATCCAGAAGTAAATCGTGAGCTTCAAATAATTCTTATGTCTGCCGAGCAAGCAGATTGGACATTTTCTTTTACATTTGATCAAGTAAACAAACTTGTAGAGCTATTTCCAGCTTCCTTTGGTAATGATCCATTTAGAAAGAAAGCTATTCTTGCTTGTTTGTTAATGGGTGCATGGTTATTGAACAATGGATCTGAAGTATTTTACACGTTACCCATACCTTCAGACTACCAAATCCCTAGAATATTCCATTGGGCTGGAGTTATTGAACTAAGTGATTCGTTTATAAGTAAAATTCAAGATGATACTGCTTTACTTGATGTAAATTCTAATGAGGTAACTGCTTTTAGGGCGGCGGCTTGTTTAGCAGCGAGTAAATTAGCAGATGAAATGAATGTTGGTGACAATATCGTTGATAATTTCTTGTTTATGGGTGCTAGAAAAGACGAAAGCTTTGAAAAAGAATCACTTTCTCCTATGCGGTGCAACACAACATGGTTTTAATGCAAGAAAAAACTGTTAAAATCGCAGAATGGATAGCTACAGCCTGTATCATTATTGGTTCTATATCTCTTTCCGGTGGGTTTCCGTTAATTTCAGCTGTATTTTTCTGCGTTGGTTCCATCATATGGGCAATGGTTGGTTTATCGTGGTGCAAGCATTCATTAGCGGTTACTAATATATTTATTGTTGTTGTTTATATTGCTGGCTTTATCGGCATAGCAGATTATATAAAAACTTTATTCTAAAACCCTTGACATTTTCTCCTATAATGTTATACTAATTTAGTATAAACAAAGGAGAAAACAATGTTTAATCTAAGTATTTGGTCAGAAGTAACTGAAGGCAAACACCCACATCGTGTTGTGTTTGGCGTTAATCGCATTGATGACGAAAATTCCGTGTTTGTTAATGCTCGTCGTCCTAGCGCGACTTCTTATAAATTTAGCCCGGAAGTGGTTGAATGGCTTAAAGAGTCAACCGAAGAAGATTATAAATTTAAAACTCGTACAAATTTCTTTAAAAACAATGTTCGCTATGGTAATACCTACAGCGTTTGTTTCGCAAACTCTGACGATGCTGCCTTGTTCAAGATTACCTGGTCGTAATGTCCGATTGGCGGGCCTGCTGTAAAGAAAACGGCGAAGATGGTCGAGAATATTCTCATTGGAAATACCAATATGAATATATTGGTGATGACGATTTTGATTATGACGAAATGTATGATTGGTGTTTGTTTAACATCGAGGATCTTATGGGTTGGCACGTAAGGGATTACGGTGTAATTTTCTTTAGTGCTGAATCTGTAGCTTTTTTTAAACTTACGTGGATGTAATTTAATGAAAAAGAATATGTTCATAACCACAGTTTACAATGTGAACAAATTTCATCGCCGCCCTGATCTCGACGACGGCGGCGAATATATGTTTATGGAAAACCCAGAACTCTGGTGGGATCTTAATATTGTTCTTAAGAGCGGTGAACAAAACTATGAAGATATTACTCACGAAAATGTTGCAAAGAATGGTTTGCAAATTGAAGAATGGCTGGGCGATAGCTTCTCATATACTGTAGTGGTTACACCGTACATTGATACTCAAGTTGTTAAAGAAGAAATAACCAAAGTAGTTAAGTATAAGGGTGGATTGTTTAGTTCTGATCGCGAAAAGGAAATTAAAGAAACAAAAGAGACCGAAACTAGAACAGCGATGTGGCGTTTTTGGTTTAGAGAACAATCTGATGCCGTTTTGTTTAGTACAGCCTGGAAGGGCGAAGAAAGCAAATGATTTCTGTTAGACAAAAATCAATTCGAGTCTTCGAAGTTGAGTATCCCATTGTAAAACCAGAGTCTATTAAAGATTGTGAATGGAACGAAGTTGAAGAATGGTTAGATGAGTCTGGCTACGGATATGAACATTATACGGTTAGTGGTACTTTGAATACTTTTATTCAGGAAGTTTTCTTTTCTTCATCTAATGCGGCGGCGATGTTCAAATTGACGTGGATGTAATATGACACCAACACTAGATTTACACGGTAAAACCCAGGATGAAGCACAAGAGTATTTGTCTAAGCAACTTTCTCTTTTTAAAATGCAAGGCGAACAGTGGGTAACTGTAATCACCGGACGGGGACATAGTAAAAAAGGTGCTGATATGGGAACCCTTAAATTAAAAGTGCCTGGGTGGCTTAGGGGTGTAAAATATAAAGCTATTGTAAAGAGTGTTACTCAAATTCCACAAAACCCTGGAGCATTGCTAGTAGAATTAAAACAAAAACCCAAACCTAAGTTGCGTTTGGTGAAGGACAAGTAAAATGGGTAAATTAATAATTTTAGATATACACTCAATAAATGCATTCACAAGACAGCCCGAAATAAATAAAGAGCGTGATTGTTTGTTTGGTAATACCCATATCTGGTGGGAAATAGCCAAGGCCAAAGCTAAAACTAAAAGATGGTCACACGACGATACAAAATTTGTAATTCTAACTCTTCCGAAAGTAGGAAAAAACATTCTTGATATAGAAGAATGGATTGAAGATAGCACCGAAAATATTGTCTATGCTTTTCCTTTTGTGGCTACTGAAACTATTACAGTAGAAACTATCAAGCGAGTTAAGAAAAATTATTTTTCGTCTGAAGATATAGTTGAGACTTCCGAAGAAGAGAAAACAGCTAATTTCAAATTTGTCTTCGAAACAACAGAAGAAGCAACAGCTTTTGGACTAGCTTTTATGGGCAACTCGTAATGCAACGGTTTATGCCATATGAAGTAGTGACCATAAGAGAACACAGGAATGATAAAGTTGTTATTCAAGAAATGAATGAATTTATGCACGAACACGATTTGCGGCTAACCGGTAATTGTATTCGGTTTATCCGCGATGATTATACAATAATTACTCAATTTAGATCAGAAGAGATGCCTGCTTTATTCAAATTAACATTCTAAAAGCCTTGACTAGCCGGCTATCTGTGTTATAATTAAGGATAATTAGGAGAAGAAATATGTCAAACATTACTGAATTAGTTACAGAATTACAAGAAGCTTCGGATTTGTATTACAACGGTGGGAAATCCCCGCTTAGTGATGCTGAATATGATGCAAAAGAAAACCAGCTTCGCAAACTCGATCCTGCAAATGTGTTCCTTACTGGTATTGGTGCTGATGTCCATGGTGACAAAGTTCCATTGCCTTTTACTATGGGCAGTCTAGATCAAGTTAAAGAAAATGATACATTGAAATGGGTTAAGGCTAAAGGTTTGGAAGACGAAGATATGGTCGTTACTTCCAAAGAAGACGGCAACTCAATTCAAATCGTTTATGGCGATACTGGTGATTTGCAGATTGCGTATTCTCGCGGTAACGGTAAAGTCGGTCAGGATATGACTAGACACGTTCGCCGTATGAAGAAAGTTCCACAGAAAGTTAGCCAAAAAATGGCTATTGCTGCTGAAGTTATTATGGCAGATGACGTGTTTGATCAACTTAATGCTTCTGGTGCTCTTGATATGAAGAATGCTCGCAACTATGTTTCAGGGCAAATGAATTCAAGCGAAAGCGATGCAACGTTTTATGATAATGTTGATATCGTTGCTTTCAAAATTCTTAAATTTGGTTGAGGGAAGACAATGACTTACACAATTATCACTTATGTAAAAGGCAATGATGTTGCACCTGAACACGGCGTTGGTGTTTGGAATTTTTCTGGTACACTTAACGAAGCTTGTTTGAAAGCACGTAAAGCCCAGGTAGAAAACGGTGGTGTTGAACAACTAACAGATGTTGTTGTAATGACTGCATTTGAAGGTGACCTCGAACCGGAATTTTAAGATGGTTAAGATTCGTATTGGTTTTTCCTTAGAATTTGATTTCGATGAATTTATGGAAGAGATCGAAGAACCATTCCCAGATTGCGATACGATCGAAAAAGAATCAGATTGGCGTATACCAATTTATCGTAAGGCATTGAAATCATTAGGAATTAATAAACAGTTCGAAGTGAGACCTACGCATATTCTTTGGAGGGGCGAACCCAATGTTTCCTATAATCTGGTGCTGTCGTTCCGCACCAAAGAAGAAGCCGTTTTGTTTAAGTTTGCTTTACCAGATGGATTAAATTATTATGGTTTCGACAACCCCGAAGACGGAACCCCAACTAATCGCATTGTAGTGAATTAAAATGAATGAAAAAGACGTACAGGCTGCTATTGATGGTGTTTTAGCCGGGCTAGGCGAATTGAATGCCGAGCAACGAAAAGTTTTTGGTGATTTTGCAGAAAAATTAACTAAATCTGCTGATCGTATGGGGGGTGTTGATCGAAAAAGCACACGAAGAGCTAAAAACCCTTAAAGAACAAGGTGTTAAGCCACACTGAAACCCTTGACTTGGTAAGATTACGTGCTATAATTATACATAATTAGAAATTGGAGAGTAAGATGAACAAATTAGATCAATTGAAACAATTAGAAGCTGAAGGTTTCAACGTCACAGAGTATGTTGTTGTTAAAGGCAATGAACTTACAGACGATTTCCTTAGCAACACACTTGCTGATTGTAAAGAGAAAAGCGATTTTGCTTTAGATGGTGTTGTTATTGATGTCAACGATTCCAATATTTGCGATGCAATGCAGGCTAAGAAAAAAGGTTCTAGTCTGAACCCTCCCAGTGCTCGTAAGTACAAAGTAGGTGGTGACGATAACGTAGCTACATCAACTGTTGTTAATGTTGAATGGAATGTTTCTAAGCACGGTTTGTTGAAGCCGCGTGTACAAATTGTACCAGTTGATCTTGTTGGTGTTACGATTACATATGCCACCGCCCATAACGCAAAGAATGTTATGAATATGGAAATTGGTATTGGCGCCACAATTAATATTACTCGTGCCGGTGATGTTATTCCTTACATTTTGGAAGTTACCCAAACTGGTCCAGAAATTGCTAAACCTGACGTAAACGAAGTTGGTGCTTTTAGTTTTGATGGAACAGATTACATATTGGATGATGTTTCTAGCAACGATGAAGTTAAATATCAGCGCCTTGAATCAGCTTGGAACAAATTAGGTGTAGAAAATGTCTCCTCTTCCGGCTTGCGTAAATTATTTGAAGCTGGTTACGAAACCATTGCTTCTGTTATCGTTGAAGATGATGACAAAATTTACGAAGTTGTCGGATCACGCAATGCTTACAAAGCAAAAGAGCACGTTCGCAAATTACTTAATCCTGTAAAGCTTGAAACGCTCGGTGCTATTTCCGGTGCTTATGGTCGCGGTATTGGTGAACGCCGTTTGAAGAAAATTGTTGAAGACCTTGATACGTTTGTTGGTCTTACAGCTAAACAGATTGAAAGCGTTGAAGGCTTCTCCGATATTACGGCGCAACTCGTACTAGATGGAGAACAGGAATTCAATGACTTTGTTGATGAAATTGCTGGTTGGTTTACTATTGATACCGCTGCTCCCGCTGCTCCGGTAACTGGTGGTACGCTTTCCGGTATGATTATTGTTTGCACTGGCTTCCGCTTGAAAGGTGATAACTTAGATAAATTCATTGCTGCTGGTGGTATTGTTGCAGACCGTGTTAACAAAGAAACTACCCACGTTGTTTGCAAAGATCCTACCAAGCTTACTGGTAAAGTTAAAAAAGCCCACGATGCTGGCATTGCGTTGCTGAGTGGCGAAGCTTTTGAAGCGATGATTTAATGCCAGACTGGGCAGACGAACTTGCTGAACAAATTGTAAAACACCCATCTGTTTCTAATCACGATAGATTAGTTAAAGAAATTTCTCAGGCTTTGCGCGATGAACGGAATAGAGCCGTTGCCGTAGCAGAATCAGCGACGGTTGCAGTGAATGGAACAAAGTGGGGTTCTTGTCGAGAAGACATTGCAACTAAAATCAAAGGAGAATAGTATGATTTATGTTGCTGCTTTTTTTGGTTTATATATGATGATAGGAATTTGCATTTTTGCAATTATTACCTTACCATCTCTTGGTCCAACTAATCCTAAAGAAGATACAATCAAGCTATTGTTTATGGCGACATTTCTTTGGTTGCCGGCTTTTTTAGCATTTCATTTTGATTATAAAAATAGGAGAAAATAATGGGACGAGTATCTATTGACGGCCATACATATAATGGTAGTAGTGTTTCGATTGTTAACGGTGTTGTTACTATTGATGGTGTTACTCAAGGAGAAGCCACCGGAGAAGTCAGGCTTGTAATCGAAGGAACACTTGATTCTTTAGAAACAGATGCTTCGGTAAATATGACCGGAACAATTAATGGTAATCTAAAAGCTGCTGGTTCGGTGAACTGTGATAACGTTGGTGGTAATGTTTCAGCAGGTGGTTCGGTAAATTGCGATGATGTCGGTGGTGATGTTACGGCCGGCGGAAGTGTAAGCCGTGGATAAAACTTATTCTATTTTAGAAGATAGTATAAGTGGGAAATCTATTATGTGCAATGTATGTGGTATGACATCATCCCACCCCAAAGACATTGAAAATAAATACTGTGGTAATTGTAATAATTTTCACGTTGATTTATTAAGAATAAAGAAACTTAAAGAAACTTAAAGAAAACTTAGAGAAAGAGCAAGGGATATAATGAAAGAACTAGCAGAAAAAATGACCGAAACAATCGACATCCTCCAGGAAGTTCAAAAACAAGTAGCTATGATGGAGGCAAGTGTAGGAGACATTACAGACTTCGGTAAAGATCAAGCTGGTTTTAATAATCAAATTCAATCTGCAATTAATGATCAAAGTGCATTGCTCGAAGATTTGGCTGGTGGTTATCAAGCAATGACTAATTGGTTTCTTGCTATTAACGCTGCTTTAGATAAAGCCGGAATCGAAGTTGATGTTGAAGGTACAAAAAAACAACGAGAAAGATTAAATTAATGACACAAGATGTTGTCAATTACGTTAGTAAAGTATTAGTAGATGGTGAGTCAGTTCATCAATTCGATATGTTTGTATCTAAAGAAATCCTTAAAGATATATCGGATTGGTTTGAAGACAATAACTATAATGCCTTTCGTGAAGACTGGCATCCTTGGGAAAACAACACAGGTGTTATGCAATCGGTATTCATATCCGATGATGAAGTTGCCGCTCATTTTCGTTTACAATGGGAAGAACTAGCACATTGAGCTAAATAACTATGTAGTTAACATAGGAGCTCAATATGGCGAAAGGTGACGAGCCAGCACAAAAATGGCACGAGATCATAAAATTAAAAGAAATTATATTTGCAGGGATGACAGTTTCTGCATCTGTTACCGCTGCCTGGCAATGGGTAGATGGACGGTATGCAAAGAATAGAGACGTCTTAGTATCTCAGGCTCAAGTTCAACAACAAATAATTTCATTAGAATGTAGATTGCTTACTTCTCTTACAGAGTTAGGAGCAAGTGAATTATTGGGCGTAAGACAGTCAGAATTACGTGGGATTAGAGAAAAACTTATTAAGACATCACAGAAATCTGCATTGACGTTAAAAGAAGCTATAGAACAAAAAGAAATGGTAGCTAAAGAAGCATCTGTGCAGCGGGAAGTGGATATTTTAACATATGGTGATACAGAAGGTGATTGTAAATGAGAATATTATTAACTATCGTGTTTACTATGATGGCTTCTATAGCTATAGCTGGTGAAGCAATACAACAAACCCCACAACAACAAATTATTATTCCAGAAGAGCAATTATTAATTCCACATCCTTCAAGTGGACAGCGTTACGAAAATCCCTTGCTTGGGCAAAAATATCAGGATTTAGATGAAGAAAACAAAGTTAGGCTAAATCGGCTACGCAAAATGTTAGATCAATTAAGATCCAGTAAAACAAAAAATTAAATTTGAAGTTTTTATCTATTTACTATATCCTTTAATAATAACAATTAACAAAGGAGAAATAGATGACAATTCCTACACTATCTGCTGACGATCAAAAGAAACTTGCCCATTTTTTAGGGGAAGGTATTAAAGTCAAGCAGGAGGTTGCAGATCTTACAGAAGGTCTTAACGATGTTAAAAAACACCTTGCAGATGAACTAGATATCCCAGTAAAGGAACTTGGCAAGGCTCTTACAGTTGCATTTAAGAAACTCGAAAATTCAGAAGCACTAGAAGACGAACAAGCAACACTAGATGCGGTTGGTGAAATTCTAGAAATTACTGGCTACTAATATATGGCATCTGTTTTAGATAATATTCTAAGAAGGAGTAAAGGGTCTACTACAATTTTTGGTGTAGATATTGATTATGCTTGGGGCGAAAATAAAAAAATAAACGCCTGGGCGGATGCAATCATTAACCATGCCGATTATTTAGAAATACAACATCGCATAATAAAAGAAAAACAACCCGATGGTAGGCTACGAATCTACCTTAAAGATGAGGTAGAAGTATGACTTATATAGATGGATGGCATAATCGTAAAAAGAATGAAATCAAAGTAGTAGAACGTATTAATGGTAGAAGACAGTTTACTGATATTAAACCAAAATACGTTTTTTATTATGAAGATCCTAAAGGAAAACATCGTTCTATTTATGGTGACAAAGTTAGTAAATTCGAATCCCACGACGAGCATCGTTTCCGTAAGGAAATTGCTATTATGCGCGGAAGGAAGATTTTCGAATCAGATGCCAATGTCTTATTTAGGGCATTAGCTGATAATTATCGTCATACGGAACCACCCAAACTAAACATATGTATGTTTGATATTGAGGTTGACTTTGACCCTAAGCGTGGTTTTGCTACGCCTGAAGATACGTATGCTCCTGTAAATGCTATTTCATTACACCTAAGCTGGTCTGACCAACTTATTTGTTTAGCTCTAGCACCACACACAATTACAACAGAAAAAGCTCAGGAAATTTGCGATAGTTTGCCTAATACAATATTATGTGCAAGTGAAGAAGAACTATTACAAACATTTCTAGAGCTTATAGATGACGCTGATGTAATTAGTGGTTGGAACAGCACGTTCTTTGATATTCCATATCTTGTAAATAGAATAGAGACGGTTTTAGGTGGTGATTATAATCGCAAGTTTTGCTATTGGGGACAAAAACCTAAGAAAAAATATATCAATAGATTCGGAAGAGATCAACTTAGCTTTGAGTTAGTTGGAAAAGTTCACTGTGATTATCTTGAATTGTTTAGAAAAAACTCAATGCAAGAACACCACAGTTACAAACTTGATTATATTGGCGAAACAGTTGTTGGCGAAAACAAAGTCCCATATGATGGATCATTATATGATCTTTATCATTATGATTTTAAGAAATTTTTAGAATACAATATTCAAGATACAAAAATTCTAGTTAAATTAGAAGAAAAAGAAGCATATATTGTATTGTCTTTGCAGATTGCCCACAGTAACTCAATATTAATTAAAACAACAATGGGTACGGTGGCAATGTGTGATCAAGCATTGTTAAATGAAATCCACGATCGTGGAATGGTTGCACACGACAAAGTTAAACGAGACGACGAGCATATAGTAGCTGCTGGTGCTTATGTTGCTGATCCTAAGATTGGTATGCATACTGAAATTGCAGCTATTGATATTAATTCCCTGTATCCTTCTGTTATTCGTGCTTTAAATATGTGTGCAGAAACACTAGTTGGTCAAGCACGGACGGACGATACCGATAAATATCTCACAGATAGAACAAATCAAGGAATGTCTAATACAGATGCTTGGCACGAAACATTCGGCTGTTTAGAATATCAAGCTATTGTTGAGCAAGAAGATTTAGATATTACTTTTGATTTCGAAGATGGCTCTACCGAAACACGAAATGCTAGAGATTGGTATGATTATTTCTTTGTACAAGGTCAAGATATAACAATATCTGCTAACGGTACAATTTTCAGAACAGACGTAGACGGTGTTATCCCAGGTATACTTACTAAGTGGTATACTGAACGACAGTGTATGCAACGATCTAAGAAGGATTATAGTCGTATATTAAAAGATGGTTTAGAAATAGACTCAGAATTAACTAGTTTGTTGGAAGATGATTAATATAGTTTTCTAATTGTTCTATAGTCTGAGCAAAGAAAAAATTAATTACAAGTTGTCTTTTTGTTAATATTCGTTTTAAATACCATTCTTTATTATATGTCGAAACCTCAATCCATAAGTCAAAATCTGGTATATAGAAATCACATATTTTTTTATTATGTTTAGGATAGGGTTTAGAAAATTTGACATTTTTAAATTTATTAAAGATAATTTCAGCGCATTTTGCTTCGAAAGAACTATCAAATGTTCCTAAAATTGTAGTTGTTTTTTTAGCCCTTACCCCTCTTGTAACAGGAGTACATTCTCTACATATTACATTATGCCTAACAAGTCTATCGGGGGTTGTTTTGAATATATAGCCACAGGTATGTTTAATTGCTACAGGAGAACCCGAACCAGAATAAGAATCTATCAATTCTAAATGCGGATTCATTTTTTTCATTTTCTTAACAAATAGGGCTTCGGTGGATTGTTTTTCTTTTTTATAACATAATCTACATTGCTTACCGTTTAATGCTTGTCTAGGCTGGGTTATCCATATAGAATCACAATAAGTACATCTATGTTTTATTTTTGTTAACATATTTACATAATCTTCTAAAACGATCAACTCTGGTCTAAGCTTTTTTATTGATTCTACGTATGTTTTACTGTTATACTTTTTATAATTACTTGTATTTGTTCTTTTATATACACCTTTAGGCATTTTCTATTACTCCTTTAGTTTATATTATTTATACATCAGAATACTAACTTATGCAGTTTAAGAGGAATTTATGGATTTTAATTTTGAACATTTAGAAACATTAATAGCGAAAAAAGATGTGACCGCCATCAAAAGCTATATGAAAAAACACAACCTAAAATTAAACGGTAACAAAATAATTTCAGCAGACAAAAAAGAACATCAACATATGGTTCAGTATTGGGATCATAGACAATATGTCCGTAAGATTATGTTGAACAGTTTGTATGGTGCTTTGTTGAATCCTAATTTTAGGTTTTATGATCCACGAATAGGACAATCAGTTACTCTTACTGGTCGTTGTATTACAAAGCATATGTCAGCAAAGACAAACCAAATGATTGAAGGAACGTACGATTACAAAGGCGCGTCAATCATTTATAATGATACTGACTCAGTTTATTTTTCTGCTGTTCCAGTTATGAAAGATAATCCAGATTTTGCAGACTTTGATTGGAGTAAAGATAATGTTGTTGCGTTATATGATGCAATTGCTGCAGAAGTGAATGAATCGTTTCCTCAATATATGATGTCGAATTTCAATTGCCCACAAGAACGAGCAGAAATTATTGCTGGAGGTAGAGAATTAATAGCAAGTAACGGTATGTTTATTAAAAAGAAAAGATACGCTTTATTAATATATGATGATGAAGGTGATAGATTAGATTTGGATCCAAAGTATTCAGAACTAGGTGGAAAAATTAAAGCTATGGGTTTAGATACTAAGCGTACTGATACACCAAAACCTGTGCAGAATTTCCTACAGTCTATTTTGGAATTAGTATTGTCTGGTAAAACAGAACAAGAAGTGCTAGATTATATTATAGAATTTAGAGAGCAATTTAGAAATTGGGATGCTTGGGATATGGGTACGCCAAAAGGGGTGCGAGGTATCTCAGAGTATGAAGAAAAAATGCGAGTAACAAAAGGAAAACTTACTGTTCCTGGTCACGTAAGGGCTTCGATTAATTATAATAAATTACGTGAGCTTAATAAGGATTACGAGTCATTAGCCATTAGTGATGGAAACAAAATTGTAGTTTGTAAATTAAAACCAAATGCATTAGGTATGACTAGTATCGCTTATCCTGTTGATGAGGCACGGTTGCCTAGTTGGTTTAAAGAATGTAGTTTTGATACTGGTGCTATGGAAGACGGTATGATTGACAGGAAACTTGAAAATCTTATCGGGGTTTTGAAGTGGGATCTTAAAAGTACAAAAAATGATACTAACTTTAATCTATTGTTTGCACCGAAAAAGAAATAAATTGAGTATTGTTTAGAAAACAGCTATACTTGGAATAATTAAAATATATTTAGGAGATTAGTTAAATGAGAAAAGCATTACTTGATGTTCTCGATCACACACAGTCATTGGGTTTCATTACAGAATTACGTTTTACTGGAGAAGCAGATAAGACTCTAGTTGAAACAATGAATGAAAACCAACGTGTTATTATAAAAGGAACATTAAAAACACCGTTAAGCGAATTTGTTGGTGAATTTGGTGTTAAAAGCCTTACAGAACTACGTGGACTTGTAACAAGCCCGGATTTCAAAGGCGACGATACAACCATTAATGTAGTAACTACAACCCGTAACGGTGATGACATCGTAGAGAAAGCAATTTTCTCTAATCCAATTGCTAAGGTTGAATTCGAACATAGGTTCTGTTCTGTAAATCACGTACAAGAACAATTTGATTTTATGGGCGCACCTTGGAATGTAACATTTAAATTACCAAAAAGCGAAATTAACCGCTTTAGTAATTATGCAAGCATTTATGCTGGTCAAGCATTGTTCACAGTGTCTACAGTAGATGGCGAATTGCGCTTTAATATTGGCGAAAACGGTGGTGGTTACATTACTGTTCCGTTAGAAGAAAGTGTAGAATTTAAGAATGAGATGAAATGGCCAATGGCTGAATTGTTAAGCGTTCTTAAACTAGACGAAGAAAATGCAGAAATTAGTATTTTTGATGATCCTAGAGCTGCGGTTTTACAGGTTAAAATTACATCTAAAGAAGCTGAATGGCTTTACATTTTCCCGCTAGTTCGCGCATAAAAGTAGCCGGGTGAAATTCCCGGCAGATCGGAGGAAATTATGGATGAAAATATCGAAAACGGTAAATGGTATTATGAATTTACCATCGATGATTATAACTACACTGATTCAGAGTATTATAACATTAAAACCAATACTAAGTCAGGGTCGCACGTTACAGAATTGCCAAAACAAATTAGACATTGTTACGAATAGCATTACATCACAGCCGCCGTCTAAATCTGTAACTGGACAAATAAGGTTTAATACTATGACTTCTGGAATGGAAAGTTACGATGGTACAGGATGGATACCTATAACAAACGAAATTATGCTATATAATATAACGCCAAAACATTGCTATGAATAAGATAAAAAAAGTTATATTACCTATAATAAAAAACTATCACCACTAGACGTAGCTAGTGATATATTAAGTGTACAACCTATGACAGGAAATGTTGGATCGATTTTTACAATGAATACTAAAACAAACCACACACCAAAACATTGTTATGAGTAAACTAACAACTTTGAATAAACTAAAAGGTATATTCATACAGGGAAATTTTGAAAATACATCACAACGAGTATATCCTATGGATGAACTACGTGAAGCAATAAACAAACTAAACCATTATCCAAAACATTGTTATGAATAAAACAGATCGCAAAATAAAATTGAGAAGGAAATATAAATGAGTTTTGAACAGGAAGATCTAAGTGTAGGTTTTGAAAATAGTGCAATGTTTTTACCAAGCATTAGCAGCATCTATGTTCGTATGTTAAGCAACAATGCAGAAAAACCAATCAGAGACGGCAACTTACCAGTAGGATTACCAGATCCAGAATTGCTGAACTATCTAAATAAAGACAAAGGATTATTTTATTATCCTTATACGCTTTATTCTGTTGGACACGCTGCAATGGATATTGAAAAATCCGATAAAGTAGAATCTATGGTACAAAAAAGAGACCATAAAAATACTTTAGTTTTAGGTGATTCCGGTGGGTTCCAGATTGCAAAAGGTGTTTTAGAATGGCCTTGGGGCAAACCCGAAGAAGAAGATAAAATGGCTATGGATATTCTTAAATGGTTAGAACATACTGCGGATTGGAGTATGACACTAGATGTTCCTTATTACACATTATTAACTTATGAGAAATTAGTTGGTGAATTAGCCGTAGCTAAAGAAGCACTATCTAACGAAACAGAAGATAAAAAAATTAAAGAGTTAGAAAAAACAATTGCTGGTCTTACTTTGAAAGTAGACAACTTGCCTAGCACAGGTGATCAGTGTCTAGAGCAGACTTGTAAGAATGCAGAGTTTTTTATGAAACATAGAACTCCTGGTGCAACACAATTCCTTAATGTTGTGCAAGGTGCAACTATCGAAGAAGCAGACGTGTGGTATGATCGCGTAAAAGGTTATAGTGATCCTAGTCAACACGAGAATCCATTTGAAGGTTATGCTTTTGGTGGTGTTCACTCATCGGACTTTGAAATTATCTTACATCGTGTTATGAAATTACGTGAAGATGGTTTACTAAAGCGTACAAAGTGGTTGCACTTTCTTGGTTGTGGTAAACTTTATGCTGCTACGGCCTTTACTGAATTACAGAGACAAATTCGTGCAGATCCAGAAGGCAATTCAGAATGTATTGTTAGTTATGATGCAGCGAGTCCGTTTGTTTCAGTAGCACACGGTCAGGTTTATAGCAACTATGTAATTAATGATAAGGCTTGTACTCTTCCGATGGGTGCTGTTATTGATAATAAAGATTTAACAGAAGCAGAAATGGATTTACCATTTATGCATCCTAATTCTCCTATTGGGCAACGTATGACTTCTAGGGATATTTGTGTAAACTTAGATCACAAATTTAATAGTTCGTGGGATGGTTTTAGTTATGTTCTATTGATGGCCCATAGTTTATATTTACATATTAAAGGATTGCAGACAATAAATCGCATATATGATATGCCCCGACATTCTAGACCTAACAAATACGATAAAGAAAGCCGCGAAGTTTTAAGAAAAGGTGAAGATGTTAAGCAACTGCATTTACCTAAAAAAGTATTTGAGATGCAAGACATTATTGTTGAAGTATTTGAACATGCTAAAGCAAATAATTACAATGCAGCATTTGAATTAATCAAAAAGAGACAGGATTTCTTAAGGAAATTTATTACTGGTATTCGTAGAAACGATAAGCTTGACTTAGATACTAATCCATTATTTGCTAGACAGTCTAGCAACAATGACGAACCCGAAGCATATGAAGAAATTGGTGCGGTTACTGATGCACTAGATGATCCAGAATTTGCGAAAAGATTTGATATTTAATTTGAAATAGTAGTATATATCTGCTACTATCAAGTATAAATAAATATAGCAATGATGCAAACCAAGCATAGAAACGCATCATTACTTATTCGGCACTTTTGAAATATATAAAGGTAGTGCCAAAATTGCGCGGTGAACAACAGACTAAACACTTGGAGTTTAGTTCATTACTACCGCGCAAGGGTGATTATAGACCTTTCCACCCAAACATAACGGCAAAGCTTGTCTAATAAACAAGTTTTGGGCTTAGGCAAACTGTTATGCTAAAACACTATAAGGAGTTTCAGAAATGAAAAACATTAAAATTGCTATTGCAGGCGTGGGTAACTGTGCCAGTTCTTTAATTCAGGGTATCAATTATTATCGTCGCTTAGAAACAGATAATATACCAGGAATTATGTTTCCAGACATCGGTGGGTATGGTCCTACCAACATTGAAATTGTAGCTGCATTTGATATAGACAAACGTAAAGTTGGTAAGCCACTAGGCGAAGCTATTTTTGCTGGTCCAAATTGCGCTCGTACTTTCCAAGAAGAAATTGATGATAATCCAATTGTGCAGATGGGACCTGTACTAGATGGTGTAAGTGAACATATGCTTACATTGCACGATGAAATTAATTTTCAACCTTCAGATGAAACACCAGTAGACGTGGCCCAAGCACTTAAAGATTCCGGGGCTGATATGCTTATTAACTATATGCCTGTTGGTTCAGAAGACGCTACTAAGTTTTATGCACAATCTGCTATCACAGCAAACATTCCTTTTATGAACTGTATTCCAGTATTCATTGCTTCTAATCCAGAGTGGGAACAGAAGTTTATTGATGCCGGCTTACCTGTTGTTGGTGATGATATGAAGTCTATGTTTGGTGCTTCTATTATGTCACAGGTTTTACAGGAAACTTTGTTTGACCGTGGCCACAGTGTTCAGTTTCACGAACAAATGAATGTTGGTGGTAACACAGACTTTGGTAATATGGTAAACCAGGAACGTTTGAAAAATAAGAAAATTTCAAAAGAAAACGTAATTCGCGCACAGAATGAAATTCGCGGTATTCCAGTTCCTAAGGACGGCATTTATGCTGGACCATCTAGCTTTATTCCATACCATAAAGATAACAAAGTTGCTACGTTCCGTATTGAAGCTACAGGCTTTGGTGGAGCACCAGTAACTATTGACGCACGTTTATCAGTGCAAGATTCAGAGAATAGTGCTGGTGTTGTTATTGATGGATTGCGTTTCTTAAAAGTTGCTCACGAGATGGGTATTACTGGTGCATTGCGTGGTCCTAGTGCTTGGACCCAGAAAACTCCTCCGCAGCAAATGTTTATTGATCATGCTAAGGCAGAGTGTATTGCACTTGCTAATCGCGAGCTTACAGAAGTTACAAAGAAACAGGTTAATCCGTTAGCAAATAGCGAATACTTTGAAGAAGTGGTAGATATTGCTAAAGCAATGAATAGTTAATAGAAAGAAAATACATGTTACATGGATTTGATATTGATGGGGTGATCACCGAAGGTGTGAAGCCTACCGAGGACGGAGTCGTAATTACGGGTCGTTCTTATGAAACAGCCGCGGAGACATATAAAATGTTACGCGACAAAGGCATTTTTAATGCTGTATTTTTTAACCCTGTACCTTTTGGTGGTACAACTTTAGAGAACTCGGGTCGGCATAAGGCTGAGGTGATAAAAACACTCGGCGTTTCTACGTTCTTTGAAGACGACATTAGACAGTATGGCATTATTAAGGCAAATGTCGCTGGTGATGTTACATTGCATTTAGTAGACCAAGCTTTTCTCAAGGGCGAGAATACTGGTATTACTGAACGCAATGAAGGTGGCGCGCCTTACCAAATAGACGATTGGTTGCAGTTTCCTTATAAGTATTTCTCTGGAATGCTTGGAAACAAGGAGTCTACGTTGTTAGACTTGGCTTGTGGGGCAAACCCACAACGACCAATCCTAGATAGCCATTGGAAGACTGTTCGTAGTGGGGACTATGAAGCAGAGGGCAAGGACATTACTCGAATGAATATTTTAGATATTCCACGAGATGTCAAGTACGATGGTGTATTTAGTTTAGAGACTATCGAACACGTAGATTTTAGATATCACGATGGTATTGTACATAATTTACTTTCGATAGCAGAAGAGTTCGTATTGTTGGGGACGGTAAATTTAGACGGGCCAACACACTTAGACGAACACGAAATCTGGAAAGGGGGATTGAACCCTTTTCATGTGGCCGAATATGATGTAAAACATTGGGTCGGGTTGTTTTCTAACTATAACGCTGAGTTCTTTCAATCTACTTATAAAGATGGCGTATGGAATATGGAAAACGAATTAAACGAAAATGGCGTAAGTATCTACGCATTGATAAGGAAGTAATATGTCAGCATTAATGGATTTATCAAAGAAGGTACAAGACGCTGTAAGAAATAATACAAACGTAGAGCTAGGGTCGGGCCACGATATTCTTGAAAGAGAACTCGTTGACGTAATGCTCGATTTCCCGGAAAAGCCGGAAGGCTTTAACGTAAATGTAGTTAAACCAAAACAATACAAGAAAGTAATACTTGTAAGTGGTGGTGCTGATTCTACAGTTATGTGGGAAGTTAATAAAGATGAAGAGTCCAAGATTGGTATATACACTAATCTTGGACATTCATACGCCGATAAAGAAATCGAAGCTATTGAAATGATGGGTATTGATTATATCAATGTCGATTATCCAATGAACTTTGATTCCTTTTGGGCGCATATTATTCCAACTAGGAATTTCCAATTGATTGCTATTGCAGAACAATATGTTCAGCACGAAGGTGAAATTTGGATTGGTGCAGTACAAGGCGAATCTGCTCCAGATAAAGGTGACAAAAGTGAATTATTTTTCCGTATGGTTGAATCATACATTTGGCGCACCCAAAAGAAGAAAGTCTTTATCAAAACACTAAAAGATAAAACTAAAAACGATTGGCTTAAATGGTATATAGATACAACTGGTGATACTCGTATTATTAAAACAATTACTTGTTTTGATGGAACTACAGAAAAACCTTGTGGTAAGTGTCAGGCGTGTTTAAGAAAATGGATTTCGTTGAAGTATTGTAATATTCCAACTGACGATTTTTTTGAAATAGACGCTTACGAAGGCGGTGCTCAGTTTATCGAAAAGTATAAAACGAACATGAAAGAAGCTATAGATAACAATGACTTCTATCACTATTCCGAAGCTCGCTGTAAGCAGGACTTGCAAGTTATACTTGACCACGAAGCAACGTTACTTAAATAATGACTTTTTAGTCAATATATACTATAATCTAGAAACTAAAACGAATACTAAAACGAAGGATTACAAATGACAGACAATACTCGTCCAATAAGCGAAGTTATTCGCGAACGCATTGAAAATCACAATGCAACCACAGTTAGCGCAGATATGGTAGTATCAACTATCACAAATGAAAAATTTGATGCACCATATTTTAGCAACAATAATATTTCTCAATTTATAGAGGAAGGCGAAACTGACTTATTAGTTGAAGAAGTAGCTGAAAAATTTCAAGAGGTTTTAAAATCTCTAGTTATTGACACCGAAAATGACCATAATACAAAAGATACTGCACATCGTGTAGCTAAAATGTTTGTTAATGAAACATTCAGTGGTCGATATAAACCAATGCCAAAAGTTACAGACTTTCCTAACGTACAAAAATATGATAGCTTGTATACAGTTGGTCCTATTTCTATTCGCTCTACTTGTGCTCACCACTTTCAAAACATTGTTGGTAAATGTTGGGTAGGTATTTTGCCAGGAGATAAAGTTATTGGGCTTTCTAAGTTCAATCGTATTGCAGATTGGGTTGCTAGTCGTCCGCAGATTCAGGAAGAACTAAGTGAACAAATTGCAAACGAAGTTGAAAAAATGACAGAAGCTAGAGGAATTGCGGTTGTAATGAAAGCTGAACATCATTGTATGATGCATCGTGGGGTTAAAGAGCATGAATCAGATATGACTACTTCTGTTATGCGTGGTGATTTTAGGGAAAACCCACCATTAAAACAGGAATTTTTATCCTTGATTAATATGAACGGGAAACGTTAAAATGTCAATGTCTCGGGAAGAAGCCAGAAAGCATTATTTAGATAAAATACTAGACGGTGAATATCTTAGTTTGCCATTGTAGAAACAATTGCTTCTATCAGAAGCTTATGTTGATTATGTTACAAATGGTGTAATGCAGGCCCCTCTCCAAAAAACCTATCCTACTAGAACTATTAGGAAGAACTATGAATAAACTTTATTATACATATGATAATCTTCGGCAAGACGTATTGCGTGTCATTAAGCAAATGAATGAAAAACAATGGGAACCGGAACTTATTCTGGGTGTAGCTATGGGTGGTTTAATTCCGGCTAATTATTTTAGTCAATGGTTAAATTTGCCACTCTATTCATATCATTATTCATTGAGAGACCATCAACGTGTAGATACATTTGATCCTACCTTAGTTGCGGCTGTTAAAAACAAAAAAGTTCTTATTGTAGATGATATATGCGATGAAGGACACACATTAAATAAAATTAGCGAGATGATTGAAAACCATGACTGCTCTCCAAGATTTGCAACACTACACCACAATATGGGGCAAGAAATTTTTGAGCCTCATTTCTCCGGCACCGAAATTAATAAAACCGAGACTCCGGTCTGGATTGTCTACCCATGGGAGGAGTGGTGGTCCTATTAAGGACTATTATTTATACTTATAAAATAATTTGGGAGTCTTGGTGGGAGTACTGAGGTGGTTATACTAGTTAATAAAAAGGCGAAGAGACAGATTATGTAAACCTTATCGATGCCTCACGAGCAGTATTAAAAAACATTGAATTTTTAGGTACTGTAAAAGATGTTAAGCAAAAAGATATCACTACTGCTTGTCAACAGGCCATTGATTGCTTAAATTCATATGTTCTAATGCATGATGAATGTATAAAACAAGCCGAAAATTTAGAAGAACGACGCAAGGATCATTGGGATACAGTTGCAGAAAAATGTAATTCAGATCCAATGTTCAAAGAACAATGGGACGATTTATTGTTTTTGCTTAAAATGGAGCAAGACTAATGGAAGATTTTGATTTTAGATTAGGCAAGCCAGACCCTATGGAAGACGAATTATTAGCTAGAGAAATTGTTAATGGTTTTAAGGCTAATACCGATTTGGGGTTAAAAATTATAGAACAATTTGAGAAAATCATTGCCGACAAAAGAAACAACGATACAAAATCCATTCCTATAGAAAATTATGAAAATGCTGTTAAAGCCCTTTGGGGGTTTATTCACAATAGCAGGCATATTATTATGCACGGTGTTCATATTGCCGAAATTGAAAAACGCAGACAAGATGACTGGGATATATTAAACAAGAAAATGATCGAAAATGAAATGTTCAAAGAATCATGGGAAGAGCTAATGATTCTTATGAAATTGGAGAAAAGTTAATGGTAGAAGAATGCATGCCAGATTATGTTGATACGCTTGTAGCAGAACTAAAAGATTCTATAGAACGGAACAATCGCTCAGAAGCTATAGATAAACGTTTCAACACAAATACAGTAACAAGCGAAGCATCTATAGAACGCTTTGAAGAATTAGATAAAGAAGATAAATTCAAAGCAATTGCAAGTTTACATGTAATAGCAACAAGGGCAGCGTTGCTTCTTGAATACATCGAGCATAATGGTTGTGGGCCACTTATGGATGCACGTAGAGATCATTGGGATATTCTTAAAGAAAAATGCGAATCCGATCCTATGTTCAAAGAAACATGGGATGAACTAATGATATTATTACGTCTAGAGGAAAACTAATGTTACCTGAAACACATACGTTTTCAAAAGAAGATTTTAATAGATTAAAAGAAGCATGGACTAAAATATCTAATATTAAATCAAACCGTAGTGTAAATGGTATATATGTAGATATGTCGCCGGCAGTAGCAGTAACTAAAATACGAGAAAAATCTGATGATGATTTATTAGAATTTGTAAACAATATACATACTTTGTCAAAAGAACTAGATGCTATTCATACATTTATCTATAATACAACCACCGTAGAAAGAGCTGAAGAAATACGCGAAGGACATTGGGAAATATTAAGGAAAAAATGTGAAGAAGACCCAATGTTTGCAGGCTCTTGGAACGAATTAATGGTGCTTCTTAAATTAGAAGAAGACTAAATACAATGGTAACAAATAGTTACTAAATCAAAAATTACGAAAAGGATAATTAATGGCATGGCAACCTAACGAACAGGTTACCTTTGTGTCACATAGTGGGGATAGATCTACCAGAATATTAGATGATGTTACTGGCGAAGGATTCGCCGTCTTAAAAATAAACGGTGGTGAATTAGTTTTTACACCGTCTGGTAATCCAATCAATGATTATATAGATCCGCTGACTAAAGGGCCGAGATTACAAAAAATTAAAGGGCAAACAATATCAAAGGGTTCATTTAATGATCCTTGGCATAATGAATTTGCTTTACAAACATTCACAATTAACGAATTAAAGAAAATGCTTGATATCTTAATAGAGGATAAGCACGGTAACAAAAAACTTAATTTGAGTTCTCATAAAGATTCTGCTAATATTAAGGAAATGTTTAATAAGAAGAAGCCTAAAGGCGCTACGAAGAAACATAATAAACCAAAGAGAAATTATAGAAAGAAATCAAATGGAAGTTCTAAAAAATAAACCACACCCATTATTTACTAGAGCAGGTGAATTTTTAACTCAAAAAGTAACGTTAAAGCAAGCTAGAAATAACAAAGCAACACATTTTGACGGGGTTGTTTGTTTAAATTGTGGTAGTGGTTTAAAAATAACAGGCTATGGTGCTGGATGGTTTCTTCGCTACGATAGAACAGACCATTATGGAGGTAAAGGATGACTGACGATCTTCAGAAGAGGATAGCTGTTTTAGCACAGAAGTATAAAGAACTTGACCTCCACGAGCAAGAACAATTCAATGCAGAATTTGCAAAGGTCCTAAAGGAAGAGATCGATAAGGAATATTTGAGATTGGTTGAGGATAGAACGAGAGATGAAAATGACTGATATTAAAATTAAAAAATTATATGCAGACTCTATTAGATTAACATTCGAGACCGGTATTCGGCATGAGATACATCATATTATTCCATTAAAAGAAGACAATATGAATGGTACACATGAATTCGAAAACTTAATAATTCTTACAGAAGTCGAACACAAACAAATACATAGAGACAAGCCTTGGTTAATATGACAAATGAAATATTTAATAAAGCAACAGACTTGTGGGGGACAGACTTTCAGCACGATATGGTTGTTGAAGAAGTTGGTGAAATGCTTGCTGCTATGATGCAATACAAACGAGGACGGGTTCCTTATGAAGCATTTATCGAAGAATGTGCTGATGTTTATATAATGATGCAACAAATGCGTTCGGGCGATCCAGAAAAATTCGACGAAATAGTTGATAAAAAAATGAAACGGTTGATAGCTAGAGTTGAGGTTAATACGAATGACTAAAGAATATAGATATAGCGAAACATTTCTAAGCATACAAGGCGAAGGCCAATATACGGGGGTTCCGACCGTATGGTTTAGATCCTGGGGCTGTAATTTTGAGTGTGGAGGATTCTCACAAGATAACCCAGAAGATAAAACAACTTGGGTTTTAGATCATAAACGCCTTGATGTTTCTAAGTACAAAACTTTAGAAGAATTACCTGTTTGGAAACGGGGTTGCGATTCAAGTTATTCTTGGGCTAAGAAATTTGCACACCTAGCACATAAAGATACAGCGGAAAACATAGCCAAAGAATTGACGGGCTATTTGCCCGATGGTAAATTTGTAAAGGACTTCAATTTTGATTATCATCTTGCTTTTACTGGTGGCGAGCCACTTATGTCTCAAAGTATGATAGTAGATGTTATTACTAATTTACAAGCTGATAAAAATCTACCAAGGCATATTACTATAGAAACAAACGGTACGCAAAGTTTGAGAACAGACTTTAGACAATTGTTTGTCCCGTTAGCGTGTGATTGGCAAGATCCCGACCATGGGTTGCTTGGTCGTAGAACCGAATTGTTTTTCTCAGTAAGCCCTAAATTATTCTTATCCGGAGAAAGTTGGGATGATGCTATTAAACCAAAAGTAGTTGCAGAGTATCGTTCATTAAGTGATGCAGGACAATTAAAATATGTTTGTGATAATAGCCAGAAAGCTTGGGATCAAGTTGAAAAGGCAACTGATTTATATAGAAAGCATAGCATAGAATGGCCGGTATGGATTATGCCGGTTGGTGGTCTTAAAGAAGATCAGGAAAAAATACAGCGTGATGTAGCCGAAGAATGTTTGAAACGTGGTTATAATTTTGCACCCAGACTACATGCGTGGGTCTTTGGGAACCAGATTGGTACATAATCATGCTTTGTAAAAACCGATGGTCCTTCTTGTCTTTCCTATCCAGCTAGAATGTTGGTTATTATCTAATTTTTTAGATTTAGAAATCTGTCATGGCGTTCTAAATATATATTATTCATTATTGTTTTCTCCAGTCTTTTAAGTTATACTTTAATAAATATTGAAGCGGGACATCTCGACTCTTTAGACGAGTTTTGAATTATGTACCAGATAACTTAATTATGCTTATAATTATTTAGCAAGATTGCTTTATATGGGGCAACCAAATAGGAACTTAAAATGAAATTTATACCATTCGGAATGACTCCGGCCGGCTTAGGCTTAAAAGGTAAAGATAGAGATAAAGCACAAGCATATTATGAATTAACAGAAGAGAAACTACATCGTCGTTTATGCGAGATAGATTTTGAAAAAGAATCCAAAGAATATAACAGGCGCATGAAAGAACTTGATATCGAGTATGATTTTTTTGAAAATGAAGAAGCACGTGAATATGCATTTCTAGAATTAGAATATTTAGACGATAATATTAGTAATGAATATATTATTGCTAAAGCCGACTTAGACTTAAAATATAAAAAAATAACACAAGTAGAATATGATAAATCAGAAGCTACTATCAATAACAAACCATGGGTAGGTTATAAAGATTATGCTGTTGAAGATACAGAAGAAGGTGGTATGGGTTTTTGGTTCGACTTTGATTGGAATAGCAAATTTATAGCTAAACTTAAAGAAGAAGGTTATGAAGGTATCAATGAAGAGGAAATGGTTCGTCGCTGGTATGCCGAGCTTTGCAGAACTATTGCTTTAGAAGAAGGTTTGGCGCTTGATATATTTGGAGACGGGGGAGAAGTCGAAGTCGAAGCAGGTCCTAGTTCGCCAAATGTTACTACGAATAAAACAAAAGTAGACGACGAGCACACAAAATACTCTTAAAACCAAATTATAATTAGATGTCCATTAAAACCAGGATCAGTTGGCCCTGTTCCACCTACACCTATTGAAGCACCAGGATAATCAATATCTGTATCACCACCAGCAACTCCTAAAGTGCCGGATTCAGTTGAACCAGACGTTGGTGATAAACTAGAGCCACCGCCCCCGCCAGCCATCCAACCGCCACCACCTCCGCCGTAGTAACCACCGCCACCACCGCCAGATTTATAACTATTAGTAGCATCACCACCTTGTAATAATGCACCAGGATTTGTGTAACCCTTAGCCGGAGTATCGTTACGAATAATATCTTTTGCACCACCAGTTATTTGGGTTCCACCACCACCACCATGGCCGAACATATTATAACCCCGCTCGCCGGCACCGCCAATAAGACCCCCGCCGTTGCCACCTCTAGAAAGTCCTTCGCTGCCGGCTTCACCACCACCACCACCAGCCCCAGCAGCAACGATTGGAGTTCCGGTACGTAGAAGATAACTTCCTCCTCCTCCACCAGAACCTAATGCAGGTAACAGGATGCTATTAACAGTTGTACCACCAGCACCACCTCCACCATATGCATTTGTCCCACCAACAGCCTCGCCGCCTTGACCTACCACAATAGTGAGGGTTTCGCCAGGTGTTACTGATACCGATGTATCATGCACAAATCCACCTGATCCACCTGCGCCAACATTACCACCACCACCACCAGCACCCCAAGCCTTAACTGTAAGAGTAGTTACACCATCCGGAACTATAAAAGAGTCGTTGGCTCCAGTGTAGGAGAATATTAAACTGTTTGGCGGCCCTGGTGGTGTTGGTAATCTTACTTCTGCCGCCTGTGGAGGTAACGCAGAAACACCACTTATTTGTGGACCATTTCCACCACTCGAATTCCCAAAACCTTTTAAACTAATTGCCATCGTCTTCTCCAAATAAAATGTATGTTGTGTATTATTTAGCATTGTTGTGTATTATTTAGCATATTGACAAGATACTTTAGTTTTGTTATTATTATAAACAAGCAATATATAAGGATCATTAATGACATTTATTTTAGTAGACGCTGCAAATTTATTTTTCCGTATTAAACATGCCGTAAGAGGTGATGCAGACACCAAAGGCGCAATGGCCGTACATGTCTGTTTCCAGGCAATAGCAAAAGTTTATCATAAATTTGATGGTAGCCATGTTGTTTTTTGTATGGAAGGTTTTGATAATTGGCGAGAAAAAGAGCTCTTAGCTTATAAAGCACACCGCAAAGTTGAAAAAAATATGCGGACGGCAAGAGAAAAAGAAGAAGACGATATTTTCTTTGATTATATGAATGCCTTTGCTTTTTATTTAGATGAGAAAACAAATGTTTCTGTAATGCAAGTTGCTCGCACAGAAGCCGATGATGTTATAGCTCGCTGGATACAATTACATCCAAAAGACGAACACGTTATTATTTCTAATGACAGTGATTTTTTCCAATTACTCGCACCTAATGTTACAATATATAGAGCCCAGACTAACGAAACTGTTACTCTAGATAGTATCACAGATGATGATGGTCAGTATATTGTTGATAAAAAAACAGATGCTCCGAAATCTGCTCCAGATCCTGAATGGGAATTATTTAAGAAAGTCATGCGCGGTGATCCTGGTGATGGTGTTGGTCGGGCTTGTCTTAAAGGAACTCGCGAAACAAAAATTAGAGAAGCATACGATAACCGTGTTGTAAAAGGATATGACTGGAATAATGTAATGCTCCAGGAATGGGAAGATCCAGATACTGGTATGCGAACTGTTGAAGAACGTTACAAGGAAAATCAAAAACTAATTGATTTGTCTATGCAACCCGACGATATTAAAGATATTTTAGCAACCGCTATTATTGATAATGTAGATAAACCAAAAATACCAGCTTCTAAAATTGGATTTGGTTTTATGAAATTTTGTGACGAATATGCTTTAGTTAAATTAGCTGAAAACCCAGATAGACACGCTTCTTATCTTAAATCTGGATATGGAGACGCCTGAATTATTTTTTATAAACTCCGTTTTTTCTATTCTCTTCCCGTTTCTTAACTCCCCGTCTAATTGCTTCTAAACGTTCCGGAGAGCATCCTGTATTTTTGCCTTTCATTTTTTCGCTTTTGGTTTGTTTCATTTTTTTAGCTGTTGTGCTTCCGTACAATTCTTCATATGTTTTATCTTTACATCTTTGTGATGTTGTTTCTTTACATTTCTTTGATTGTGTTTTACCATACATTGGATTGTTTTCGCCAACGAAAGAACGTCTATTTTCTCTTATTAATTGTTTAGATTCTTCACTATGGTGTTTACCAAACATTGGGTTTTTGTTACCATTGTGGTCTCTTGTAGAACCTAAATGGGATGGTGGTTTACCTTCTAATGTAATGTTAGTGAGAATACCGTTTTCTTCAAATGCAGATCTACCATACTGTTTTATATAATCATCTTCTAAATCATATGCTTCTTTCTCGGTTAAATATGATTTTACAATTTTTATAATTGGTTCAGAACCTTCTCTTAATATTTTTTTAATTTTATTATCTTTATGTAAATTATCGCTATTTTTTCCATTTTTAATTAACGTTATATGATCCCAGGCTCTGTTGTTTTTTCCTTTTCCTACGTAGAAAGGTTTTTCGGTTTTGGGGTCTAAATAAAAGTAAACATAATATATTTTTTCTTTTGAATATTTCATATTGTTTTTTCCTTAAATTTCTGTTATTATTACTTAAATGTATTTATACTCTTAATCTAAAAAGGAATATACCTTGCCTGTTGAAAATGAACGTAAATTTGTACTCTCCGACTTAAAAACTAAAGATTTTGAGACTGAAGATTGGGTACATAAAGAAATTTGGCAGGGCTATCTTAAAGATGGTGGGCGTATTCGTGAATACAATAGCGAAGGTAATGTTTCTCATTTATTCACCTACAAAGTAATGGTTGATGAAGAACTTATCGAAATAGAAACAACAATTACAGAGCATGATTTTAATGCTTTACGAACTGTTTGTACGAAATGGTTTAATAAAACTCGATATACAGAACGTCACCCAGATGAAAATATGTGGGAAATTGATTTTTTCGGTGATAAACAAAATTCTTATTTTGTAATGGCAGAATGTGAAATCTTTAACGGAGCAGACAAACCCGTAAGATATCCTGGTATATTAGAAGATCGTATTATATATATGCCTGAAAGAGCAGACAAGCGATTTACTAGTAAAAGCTTGACAAATGAAGAAAAAGCTGCTACACTGTATAGTATGCTACGAAAAGAGTTTTTAAGGATCGGATAATGGCTAAACATCGTTTACGCAGATATCATCATAAAGTGCATTTACCTGATAATATCGGGGAGATGGTTTTAGACTTTATGACTGTAGTTGGTGATAAAGATATAGGATTTACTCACCACGCAGATAGCGAACGCTTAAAAGATAAGCGCGGTGTTATTCCAGAGGTAACAAAAACACAATTGTTTGATAATGCTAATACTTTAGTAGAATGTTATGAAATTTTAGTTAAGGGTGGTCGTAGATCTAATAAGATTCAAAAACTCGTTATTAGGCTTCACAATTTAGACGATAAATTTGATTATACCTACGTAATTGCAAGAGAAGGATTTATTGTTTCGAATTGGGCAAATGACAAAAATGATGACCATCGTCTTACGCAAGGTGATAGCATTTATTATAAACCACCTAAATGATACCAATTTTAGATCTAAATGTTAATATATAGTTTATATACTCAAAAACAATATAAATACTTATATAGGATGTTGGCTAGAAAGCCAACGAAAATATCGATTGAAAATCGATCAAGGCGGTAAATTATGGCAAATGAGCTTCAAATAGGTAAAATTGAAGAATTAAACGGTGCCGTTACGGTCACACACGTAGATGGTACGTCGGAATCTCTAGCAATAGGAGGTCACGTTTTTCAAGGTGATGTTATTACTACAGGCCCAAGCGGTTCTGTTGGTGTAATTCTCGCTGTCGATTCTGATTTATTATAAAAAGGGCTTATAGATGAGCGCAATTGAGAGTTTTATAGAACGAGTAACTACAGCGTCGAAAGCAAATAGTAAAGAACTCAGAATACAAATAGCAGATGCTCAAGCATTGATGGTAGAATTAGCTATTATGGGCACCCGTAATTCTGCTTTATCTGATCAAGTGATAAAATTACAAGAAGATATCATTATAGCCCAGAAAAAAACAACACAACCCAAACCTGAATCTGAAGAGATTTCAATTGAAATGGACGGTGGCAATTTCTAACCAGCTTTATTAACAGACCACCCCGAAGCTTTACCAGATAAAGCAGCTCTATTTAATTTAAGACATTTACACATTGTGGACATTGGTAAATTTTTCCTTTTACAAAATTCTTTAAATTCCCCTTCTACTTTAAAAGTTTTTCCTTGAGGAGATATAAAAATAAATTTAGTAGCTCTACCATTATCTTTGCCAGATAAACGCTTGTGGTTATTAGATATTTTTGCTTTAGTCTCTTCTGAACGTGCTTTACCAAACAAATGATGTTTGCTTCCAGTTTTTCCATTACATAAAATTTTCTTTCCCTATCTTTCCACTATTGCTTCTTCCTTCTTCAACTAACCTTTTCTGCGATTTTGGCATATTTCTTTTAGTTTCATCAGTAACTATTCTTCCTTTACCAGATATGCTCATTCTTTTTCTTGTTTCGCTAGATACAATCTTACCTGTATGGCGGATACATTGAGCTTTAGAAAATTCCTCTCTAATTAATGAATACGCTAAAGAACACGGAATATAACGTTCGTATTTGGACCCGTTTGTTATAAAAAATAAAGCAGACGTCATAGCTTCTTTAGCACGTCCGATAGTACATTTTGTTAATAACTTATGGACCAAATAATGTTCTTTTGCTGTTAATAATACGCTATTCCAAAAATATAGTGATAAATTTTCATATTTGGGAAAAATAGATTTAGGTAAAATATGATGATTTTCGTAATACACATAATCATTGTGATTATGATGTAATTTTTTCCTATTTTCGGATTTTGCTTTTTTTACAATTTGTAAATATAGTATTCGATATTTGTTATGTATAAATAATTTAGACATTGCTGCTTTTCCTTGTATATGAGAATAAAGTAGATTAGGTGGGACGGCAATCCGCGACCTATAATTATATTTAGCGAAACTATTGCTTTTTATAAAAAAAGTGTATAATATAAACAGTAATAAAGAAGGGTAGAAAATGAAAATTTGGTTTATGTCAGATATACATTTGGAATTCGCTAAATTGCGAATTGTGCAAATTCCTGAGCATGATGTATTAGTTTTGGCTGGAGATATTGGGCCAGGAATGTCGGGTTGGCGATGGGCTGAAGATATTAGTAAACTAACCAACAAACCTATTTTGCTAGTCTGCGGAAATCATGAATTTTATTCTAAAACTTACAGCATGAAACAGCTTTATGCTAAGATGAGGTCTGTTGAGAATTCAAATGTTATTCTTTTACAGAATAATTCTGTAACAATCGATGGTGTTCGTTTCAGTGGTGGAACGTGGTGGACTAACTATGAGCTAAATGGTTTGGCTGATCTCGATATGTTCCGCGCTCCATCAGTTATGAACGATTTTAACTGGATCGATTATGGAATTCTAAATTCCCGTATTACTCCAGAAGATGTTCGTCACGAAAATTGGGAAACAACTGATTTTCTACGGACGACAATCGGTAACGATCCTACTGTCAAAGACGTTGTGATTACACATCACGCGCCTTGTCAGCTTAGTGTGAACGATCGTTATCGTGGACAAACAGATAATGTCTACTTTACCAATACACTCGACCGCGACCATGAATTTCCGCTTCCTGCTCTTTGGTTCCATGGTCATATGCACGATTCTGTAGACTATATGATGGGCGACTGTCGCGTAGTAGCAAACCCACGCGGCTATATCGGTGAGCTAACTGGTAATAACTCTAAGAATTTTGATCCAATGTTGATTGTGGAGATTTAAGATGACAATTCAAATTGTTAAAGAAGGTAACGACCATATCCGTATCGAAACTGATGAAAATGGTAAAGTGCTTTCTAGAGAAAAACTTGTAAGCAAATCAAAGAAACAACCTGTGCAGCAAGCACCTGTTGCGGTTGCGACTAAACCAAAGAAAAAAGAATATGTTAAAATAGAAACATTTAACACATTCAACAAACGTCCGTTGCCTAAACGCGGGAGTGATTTAGTTACAAAAGCATTAGAAGTAGCCGAAGCTATTGTTGCTAAGGAAAACGACGGTGTGTCTGCAGAAATGTGGTGTACTGTTCCGTATCTTTGCGAGCAAGTTGAAAAAACATATGAAGATGAAGATTGCTTTAAACGTTGGTGGATTGATCGCTTGCTATCAGAACTTAGTTTCTACATCTGGAATAATGTACCAACAGGTTCTGGCAAAAATGCTGATCGCGGTGTCGACGATGCTACTGCCAAATTCCTGAAATCTTACGCTTAATATATTCTCCCTACTAAATAAACATAGCAGTTAATTTTAGTAGGGAGAACTATATGACGTACAAAGTCGGCATTATAGGTGCTGGAAAGATTGGTTTAACAATCTTCCATATGATTTTAGGGGAAAACGATACCAAAGTTAGCCTAGCAGATCAACAATCATTAGAAGAATTTGAAAAACGAGAAATGCTCTATACTGGTGCTAAACGTGCTGGTGGGCATTACAACCAAGTTGACGTAACAGTTGATGCAGAATTAGAAAAATTTGTTAAGAATCAAGACGCTATAGTTAGCTCTGCTCCTTATTTTCTAAATAAAGCAATCGCAGAATCCTGCTTAAAAAATAGCGTTGCGTATTTTGATTTAACAGAAGATGTAGATACAACAGCCTTTGTAAAAAAGCTAAGTAAAGGCGCAAATGTTCCTTTTATGCCACAATGTGGTTTAGCACCTGGCGCAATTAATATTATTGCGAACCATCTTGCTAAAAACTTTGATCATATTAGAGATTTAGAACTCAGAGTGGGTGCTTTGGCACTTTACCCAAGTAACCATATGAAATATTATATTTCTTGGTCAACTGCTGGTGTTATTAATGAATATTGTAATCCTTGTGAAGCAATATGGAACAGCAAGAAAACTATGTTACAACCATTAGAAGGTTATGAAAAAGTAACATTAGATGGTGTAGAATATGAAGGATTCAATACAAGTGGTGGCGTTGCTACCCTTTGTGATACTTATTTAGGTAAGGTTGATAATCTTACTTATAAAACTTTACGATACCCTGGACACAGGGACTATATGAAATTTTTAATGGACGACCTTAACCTGGGAAAACGTAAGGACCTCCTTGTTCAAATATTTGATGACGAAGTTCCATATACAACACAAGATGTTGTTGTGGTTTATGTCAACGTAGTCGGTGAAAACGAAAACGGCTTCTTGATGCAGAAAAACTATGTCAATAAAATCTATGGACAGCAAATCAACGGCATTGACTTTTCTGCTATTCAAATAGCGACGGCAAGTGGTGTTGTTCCTCTTATAATGAAATATAAACATGATAAAGCCGAACGGGGCTTTATTGGACAGGAAAGCGTTGATTTTGATTGGTTTACAGGAACAGATTGGGGTGAGACTTATAAAACATAACTTATAAATCCGGTCATTTCTGCTAAATACTTTAGGGTAAGTTAGGGCAAGATATGTAAACTATAAGAGGACAAGACGAATGAGTAGACCTAAACCAGATATCCTGTTGGATTTCACTGATAGAACAACATACAAAGCTGAGCAAGTGCTTAAAGCAGATGCAATCTTTGCTGTCTTTTATGATGATAAGCCAATAAACCTAAGATCGAAACATGCACACCTTGATTATCCTGGTCCGAAGTATAAAAAAGTGTCATTTTCAAATCCAGGCCATGCTTTTAATCTAGCAGACAAATTAAATAAGCTATTTAAGACAGATCAATTTTCCGTACATAAGCTAACAAAAGGCGAAAAGATCACAAGGGATGACGACTAGTAATCATAAAACAATAATCAAGCTACTGAGAGGCCATCCAAATTCTCAAAACGACGATTTCAAAGAATTTTTTGCATTAGAAGATGAAGATCTTTGTCGGTTGTTGTTTCTAAACTATCGCTCTAGTAAAATAAAAACTCGTGGACTCAGACTTACACATCAAGGTCTGCGTATATTTACTAATCTTTATAAAGGTTGGGATATTCCGATTGACGAAGAATATGATTTTAATAGTCGTTGGCTTATTATACTAGAACGAGAATGTTCTTTGCCATATTATATTGCCATGAAAGGGCGAATAATTGTCGTTTTCGAAAAAGAAATCGGTGTTATGCTCAAGCTAAACGGCGGTAATATTCTTATGATAGAAAATATGTGGACAAAACCGTCCGGATTGTAATTCTAGGGGCTGACTCTATCTGAAATTGTGTTATAATAAGTTTTAATTAACAGTAATCACGTTGTTGTAATTGAATTCAAAAAAATTATTTGAAAGCCTTTACAAAGTGTTTTTTTAGTGTATACTGTTTAAGTAACTTAGTTGAAGAGCAAACACTTTCAGGAGATTAAAAAATGGCTCGTAGTTCTAAATCTAAAGCACCCGAAACTCTTACGCTAAAACCTAGCGAAATGCGTATCGCGGTGACTCACATTATTAAAGCGGTTCAGGGTGGTCATCCAGTTTCACCGTTTATTTGGGGACCGCCAGGTATTGGTAAGTCCGCAATTATCGCGCAAGTAGCCAAAGAGTTTGGTTATGAATTCCGTGATATTCGTTTGTCTCAGATGGATCCGACTGATTTGCGCGGTATTCCTTATCCGGGTCAAGACGAAGATGGCAACAATGCTATGTATTGGAGCCCTCCCAACTTTTACAATCGCAACCATGACTTGCAGACGCTTTATTTCTTTGATGAAATGAACGCTGCACCGCAGTCTATTCAGGCCGCTGCTTATCAGATTATTTTGGATCGTCAGATTGGTGATTACAAGATTGGTCCTAAGGACGTTGTTATTGCTGCTGGTAACCGCGATACTGATAAAGGTTCCACTTTCAAAATGCCTACTCCGTTGATGAACCGTTTCGATCACATCGAAATGCGCCATGACTTTGAAGATTGGCAGGAATGGGCAATCGACTCCGGTATCCACAAAACGGTTGTTGGTTACTTGTCTTGGCAGAAACACGAATTGATGAACTTCGATCCAGGTTCTGCTTCCCGTGGTTTCCCAACTCCGCGTTCCTGGGAATTCGTAAGCCGTTTGGTTCACGATGATCCGGACTTGCCGGAAATGGTTAAACTTGCTATGCTTGGTGGTGCTGTCGGTGATGGTGTTGCTATTAAGTTTATGGAATATCAGAAGTTGAACGAAAAACTTCCGAATCCGTCAGATATCCTTTCCGGTAAGGTTAAGGAATTGTCCGACGATCAGAAGGAAGTTTCTATTATGTATTCCTTGACTATTGGTCTGTGCTACGAATTGCGTGAAGGCTATGACCTGGCACTTGCTGAAAAGAAAAATGGCAAGAGCGATAAGTTTGATGCCTGGGTTAAGCAAGCTGATACGTTCTTCGGCTTTATGCTAGACCAGTTCCAGCCGGAAATGGCTGTTTTGGGTTCACGTACTATCCTGTCCACGTTTAAGATTCGGATTGTACCGCCTAAGATGCCACGTTGGAAAGACTTCTCCAAGAAGTACAATAAATTGATTCTTGATAACTAAGTTACGGAAACTATAGGGGAGGAGAAATCCTCCCCTACTTTTTCTAAAACTTAAGATCTAAACCCTTGGACAAATAATATTCTTGCTATATAATTAAGGGATAACGAAGGAGAAATCAATGTCTACACATTTGCTAGATACAAACGACCCAGTTGTTCAGAAAATTATCGAAGCGCGAGTTAACTTGCTCTTTCATAAACCGTTTTTTGGTAACTTGGCTACGCGTCTTATTATCAAAGACGCAAGTACTTGGTGTAAAACTGCCGCAACAGACGGTAAACATCTTTATTACAATCGTGATTTTGTTAAGGGTTTGACCAAACAGGAATTGATCTTCTTGCTTGGCCACGAAATCCTTCATTGCGTTTATGACCACTTTGGACGCCGTGGCAATCGGGAACCCAAAATGTGGAACATGGCTAACGATTACATCGTTAACTATACCTTGAAGAAAGAAAACCTAGGGCAGATGCCGGAAGTTGGTCTTATCTCTGATAAGTATACTGACGAAATGACTTCTGAAGAAGTTTACGCTGATCTCGACGCTAACTCCGTAAAAATCGAAATGACGCTTGATGAGCACCTTGAGTTGGGCGACGATGGCGAAGGCGGTGGTGGTGATGATGGCGATGATCAGGACGGCGAAGGTTCCGGTGAAGGCGCTGCTGGTGGCCAGAAGAAGGTCAAAGCTACTGTTATGGGTGACGAAAATGGTCCTCCGAAGCTTTCCGAAGAAGACTTGCAGAAAATTCGCAACGAAATGAAAGCTGCCGTTATTCAAGCTGCTCAGACAGTTGGTGCTGGTAAGGTTCCTGCAGGCGTTCGTCGCTTGATTGCAGAACTTACTGAACCAAAAATTGACTGGCGCACAATGCTTGAAATGCACATTCAGTCTGCAATGAAAGATGATTATACTTTCTTACGTCCGTCGAAGAAGTCTTGGGCTTCTGGATGTATTCTTCCAGGTCAGAACTTGATGAATACCATTGATATTATGGTTTGGATTGATACTTCCGGTTCTATTTCCGAAGAAATGCTTCGCGATTTCCTAAGCGAAATCAAAGGCATTATGGATACGTTCCAGGACTTTACATTGAAACTTGCTACGTTTGATACTGAAGCTTATAATATGGTTGAGTTCCGTCCAGATACCATCGATGAAATTATGGAATATGATATTCAAGGTGGTGGCGGTACTGACTTTATGGCGATGGATGCTTTTATGAAAGCAAACCTCGAAGAGCCTCCGATGAAGACTGTAGTGTTCACTGATGGTTATCCGTGGGGTGATTGGGGCGACGAAAACTATTGTCCTGATACACTTTGGATTATTCATTACGATGCGTCCGTCGAAGCCCCATATGGGCAAACGGTGCTGTATAACACAGATGGCACCGGTGGTTACCACTAAGTAGTTGAATTAAAAGGGGGCTTCGGCCCCCTTTTCCTCTTTAAGGGTGTTTATAGCATGTATTGGCCTGATAGCCACGAAAAAAGAAGAACTCCCCGCGAAAAAAAGTTTTGGGAATCTAATAAACCACCGACCACAAGCAAATGGTCAGTGTATAATGGCCCGCAGGTTGTGAGCCAAAAAGCATTAGATACAGGTCGGGTTGTTCAGTTAGATCGTAAAATTAATGGCGAGAAAGTTTTACAGTGGGTTAAAGATATGAATCTCTGTAAGCACAATCATTTTCATACTACACTACATCTTGTTATTACGTTTAAGGATGAAGAATCTGCATCGCTTTGTAAACTCACTTGGGGTGGGGAATTAGAAAATGATTAAAGATTTTGATTTTGAAAACACTTTCCGAGAAACGTATATTCTAGCTTGGCCTATTAGAGAAAAATACGGCTGTCGTTATAAATGTGGTCATTACCGTCGTCCCTTAAACGCCACTATTGGTAAAAACGCATATCGCACTTATGATAAAAATCAGTTTTTCGAAACTATCGGCGGGAATCACGGTAACAAAGTATTTGAATATTTCAAAGAGGGCCACCCTTTAACAGGAACGATTCTCGAAGTTCCCGATATTGACGATGTTGTAATGTTACGTATGATGAATCCGCAAGATTACATCCATAATACTATCGTAGATTGGGAAAATGACGAAGATCTACAATGGGTATTGCCACGCATTTACCATATTACTCCTGATCTATTAACAAAAACGGATAGATTATTTCGTAGCTATGAAAAAGCCAAGGAAATCAAAGAGAGAGTGACCGAATATAGATGGGAAATCGATAGACTAGCAGAAGAATGTGAAGAGTTCAATGAGGGGATTTCTGAATTTAAGTTCAAAAGCACGGCTGTTACTAATGCTTTAGAAGCAATGATACTTGCTGGGCCCGCATTTACGGCAATACAAGAAGAAATGCAAGCGTA
>FLOH01001358.1_pt1 | contig 38604 bp, 33 predicted proteins | sample 756751 | NCBI WGS metagenome assembly FLOH01 (sample SAMEA4026879, study PRJEB14308) | marine metagenome | biome: coastal water; material: water | depth 74 m
CTAATAGCGAAGAAAAATAATAGAGTAAACCCCAATATTCATTTTTTACTCCCAAAAATTTATTCCACTTACTTTCGAGAACTGCGTGACAATCACTATTTAGTGGACAAACCAATTGCTTGGTTGGCCTATTTTTATACAAAATATAAATAACATCTACTATCCCCAACAAAGTGATACAAATAAAAAGGTAAATTGATAACATTTTATTTTATTATTTTCAAAACTTTATCTTTAATATCTTGTGAAGTTAAACCAGCCAACTTATAAACCTCATCAACAGAACCAGATTTCAAATATGTATCAATCGCAATTGTACGTTTTTCATAATCACTAGGTAGCAAGAATGGATATAAGAAACCTTTCCAACCAGCATGAAGAGTAATAGCCAAACCACGGTCTTCTTCTGTGAAAATTGTATTAGCTTTTTCTGGATTTTCTTTTCTCAAATCTTCATACAATTCTGGAGAAGTTACGGCAATTAATTTTACATCATAACCTTGCTCTTCCAAATCTGGCACAATATCAATTGTATTTTGCAAAACTTGCATTCCAGAAATAACTAATGGTAATTTTTTATTGCCATTATTTTTATAATCTTTAAAAATATAGGCACCGTTTATTGCTTCCCTAGCTTCTGGGACAAATTGTCCACAACAAGCATTTTCCCCACGTTGGAACACCGGTGTATCTGGACGAGTAATTGACAAAGCAATTGGCTCGCCCTTTTCTATAGCATAGAATAACATTTCAATTGTTTCATTGGCATCCATTGGTTTATAAACTTTAATACCAGGGTAGGCATTGTACATACTCATCCAATACAAACCTTGGTGAGTAGGTCCATCTTCTCCAGTCTCTGGACCATCGTGGGCTGCGAGCATTATAAAAAAACCTTTCATTTCTGGATACAGATGATTACCAATTAAAATTAATCTAATGGCATTGGTCATCATAGAACTAAACACAGCATAGGAAGAAAAGACTGATACAGGAGCAAAACCACCCGGCAATCTGTCTGATGTCATGGCTGCCCCCATCATAGCCATATTCTGCTCGGCAATACCATAGCGAATACCACGCCCATATGGATTCTCACGATTTATTACCCCATAAACATCTTCTGATTTTGAAGTTAGGACTGAACCCGCCAAGTCCCCTGCTCCAGACCAGAAAAAAGCCGTTTCCTTCATTAAATATTCAAAAAATGCTTGACTAGCTTTTCTAGTTGCCATTTTTCCACCTTGTTCAAATATTAATTCTTCTGGTAGGGTTTCTGGTCTTTTTATTTCCATTGGATTTACCATTTTCCTGTCACCCATTTTCTCTTTCATCTGAGAAACCAATTCATCTCCTGTCTTCAAAAGACTTTTTGCCACATCAAGACGACTAGATATATAACCAGCCAAATCTTCTGTAATTGCACTTGTTACTACATTTAAATCTTGTTCAACTTCACCTTCTACACCAGGAACATCAAAACCAATATTTTTCATGATAGGTACATAATCTTCGTGCTTGGCTGGTGCACCATGGGATTTACAACTTCCTTCCACAGCTCCATAATCTTTACCTTTAAGAGTGTGCGCTACCACAACTGTTGGGCTACCATTTTTAAATATTTTTTTCTCTGCCAATCTATAGGCATAGACAAGTTCTAGTAAATTATGTCCGTCTACTTCAATCACATTCCAACCCATACCTTGCCAATGATTTAGCATTGGTGTGCTAATCACTTCTTCAATTACACCATCGATCCCATTGTGATTATAATCAAAAGCCACAATCATATTGTCAGTCCCAACTGTGTTTAAAAGATTTCTCGCTTCATAAGTCATACCCTCTTCACTCTCCGCATCTCCCATAAATACCCAAACATTGGTATCTAGACCACTAGATTTGTGAGTAATAGCAAGAGCTCCGGCAGCTGGCATACCATGACCAGAAGGTCCGGTAGCAATATCTGATAATGGATAATAATTTTCAATATGACCTTGAGGTCCATCATGCTTGCGGAATTTTAATAAATCTTTAGCCATGACCGTTCTCAATTGTTCTGGATCGAAATCTTTTCCAGCTTTTTTTAGACTTTCATACATTAAGGCTAATCCACTATATAATCCTGGAGAACAATGTCCAGCTGACCAAACCACTCTATCACGTCCTGTATTTTTTGGATCAAGAACATCAAAAGCAAAGGCTCCACCAAGAATCATAGCTAAAAACTGTTCTACTTTTCCACTGGATCCACCAGGATGGCCAGATTTTGATTTTTCGAGAGTTGCAAAAATAAAACCACGCATTATTCTCGCAGCTTCTTGTAATTTTTCTATATCAACACCCTCCACACCTGACAAATCCAAACCTTGCAAGTCAAGATATCTTCCACCTTTGATTTCATTTTCGAAACGCTTTGGCTCTACACTTTTCAACTTATCCACATCCTCCTCTAAAAATAGATTATAAGACATAAAAATTACCAAACTTAATTATTAAGTGAAGATATTATATACAGAGAAACTAAATAAGGCAAGCTAATGCGGATACTATTTACAAAAATAATAAAATATGTTTAAATGAGAAAGTATCCACCCACACAATAAGGGTGTCTAATGACACGCAAGATTCAGAGCCCAATGCCAACCTGGAAGACGATCCTGATTGTGGCCATCGGCCTGACCACCTTCAACATCCTGTTCTACTGGTTATCACAAGGACTAATCATGACACCCTGGTTGAACTGGACCATCTGGATACTGTTCAACGCAGGAGGTCTGTTCTGTGGACTCCTCGCCACAAGCATCATCTGCCAGAATGAACACGGGGGCATGATGATGTACAATGTGAGGAAGCGCCATCGCTAGCTAGACTGTAAAAGGAGAACCCCTCGGGTGTCGAGGGTATGACTAATTGTGAAAATAAAAATCACCCACATTGATTTGTTTCTCAACTTTTGAGAGATAAATCAAGGAGCTGGGTGATTTTTGTTTTAAATTATTAATCCTCTATTTCTACACCTTCTTCATCAAACACTACGGGTTCTGATAATGAAGTTACTAATTTATCATACTCATCACGAAGTTCCATAATATGTAATTCCAACTCATTTATTCTCTGGCTAACTTCCTCATCTTTACCATACCTTTCGGCAAGTTGTATCTTTAAGGCTGCTACCAATTCACTCATCTTTGCTATTTTTTGTTCCACTTTAATTTTTCTACTCTCAAAGCCATCCTTATTTTCCTCACCATCGACCTGCATTTCTAAAACTAACTTTTCTGGTCTAGTCTCATCTTTTAAATAATCAGTTGGTCTTCGACCATGACTATCGACAAAATCATTCATATAAATATATTAAGATTAATAACTATAGAATAACAAATGAAGTAAAAAAGTCAAATTACTTTTTCCTTGCCAAAATAATATAACCCTGTGCTTCTACCCATTTTCCCACCACATAAATCTCTACCAAACCATACAATTCACACAACGCAGTAGAAAAGGGATGTAAAATTTTTTTAAACCGATACAATATTTTATTTACTAATTTTAAAAATCTATGATTATTTGTACTTTGTAATTTTTCATAAAATTCATCTGGGTGAACAAGAAAACTAGCCCAAAAAGCAGTGCGAATAGATTTTATTTCAAAGCCAGCCCGCTCTATCAATTCTTTTAACATTGTCTTGGAGTAAAGTGAAATATGAAACTCGGCATGAGGATCCAAATTTAAACCACGCTCCATTAAGTATTTGCGTACATAGGCATGTTTACCAAGTTTTGATTCAGAAAACATAGCAAGCACTCCACCAGATTTCAAAACTCGATTTAATTCTAAAAGCCACGCCTCCACATGTTCTACATGACCCAAAACATCTGATGTATAAATCGCATCAAAACTATTATCTGCAAACGGTAGATTAACTCCATCAAAATGATGAGCCTCGGCCCAGACACCATTTTGTTTTATCTTTTCTTTTGCCAAATCTACTTGCATATGTACCACATCCACACCAAATACTTTTACTTTTCGACCAAACATTCTTTTAAAATCTATAAGTGTAGCCCCAGTACCACAACCCACATCCAAAATCTGTGGCTGATCTACTTTTTTAACATGGTTTTTTATATAACGATACAAAAACCACTTTTTTGGATAAAAAAGCAACTTAAACCAATCTTTCAATTCTACTTTATCATTTTTAAAAACTGGTTCGGTATCCCAAATCTCACTACCTTCGTTATCTACCTTACCCCAGCCCTTAGTTGTATTTTTGTGTTTCATACGTTAGTATTGTATCATATTAATAAGACAAACAAAAAAAGCTCTTTTTAGAAGCTTATAAAACCTTTCCGCCAGTCGTCATTCTATACAGAACGACGACCAGCTCGTCTGCGTTCACTGTCCGACTTGAACAGCTACTTGCTCTCCTTGTTCTTCCTGGACAACTTCCAGATCCCACCTACCACACAGTAGGCGAAGATGAACGGGAAGATCAACCTGGTGACGAAGCTAGGTTCGTTAGACCGCTTCATAACTACCCCCTTCTGACCGCGAAGAAGAAGTAGTACACTTCGTCTCCTGCCTTGGCCGGATGCGGGAAGCACTCGTTCAGGAGCACCACCCAGTTCTGACCATCAGCGACGACGCTCTCAGGCTCGGGGTACATTGAGGGAATGATGACCACCCCCTCAAACCCTGGCAAAACGTCAGCTTCAGAAGAAAGCTCTCCGAAGCACTCAAAGTGCACGAAGATCTCTCCGTTGACACACGCACCGCTTCGGAGCTCGGCGACCATAGCTCTCAGTTCCTCTAGCGTTCTGGTCATTCGTTCTATTCCTCTCCATCACTGTAATAGGCCTTCGACACGAGGAACCCCTCGATAGCGCCAAAGACCGGCTTGATAATGAGCTTGTCCGGCAAGTACATTGCCCAGCCGAACAAACGCACACCTCCTTCGAGGATATCGTAGGAAGTATTTCTCACAAACCGAGCACAGGCAAGACCGCTCCTGACCTGCGCACTGAGAAACACTCTGACATCCCGAAAATCCGGAATCGGATCCAGGCCCTTCATCGGATCTACTGGTCTCACAGAGACCCCCTTTCCATAGTTGTCTACCCAATATCTAATGTATACTAGAAAAATCATCATTTGTCAATATGGAATCTCAATTTCTCCTTATAAATAAACCAAAAGAATGGACTTCCCACGATGTGGTTGGTTATCTTCGTAAACAATACCCAAGAAAAACCAAAGTAGGACACGCTGGCACTTTAGACCCCTTTGCTACAGGACTTTTGATTGTAGGGGTTGGTCGTGAATCAACCAAAAGATTGGACGAGTTTAAGAACATGCCAAAAGTTTATATTGCAACTTTAAAACTTGGTGCCACTAGCACAACTTTTGATCCTGAAGGGGAAATTACCCTGACCCCTAACTCCAATAACCAAACTCAAACGATTACGAATATTGAAGAAACATTACAAAGTTTTGTGGGAAAGCAACTTCAAATTCCTCCGATGTTTTCTGCAAAAAAAGTTGGTGGTCAAAAACTCTACGATCTAGCAAGAAAAGGAATTGAAATAGAACGCCAACCAAATGAAATTGAAATTTATAATATTGAACTTTTGGAATATAATAATAAGCTCTCCCCCTACAAGGGGGAGCAGACAAGAAGTGACAGAGGGGGTCAAACGGAGGATGAACTTCCCACTCTTAAAATAAAAGTGGGTTGCTCAACTGGTACATACATTAGAACCTTAGCTCATGATATCGGACAAAAACTTGGTTGTGGAGCTTATTGTGAAGAGCTGGAACGAACTAGTATTGGTGAATATAAACTGGAGGATGCCCAATCTATCTCGAACCCGAGGAACGAGGGTGAGAAATCCCTTTCTTTTGTGAAATTGTGATTCTTAAATTATAAACCCTCTCGTTAGTGTGTTGAAGAGGGATTCTTCACTGCGTTCAGAATGACAAAACAACCCTGTCATCCTGAGCTCTGCAAGAAGTGAAGGATCCCTTTCTCATTTCATCCAATATCACAATTAAAAAAACTATCAAAAAACTCCCCTCTACTCTAATTCTTTTAAAAAAGAATCAAAGCAGATTTGGGGAGTTTTTTATTGTACCTCCTTTTTGGTTGTTGAATCCCTCCTCTGCACCACTTCACTCAGTGGTGTGTACTAATGACTCGGTAGTTCACACGTAGGAACTGTGGTGAGAACATCCACAGACTTACATCTCCGATCGCCGAAATAATACGACGGACGGTTCATCCAATTGAAGAACCTGGTAGCCTCCCTCATGTTCACTCTGACAGTAATGTCGACAGACTGTCCGTCAGCGGTACATTCCGCCTTCAGACCAGACACACGAACAGCGGAGTTGTGCGAAAGCTCGAACCGGAAATGATGCTCGACCACCTCTGCGACCGAACACGAATCGAGGTCCTTCGCAAGATACCCGGTCTCACCTGCGAGCGCGCTTTTTCCACAGAACAGAACGCTCACCATCGCAAGCACAAGCACCGACCCAAGAGTCAGATCAAACAGTCGCGACTTCCTAAGCATTTCAAACCTCTACCGTTTTGGTTACTAGCTCCCCTCTCAGCACTAGAATCAACACTTCCTACATAGCAGGTCCTGATCTACCCCATTTAGACCTAGCAGGGTAGGTGTTTACAGAAACACAGGGCCGGTCTGTCCAAGATAGCAGACACCCATGTGGTGAATGCGTACAAAGACAAGGACAGCAGTTACAGTTCCTCTCCGCGTCGCAATGACAGTTTAGCGGAATCTCCACATCCACTGTGATCTTGCCTTTGTAAGGTTGAGTGACACACCCATCCTTACCAACGATATAAGTAGTCGCCACAGATTCTGGCAACTCAGCGCTCTTTCTGACCTCAATGGAACTCATAGGACTGCTCGCAGTCTCTGGAAACACCGTGGTTACAATCACAGTTGCCGCAGAGGCCACACCAAAGAGAAGCATTAGGATCAACAATATACCATCTGTACGTGACATGATACCCTCCCAGGTATATCAGTTAACTATCCCAACAATAACAAAAAACTGTGTATAAGTCAACACTCCACAAAACAAGCCACAAGATTGACAAACCAAAATAAACTTGCTATACTGAAGTGGTATTAAATTAATAAGGCTGTGACGAGATTTGATAGAATGTAGACTGAAGAGAAGATAAACAAGGGATAATATGAATAAAATTCGCTTAACTAAGCAAATTTCCACTTCCCAAAACTTACTAACTTCAAACCAATATCCATACTAGGATATAGGTCTTCGTGTCTAACATTTTTAAGGCTTTCTAAAGCCGAATCAAGTCTACTCATAAGCCATGAGAGGTCCTTTTATATGTCACAAGAATTAATGATAGTTCTAGGTATAGTAGTTGGAATTATATTGGGTTTTGGCTTAGGTTATTATATTCGCAAACAAGTAGCTCAGGCTCGTGCCAACTCTGCTGAAGCAAAAGCAGAAAAAATGCTAACTGAGGCCAAGCAAAAAGAACAAGATGTTTTACTAAGAGCCAAAGAACAGGCTATCAAAATTATAGACGAAGCCAAAAAAGACGAAAATGATCGCCGCAGTGAAATGGGCCAACTTCAAAAACGTTTGGAACAACGTGAGAACATGTTTGATAAACAACTTTTGGAATTTGAAGCTCGTAAAGAAAAATTACAAGAAAAAGTAGAAGAGATCCAAGCTATAAAAGCCAGAGTAGATGCAATAAATGAAAAAGCTTTGGAACAACTACAAACTATCTCTGGTTATAATAAGGAAGAAGCAAAACAGGTTTTACTTGATAAAATTGAAGAACAATCAAAAGAAGATTTGATGGTTCGCATCATGAAAGCAGAAAAACAAAATACTGAAGAATTTGAAAATAAAGCCAAAGAAATAATTTTAGGTTCTATCCAACGCTGTTCTTCAGATCATTCTGCCGAAACAACATCTAGTTCAGTTGTCTTACCTAGTGATGAAATGAAGGGTCGTATTATTGGTAAAGATGGTCGTAATATAAAAACTATTGAAAAACTTACTGGCTGCGAACTGATAATTGACGAGACCCCAGATATGATTTTAGTTTCTGGCTTTTCCCCTATTCGTCGTCGTGTTTGTCAATTAGCTTTAGAAAAATTGATCAAAGATGGTCGTATCCAACCAGCTAGAATTGAAGAATTTATTGAAGCTGCTAAAAAAGATTTAGCAATTGACATTAAAAAAGCTGGTGATGAGGCTGTTTACAAAATGGGTTTCATTGGTCTTGAACCAAAACTAATTGGTATCATTGGTAGACTAAAATACAGAACTAGTTATGGTCAAAATATTTTGAATCATTCCACAGAAGTAGCTCAGTTATCAGGTCTCATAGCTTCTGAACTTGGTCTAGATGCTGCCAAAGCAAAAAAGTGTGGCTTCTTCCATGACATCGGAAAAGCAGTTGACCAAGAAACTCAAGGTAGTCATCCAGAAGTTGGTCTTACTATTTTGAAAAAATTTGGTATGGACGAAGATGTTTGTCATGCCGCCGCTCACCATCATGATGACAAGCCAGAAAATATTTATACTCAGATTGTAAAAGCAGCTGACGCTATCTCTGGTGCTCGTGAAGGTGCTAGACGTGACACTTATGAACAGTTTGTAGCCAGGCTTGAGGAGATTGAACAAACCGCTTCAGACTTCCCTGGTATTGATAAAGTATACGCTATCCAAGCTGGTCGTGAAGTTCGTGTCTTTGTAAAATCAGACGAAATTGACGATTACCAAGCTTATAACCTAGCCAAAGACATTGCTAGAAAAATCGAAAATGAACTACAATATCCTGGTGAAATTAGAGTGAATGTAATTAGAGAAACTAGAGTAATGGAATACGCTAGATAATTCTAACTGAATATTGATTTAAATTGGACACAAAATCCTCTAACAAAAGTTAGGGGATTTTTAATTTAGAAGTAAGGAGTTGGAACTGAAAGCTGGAACATCTTTCCCCTCCTCTAACCCCAACTACTAATCCCACCATTCCAAACACTACTTACTTTCATAATTTAAACATATTTTTGATAACAAACATTATCCACACTAGATATTCCGCTCTATTGACATAAATTTCTTTAAAATGCTACAATAATTGTGTAAGTTAAATTAATTTTAATCAACCTCTTAAATAAAAGACATATGAATAAAGCAGAATTGGCTCAAGCCATTGCCGACAAAGTCGGTGTGTCCAAAAAAGAAGCCGAAGAAATGGTAGCAGCCTTTGTAACTATTGTTACCAGTACTTTAACAAATGGCGGAGATGTCGCCATTGCTGGTTTTGGAGCTTTTAGTGCCAAAACTAGAGCGGGTCGTGTAGGTGTAAACCCACAAAACCCAAGTGAAAAAATTCAAATCCCTCCAGTAACAGTACCAAAGTTTAAAGCTGGAAAAGGACTAAAAGATTCTCTAAAGAAAAAGAGTATCACACCAGCAGTTGCTGAATAAAACCAATTTTATATAAATTATAAAACCGTCCCTATAGGGACGGTTTTTGTGTCAGGAGGGAGATTTGAACTCCCGACCTTAGGGTTATGAATCCTACGCTCTCACCAACTGAGCTACCCTGACTTTAACTAATTTTAAATTTTGTAATTATAAATTTAGAAATTCTCTAAATTATATTGTAGCCTCAAGGGGAATCGAACCCCTGTTGCATGGATGAGAACCATGAGTCCTAACCACTAGACGATGAGGCCGTAGTAAACTTTAGTTTACCCGGCGAAGTCCTAAAGGACGGAGACGGGACCGGGCCGTCTTGATGGGTAGCATTATACATTACTTTATTTGACTTGTCAACGAACCAACACCCAAACAAAACACGTCACACAAGGCTCAAAAACGCTACTGTAGAGCTATTCTACCTTGTTGGTGGCACTTGGTAGTATTGCAAGAGAAACTTAGCTATTTCACCAAAAGCTGGGGCTGCAGTAGAAGCAGAATATTTAACCTCTGGTTCTTCAAATTTTACAATCATTACAAACCTAGGATTGTCTACCGGAGCAAAGCCTACAAAACTATGATTGGTTTCATCTATATAACCGCCTTGTCCAGAAATCTGCGCCGTACCTGTTTTACCAGCTACATAATACCCAGAGACTGCCGCTGCCGCTGCATGACCACTGTCAATAACACTTACAAGCATTCCAGCCACCAACATAGCAGAACGCTTTTCTAAAATACTTTCAATTTCCTTGCCTTCAAAATGTTCTACTTTACTATCTGGTTGCCTTATTTCTTCCACCACAAATGGCTTCACCAAAGTACCCCCATTAGCAATAGCCCCAAAAGCAGCTACCATTTGCAGAGGGGTGGCTGTGATGCCCTGACCAAAAGAAGCTGTGGCAGCATAACAATCTGTTTTATCTCCTTTATTTAAACTTAGAGAATCTATTGTGCCTGAAGTTTCAGTATCCAATTCCACACCCTCTCTTACACCAAAACCGTATCTTTCTATATATTCTGTTAATTTTTTCTTACCCAATCTTTCAGCTACGTTTACCATGCCGGTATTTATAGAATTTTCCAAAATACCAGTCATAGTTTGCCAACCGTGTATAGCTTCACCAGCATTTTCTATCGGCTTATCACACAATCCTGATTTAAAACCTGTATCTTCGAAATATGTTTCTGGTGTAACTAGCCCTTCATTAAGTGCGGCAGACATTACAATTGGTTTAAAAATTGAACCAGGTTCATAAGGAGTAAAAATATTTGTATTATTATATACGTCAATAGACTCTACTTGATTATAAATATTTGGATCAAAATCTGGCAAAGAACACATAGCCCTTATAGCACCGGTATGTGGATCCATAATTACCAAAGAAGCTGTGTGAGCATTAAATTGCTGCCTATACCTTTCTAATATCTCACAAGCTTTATACTGTATTGTTCTGTCAATCGTGAGTAATAAATCAGAACCATCTTCTGCAGGCTTGAAAGAACGTCCAGCCAAAGGGATAAGAGCTCCTACGGCACTTTTGGCACCTTGCATAAAACCACCTTCTCCAGCCAATTCTTTTTGCCAATAACCTTCTATTCCATAACGACCAATATTATTTCCCTCAGTATCTTTACCCAAAAACCCAACCACTTGTGCTGCCAGATTTCCCTCTGGATAATAACGAAACGGTTGGCGCACAAAAGCAATGCCAGGCAAATCCAATTCCCTCAATTTTTCAACTACAATTTCATCTACCTTTTTTTCCAATGGTTCATACGGATCAGTACGTTTATTAAGTTGTAAAAATACTTGTAATTTTTTCTCATCATCATACGAAAATATACCAGCCAATTTTTCTGCCACATCCTCAGCGGTTTCATCATCTTCAATTTGCCTTGTGTCGGCATAAACCAAGAAATAGTCACGGTTCATGGCCAAAGGATATTCTTCTCCTGTACGTGAATCTTGGATATAAATATTACCACGATCTGGAAAAAGATTACTATAAATATCATGCGAACCCGCAGCCAATGCTGTATAAAAACCATGCTGAAAAACCATTAGAACAAACAAACGCACTACAATTACGATTGCCACTATTAAAAATAAAAACCACATAACACGAAGACGAGGATCTGCTGAAGAGTCCTCGTGTTTATGCTGTTTGTTACCATAAGAGTAACCCATAATTTATACTAACTTTTGGCGCCCAGTTCTCTTTTCTGCTGTCTCCTCATCTATAACACCCTCTTTTACCAACGCCTTTAAAGAATTTTCCAATGAAACCATACCATCTTTAGCACCAGTCTGAATAGCACTTGGAATTTGAGCAATATTATTTTCACGAATAAGATTGGATACCGCTGGTGTATTCACAAGAATTTCTCTAGCTGCCACACGCTTGCCATCTATTGTAGGTATCAAATGCTGTGCTACTACACCACGGAGTACAGACCCCAGTTGAATCAAAATTTGTTTTTGCTTTGCACCTTCAAACACATCTACAATTCTCTCTACTGCCTCAGCCGCACTAGAAGTATGCAAAGTAGAAAAAACTAAGTGCCCAGTTTCAGCAGCCGTAAGTACTGTAGCAATGGTTTCTGGATCACGCATCTCCCCTACCAAAATAACATTTGGATCCTGACGTAAAACATGTTTTAGAGCACTGGCAAAAGATTTTGTGTCAGTACCAATTTCACGCTGTTCAATTAAACTTTCTTTATCTTCAAATAAAAATTCTATTGGATCCTCTACTGTAATAATATGAGATTTTCTTGTTTTATTAATTTCTTCTATCATTGAAGCTAGGGTGGTAGATTTTCCATGTCCAGTCGGACCAACCACCAGCACAAGACCATCCAATAAATTTGTAAAATTAGTTAACACAGGTTCAAAACGTAAATCTTCTGGACTAGGGATTTCTTTTGGTACAAGTCTAGCCGACATACCAATTCCACCTTCTTGTTTGTGTAAATTAATTCTAAATCTATTTTCACCATGCTCATAACCAAAATCTAATTCCAACTCTTCTTCAAACCTTTTCTTTTGATCAACACTAAGCAAACCCAAGACAGCTGTTTCCAAAGTTTTTTCTTCCAATTTTTTCTCATCAATATTTTTTAACTCCCCTTCTATTCTAATAGCCGGCTTTTCTCCTGCAATTAGATGAAGATCTGAGGCCCCCTCTTCTATGGTAGTGTCGAAATACGATTTTAGACTTTTCATAAAACAATGATTAAATATTACTCCTATATTTTAGCACACAAGAAACTGACTCACAATACACAAAGACAGCTTGTCTCAAGCTGTCTTGTTAATCTGTGTTTTTTATAAAACAACCTTTCTACTTTTTCAATTCACTTTTTAGATGATTCCACTGGGCAATAACCAACTTCTCCACCATTTTTTTAACATTTTCTGCCAGACCATTATCTATGGCATATTTATTTACCAATTCTTGTACCATCTTAACATATTCGTGCTTAGTCATTTTTTGATACTTATCTGAAGCCATGATTTTGTCCTTTAGACCAACATAAACCTCTGCGGAATGATCTAACATCTCATCACGCATTTCTTTACCTTTTTTTGTGGTATTAAGCCACATCATACCAGCACCCAATAAACCCCCTAAAAATAAACCTTTTTTAAATTTTCCCATATAATTTAGTATTATTAACTTATTAAAACTATATAATATATTATACCACCAATTATAAAAGGATGCCAGAGACATCCTTTTAAATCTTACAATTTTAAATTTTTACTTCAACTTTAGCTCTCCTGCAGCTTTTTTGAAATTAGCTACACTAAGTTGATTAGTTTTAGCTAATTCGAATAATTTGTCATGCATTTCAAAAGGTTTCTTCTGTTCTTTGGCACACTCAAAGGCTTCGGCAGCTTTTTGAGCATTAGCATGAAAACTAAGTGGGAAATGACGATAAGTAAATTTAACCTTACCCTCATAATCGGCCATAATTTGTTCGATAGTACTAGCAAAATTTGAGCAATAAGGACATTCGAAATCTGAAAATTCAACAATAGTAATCGGAGCATTTTTATCACCTCTCCAAACCACACCTGGCAATTCTGGTACATCAATCTTTACAATTTCACCTGTTTCTCTATCTTTCATAAAGTCAAAATCCGGTGTGCCATTAGACAAAAGACTATCAATAACTTGTTTTACCATATCATATGGCAAAGCACCACTTAGTTGATAACCATTTATAAATGATCCTGGGGTACCATTTACACCCAAAGACGAACCCAAACTCATATCAGCACGGACATCTGCTGCAAATTTGCCGGAATCCAAACACTGACTAAATTTTTCTGGACCAGCGTCATCTAATATAGCAGGCAAGCTACTACTAGCAGTAGCACAACTACCATTCATAAACAAACCCAACATAATAAAAAAACCAATGGCACACAGTACCAACACCCCTCCGACAATGCCGAAGGTAAATGATTGACTCTTGGTCATGGAGTCAAAAAATCCTTTGTGTTCACTCATAATTCTAATGGATTAAATTTTAATTAATACTAATTAAGTATACAATGATATTGTACAGTAATTTTATCAAATTTACAAAAATTACACAAGCTGTTGATAAATCTTATCTAATTCCTGAACAATTGATTCCCACGAATATTTCTGTTCAGCCACTTCCCTCACATGCTGTTTTATATCACTTCTTTTTACATCTGAACTAAAAAAGCTAGCAATTGCTTCTGCTAAATCGATATAGTTATTTGGCTCAACCAATTCCCCTCCATCTTTAGCTACTGTTTTTACACCTGCCAAATCACTAGCCACCACAGGAACACCACTAGCCATAGATTCGAGTAATACCATACCAAATGCTTCACTACGGTTAATAGATGGCAAAACAAATAAATCAGCCATATTATAATAGTATGGCAGTTCATCATTACTTACTTTACCAGCAAATTTTACAATTCTAGACAAACCTAAAAATTTTGCTTGCATTTGATAATCTTCTCTCAATTCACCCTCACCCACCAAAACTGTCTGTAATTCTATGCCATCATCTTTTATTTTTTTTAAAGCTTGTAATAATACAGGAATACCTTTAAAATGATGTGCCATATCCATTCCACCCACAAATAATAAAGTGGGCTTATCAACATCAAAACCATGACGAGTAAACAAACTTTCAGGCTTATCTCTGGGTTTAAATCTCTCAATGTCCACTCCAAAAGGTAATTCTATCCATTTGTTTTTATTATTTTGATAAATACTACTGGCATTACTACTTTCTATATAATCAAAAGAACTACCTATCAAAACATCAGCAGAGTTTAAAATTTTAGACATCCAAAATTTGGCATAATACTTAAAATATAATCCTAACCAACCTGGAGCACGATTATCCATATGATAAGTAATAACTAAAGGCTTGTGAGGATTCCTCTTTTTCCATTTTCTAACCAAATTGGCCACGCCATAAAAAGGATAATGCAAATGTACCAAATCAAAATCATCTATTTCTCTCTGGATTTGTGGTATATAAGCAGCATTACCTTTTTGCAAAGCAGGTTTTAAACGTCTAGCAGTTACTTCCAAGTCCCTTTCAACTTCTTTTTGATCTTCAACGCTTTTAAAATCACCTTCTTTTTCTATTTCTAATTCATCTTCCTCAAAATAACGAGGTGTCAAAACTTCTACATCATGACCTAATTTTACCAACTCACTAGCAGTTTGATACACAACATTACCCATACCGCCATGATAGGGTGGATAAGTACAAACTATGTGAGCAATACGCATATATTATTTATCCAATGTTTCTTTTCTAACTACGGTAGTAATATCTCTACCTACTGATTCTAATTTGATATGAAGTTTAAATACAAGATAAAACAACAGAGCAATGGAAATATACAAAATAAAATCAGTTCCTCTACCAATACCAAAAGTATTAGCAACAACAACAGTGCTATTTGGCCAAAGTACAGCAACCATAGCAAGGAGCCAAAATACCACCCAAAAAACTAACCCCTTCGGACCAAGTAAACCTTCTTTTTTTCTTTTTACCACATTGCCAATTGCAAATAAAGCAAACAAAGAAAACAAAATTTGAAACAAGATTATCATATTATTTTTTTAAAAATTTACCAAATAACAAATCTTTTGCAACACTCAACCCATTCCCAATACCCTGACCATATTCATGGTACACCACTTTTACAGGAAATTCAACGTACTTCAAGCCTAGTTTTTTAACTTTAACTGGAATCTCTGTGGCATGAGCCATTCTGTCTTGTTCTATTTTTAGAACTTCAAGAGCCTTTTTATTTAAAATTCTAAACCCATTATGAATATCTGTCAGGTACACTCCCGACATCTTGTTGAAAATTCTTGCCATTGGAAATAATACAAATCTCTTAAGCCAAGGGATATTGGACTTTTTACCAAGAAAACGAGAACCAAACAAGACATCATAACTAGATTCTTTCATTTTGTTTAGAGCGGGTAATATATCTTCTACACAAAATTGTCCATCACCATCAAAATGTAAAACATACTCTGCATTATTTTTTAAGGCATAATCATGACCAGTTTGTAACGCGGCTCCCTGCCCTCTGTTAATCCCATGACGTAATACAACTGCCCCAGCATCTTTAGCAATCTGAAAAGTATTATCAGGCGAAGCATCATCCACCACTACAACCTGATCAACATGGCCAAAAAGACTCTGGACTACAGAGCCTATTTTTTTCTCCTCATTATAAGCGGGAACAACAGCGATAAACATACTATTCTGAATGATTCAATTGTAGCATTTCTTTATTAGCAATAGTGTAATCAATCGTTTTCTGTAAACCATCTTCTAGCCGGATCAAGGGTATCCAACTTAAATCTTCCTTTGCTCTGGTCAAATCTGGTATACCTTTTGGCGTAAGAAAAACTAATGGATCTTCATTTCTAATTTGTGAAGATGAATTCGTCATGCTAATAATTTTTTCTGCAACATCACCCATTTTATGAACTTGATCATGACCGATATTTACCAAACTAACTTCTGGTTCGGACCTCATCAATCTAATAAGTCCATCTATCATATCTGTTACATAACAAAGAGATTGATCCATATCTCCATTACCATAAATCACCAAATCCTTACCCTCTAGGGCATCTAGAATAAAATCTGGAATTAATAATCCGTCACGCAATTTCATACGCGGTCCATAGGTAGTAAAAATTCTAGCAATTTTTGCGTCCAGACCATAAACTTGTCTGTAAGTTTCCACACAAGTTTCAGCAAATCTTTTTCCTTCATCATAACAGCCTCTTGGTGATAAATGATTCACAATACCCTCATCAGACTCTTTAAAAACCTGACCACTTTGTCTTGATGGTCCATATACCACAGAACTTGAACCAAACACATACTTTGCTTTATAGCTTACTGCCAGATCAAGTGTATTTACCATAGCGCGAGAATTGGCCCATAGAGATTGCAATTTAAGTTCTTCAAAATTCTTAGGGCTAGTAGGACAAGCCAAATGATAAATCTCTTGAATACCCTGAAATTTTATTTTAAATTTATCCAATTCATCAAACTGGCTTAGATCTATTTCTTTATTTACATCGTACTTTATAAATTCAAAATCTGGATACTGCAAAAGATGGTCTATATTCTGAATGTTAGAATTTGACAGATTGTCCATGCAAATTACTTTTGCTTCTTTAAGAAGCCTCTCACATAAATGTGAACCCAAAAAACCAGCACCACCCGTTACTAATACATTCTTTTTTTCAAAAATTGGTGTCTCTCCTATCATATTTTTATAATCAACTTCTCCGTAACAAACTAACGAAGTATAAATAAATAATTTTGAAACAAGCTTTAGAAAATTAAACCCTCTCGTCCCGACTATCGTCGGGATTATTTTAAACCAACACTAGTATACCAAAAGTTTAATACCTTTGGTAGACCCTGCATAAGGTTGCCATTGATCAAGTTTTCTAACTTTTCCACTCCACACCCTAACAGGCTGTGTTCCTACCAAAGGGGCCACTATTACGTCATCTTTGCTGTCACCATCAAAATCCCCTACTCCTATAGACAAACCACCTCTAAATCCAGAATCATAAGCAGTAAACTTACGTTTCAACTTTCCGTCTTGCTCATAATAAACCAAGTATGGTATATCACCTGAGACAGAAGTTAACACATATTCCATTTTTCCATCACCATCTATATCTCCAACTGCCAAATTACCCACGGCCTCCAAACTATTTACTTCTATTTCTTCATCAATCTTATTATTAACAAATTTTCTTATTTTTAAACCCTCAAAATTATAAGCTGCTACGATTTTATTTTTAAGTATTGAGACAGACACACCTCTATGCTCTCCAGAAATACTATACTCAGATAATTCTTCACCTTCTACATCATATACTCTATACACTTGATCATCCTCATACTTTGGAGACAAAATAATTTCGTTCTTTTTATCATTATTAACATCTCCCACAGCCAAATCTAAATTCCCAGAAGAATGTACCAACCACGAACTTTGTACTTTCCAATTTTTATCATAGAATTTAACTTCTGAATTACCTTCAAAAGATTCGGATACTCCTACAAATTTAATTAATCCCTTTTCGTATTTTTCTAAATCAACAATACCTTCCAAAGAACCAACAAGCCTTTTTTTATCTTCTTTATTTTTTATATCTCTAGTTTCTGCTTTTCCAGAACTATATTCCAAACTTAAAATACTCTCAATCTTATTACTGGCTTTCAATTCTCCAACTGCATATAAGATAGCCTTATCTATCTGCAAAAGACCCGCCCCAAATAATTTAGAATATATATCCTCATCTTGTCCGGGAGTATGGTGAACTGTAGATGTTATAGCTTTAAAAATCTCAACAGGACCCCAACTTGGCTGAACACTTTTGATAAGTGCCGCAACCCCGCTTACAAGTGGCGCAGCAAAGGATGTGCCATTTTTATTTTCTCCATAGCGTTCTGTCAATTTGTTTGCTGGTGAAAAACGTAATAAACTACTCATATCCTGACCAGGGGCAGTGACATCTACACAGCTTGACCCTATATTAGAAAAAAGTGTAAGCCTGTGGTCTTGTTTTATAGCGCTAACACCTAAAACCATTTGAAGATCTTCGTTAGCATCCATACAAACTGGATAAAGTGGATCCACATCTAGATCCAAACCATTGTTACCCACAGCTGCTACCACCACTACACCACTATCATAAGCATACTTAATTGCTTTAACAATATCATCTGTCTCCATATCACCAACCATACTAACGTTAATAACATCTGCCCCATTATCAACCGCATAATATATAGCACTGGAAAACCCGGCAAAACTACCACTACCAGAATTACCAAGGGTCTTTAAATTCATTAGTTTTACCTGCCAATTAACACCGACGAAATCTAAATTATTATTACCCACAGCACCTATCAAACCTGCCACCAAAGTCCCATGATTATACACACCTTCTTCTCTTTCCTCTATAGTTATATTTTTTATATTAGGCCTGGGATCATTATTATCATCCAAAAAATTCCAACCCCACACATCATCTATATAACCATTATTATCATCATCTTTTTTATTATTAGCTATTTCATTATTATTTTTCCACACATTAGCCCTAAGGTCTGGATGAAAAGTATCAAAACCATTATCAATAACAGCCACTACTACATCTGGTGATCCAGTTGTGTAACCCCAAGCTTCATAAATATTTAAATCCTCATAAAACCATTGGTCCATTTTAGGATCATTAGTTTTTTGTGCTGAAACAAATACAGGAAGCAACAAAAAAACTAAAATTAGAATTGTTTTTATTATTTTCATTTTATTAAAGTTTTGCCACCTCATCGGCGATCATCTGCGTAGGATAATATATCCCTAGCTCTGGACTTGAAACTGTCCAATTTTTTCGTGGAGTAAAATCTAATTTAAACGGAGACTCTATAATAAACTTAACATCGAACTCATTAGCCTTAAACCTCTTACCATAAATGTCTTTATCCATAAAATAAAAATTGCCATCTGAGTGTTTATAATATAGTTTACCGTCTGTGTATCTCTTTATCACAGACCCCCTTGGATAATCATAAGTACCTGACAACAATGTATTAAGGTTACCATAACCTGCCGCTGGATAACCATTCAAGATTTCCATCATATCACCATAACCGTCTCCGTCTGTATCCTGTTCATTGGGATCTGTAAACCAATAATTAATTTCTTCAAAATCTGTTAGACCATCGTAGTCACTATCATACCTTCTATCATTAGTACCATAATCATCCTCTATATCTTTACTGACACCATCCCTGTCCTTATCTACAATTTCCAGATCTTCATCCTCAACACTATAAGTTCTAATATTATAGCTACTCATATGAATTGGATCCAGCTCCAAAACCCTATGACTCCATTCACTTCCATAAATTAGAAAAGCTTCTGCTTCGGATAACAATGGTTTTAGTTGACAACCAGGTTCCACAGCATAAACTTTTGGAAAACCTGAAAATTTTAATAACCAAGTGCCCGGCTTTACACAAACGGGCTGACCAATATGATATTGGCTTAATTTTGAATTACCCACATAACGTACATTTGAAAAATCTTTATACCAAGAATGATATACAAAAGCACTCAAAAATGGATGTAATCTTCCGTCATAACCCAAATAATAAATAGTACTCCCCAAGCCTTTTATCAGAGAACCTTCTTTTAGATAAAAGCTAGGTTCATTATAATATATTTCTTTTATAACAGTTTTCTTTTCGCCATTAGAATCTAGAAATTGAACATAAACTTTTTTATTACCTTCTCCTGAATCCAAAACCCAAGAAGTCGACTTACTCATTTTTTTAAATTCTAATCCTGAAAAATTATTATTATTACTTATAATATATCCCTCGATACCAGCGTCCTCCTCAAAACCTATCTTTACATATCTAGAATTAACCTCTTTATCACCACCATTTATTTCAAAATCCCCTAATATATTACCCGATACGTTTAATTGAATACCTTTCCTATACAAAGGACTAGTTTTACCTGTTGAACTTTTAAACCTCACATAAACAGTCTTGGAGCCTCCCCCATAGCTAAGATACCAGACTTTAGCTATTTGGTATTTCTCCCAATCAGCATCAGCCAAATCAGCATCATTAGAAATTTTCATCTCATGAGCCCACTCTGGTCCCTGTATATAAAGCATTACTTTTCGGGATTGCGTTGAACCAGCCCCACTATTTATTTTTACAAAAGGTACAGTAGCTGTCTGTACTAACCCCCCTATCAAAATTCCAAAAAAAACAAAAACGACTGATATTACAAAAATTAAGCTAAAATGTTGCTTTTTTCTCATAAATTTAGTAAAATTACATTATAATTTATATTACCATTATACAAAAAAATAACAAAATAAGCAACATGAAAGTCATTTACAGAATCAAACAACTATTACTAATGACGGGTGATTTTATAGCCTTTTGTTTTGGTTTCTGGCTAAGCCTATCTATCAGAAATTGGCAAATTCCAAACTCTGAGATTATCACCAAACATCTAAATATTTTTATTATAATATTTTTCCTTTGGTTAACCATGAACTACATAAACGGTCTATATGAATTGCATCAGTTAAAATATAAAGAGATAAAGAAAAAATTTATAGAAGCAGCTATTATATCCTTAATATTAAGTGTTTTGCTACTTTATGTACTACCTAGCAAAGGTATAAATCCTAAAACTATATTATTACTTAATATATTTTTGGGCTATTCACTAAGCTACTTATGGAGAAAAATTTTTAACAACTATATCAACAGTAAAGCCTTAATTTCCAATGTTACCTTTCTTGGCCTAACTCCAGAAATAGAAGAATTGATAAAAACCATACAACGCCACCCAGAAACAGGCTATAAGACCAAAGCCCTTATTGATCCTATGGCTGACGCAAACAAAAATAATTTTCCTTTTTTTGACACGTACACAAACTTAGACACAATACAAAACATTGTCAAAGAAAAAAATATAAATTTAATTGTTATATCCCCAGAACTAAAGAATAAATCTGAAGTTAACAAAGAGCTTTATGAAATACTTCTCTGGGATAAAATTAAAATTGTTGATCAAGCAAATTTTTATGAAAATATTACCGGGCGTATTCCTCAATCGACTTTTTCTGAAAGCTGGTTTTTAGAAAGTATCAAAGACAAAAAGCTCATCCACGACAAAATTTCTCTATTATTCGATTACCTGATGGGAATAATAATTGGTTTACTATTTTTTATATTATTACCATTTGTAGCTATCCTAACTAAAATGAGCTCTAAGGGGCCTGTCTTTTTTAAACAACAAAGAACTGGAAAAGATAATAAAACCTTTACCCTGTATAAATTTAGATCTATGTATGCACTAGAAAGTGATGGTAGTGCAGAAAGCAATGGTGTACAAGTGGCTACAAAAAATGATATAAGAGTAACTCTTATAGGTAAGTTTTTAAGAAAAACACACATAGATGAATTACCCCAATTTATAAACCTACTCAAAGGTGACATGAGCTTAATTGGCCCAAGACCAGAACGCCCAGAGATTGTAAAAAGATTAACTGATAAAATGCCCTACTATGCCCTGCGTCATATGGTAAAACCAGGTCTTACCTGTTGGGCAGTTATTAACCAAGGCAAACCAGAAACAATAGAAGGTAATTTAGAAAAATTACAATATGATTTGTATTATATAAAAAACAGATCCTTTTTATTGGACCTGTCTATAATCTTAAAAACATTAAACTTGCTCATTAGAATGATTGGGCACTAGTCTAAGCCCCATTCTTTTTTCAACTCTGCAATCCCAGCTTCCAAAGTAATCGTCGGCTCCCAACCAAGGAGCTTTTTTGCTTTGGTATTGTCTGCCTGAATCGCCTTCATTTCGCCTAATCTTTCTGGGATATTTAAAGTTTTACCACCAATTAAACCTGCTATATCATTTACACTAATTTGCCTGCCCATCCCGATATTTATACCTTCTCCATTTTTTATATTAGATTGCCAAGCTTTAATATTTGCCCCCACAACATCACTAACGTGCACATAATCTCTAGTTTGTTCACCATCGCCCACGATGGTCATTTCTTTACCCTCTGATTTTTGTTTTAAAAATATTGGAATAACCATTGGGTAAGACCCATCAGCTGTTTTTCTTAATCCAAATACGTTAAAATACCTTAAACAAACCGTCTCTATATTGTAGAGATCACTAAACAAACGGCAATAATCTTCTCCCATCTTTTTGTGTAAACCATAAGGACTAAGAGGTTCCTGCTTATTTTCTTCTTTTATAGGTAATGGCAAGTCCCCATAAGTAGCACAAGATGATGAAAAAATCACCTTTTTTACATTTGCTTCTTTGGCAGCCAAAAGGACATTTAAAGTTCCCGTTACATTAATTTCATGGGTACTAATTGGATCTTCAATTGAAACTTGCAATCTTGGATCAGCCGCCAAATGAAAAACTACATCGACATCTTTAAATATTTTTTTAAGCTTTTTTAAATTACGAATATCTACTTTATGAAATTTTGATTGTTTATTGATAAATTCTTTTTTACCAAGCATCAAATTATCTACTACAATAACCTCATGACCGTCCTCAATCAATTTGTCAGTAAGATGTGAGCCAATAAATCCGGCCCCACCTGTAACTAGACATTTTGCCATATAATTATTTTTTAGATTTTATAAATGGTCCACCAACTGGAATAATACTAAAACCATTTTTTTGTAAATTATCATAAGAATTCTGCAAAATTCTACGACCATCCATAATTATAGGCCTATTGGATAAATTAATCAATTCATCTCCTAAACCTTTAAAATGTTGCCAATCTGTGGAGATAATTATTACATCCACATTTTGTATTGCCTTTAATTCATCTGTAAAATATTTAATTTGTTCTGATTCTGGAAAAATAGTTTTAAAATGATATAAGGCAGCAGGATCATATACTTTTACTTCACCTACCTGTTTTTCTTTTAGAAAGTGCACAATATCGATACTAGCAGAATTACGAATATCATTTGTATCCTGTTTAAATGCTACACCCAGCAAAGCAACTTTTTTTTGTGACCAGTCAATACCAGCCTCATTTTCTGCCCTACTCATAAACAATTCTAATTGCCTTTTGTTAGCTGTATAAACCTCATTAATAAAAGCTGGATTTTTACCCTCGGTCTGCAACTGGTGAGAAAGTGAACGAGAATCTTTTATAAAACAAGATCCACCAGCATATAAACTATCATAAAATCCCCAATTACTTATACGCGGATCTGATGTTAGTATATTTCTTAAATTTTCAAATTGCAAATCATCAAATGTCTCACACGTTCTGCCAACCACATCAAAACAAAGCTGTAACTTGGCAAACAAATAAAAATTTGCTAATAACTTACCTGCTGCAGCTTCTTTTGGATTAACTTCTATATATTTTGTATTAGCAGAATCATAAAAACGTTGGTAAAATTTCCTCATTATATCAAAATCTTTCTGCCCCCAAGCCCCAATTACAATTCTATCTGGTTTTAAAGAACCTTCAACAGCCTTACCTTCCACTAAAAATTCTGGATTGGAAACTACTCCATAATTTTTCACACCAATCTTATCCATAATTTCCTGTGTCCTATTAACCATATCAATTGGAACAGTACTCTTATTCACAATAACAACATACTTCTCTTGTTTTCCTTCGTTACGTTTCAACAAAGATTGAGCCAATTTTTCTGCTGCATCAAAATAATAACTCAAATTACTCTCCCCAGTCTCACCAATTTCAGGCGTAGGCAAGCACATAAAAATAGCATCACATTCACCCAAAAAACTCTCTGCTTTTTTATAATCCAAAGTAAATTCAATTTTTTCTTTATTACGAACCAAAAGATCACCAAGACCTTCTTCGAAAAGACAAGATTCTATAGTGTCACGATCTCCTGAACCCAACATTTCTACCTTTCTCTCATCTATATCATACACAAGAGTATTGTGTCCGCTAGCAGCTGACACCGCAGCACTGCAAGCCCCTACAAAACCAGAACCTATATATAGAATATTCATATTAAACTAATTTTTTAAAATAATTAATAGTTGTTTTTAATCCATCATCAAGTTTTATTTTTGGTTGCCACTCAAGTATTTCTTTCGCCTTTGTAATATCCGGTTTACGCTTTCTTGGATCATCTTCTGGTAAATCTTCAAAAATAATTTTACTTTGTGAATCAGTAAATTCAATAACTTTTTCAGCTAACTCTTTTATAGTAAACTCATCTGGATTACCCAAATTTATTGGACCAGTTATTTTATCTTCTGTTTCCATCATTTTAATTAAACCAGAAACAAGGTCATCTACAAAACAAAAGCTTCTAGTCTGATTACCACTACCATAAATAGTAATATCTTGCCCACGCAAAGCTTGTAAAATAAAATTAGAAACCACACGCCCATCATTTTCTGCCATTTTTGGACCATAGGTATTAAAAATTCTGACAACTTTTATTTTCAAATTATGTTTTCTCTTATAATCAAAAAATAAAGTTTCGGCACAACGCTTACCTTCATCATAACAAGCTCGAGGACCTATTGTATTTACATTACCTCTATATTCTTCAATCTGAGGATGTACTTCGGGATCACCATATATTTCTGAAGTTGAAGCCTGAAGAATCTTTGCATTCTTTACCTTTGCTAATCCTAACATATTAATAACACCAAGTGTATTTGTTTTAATGGTCCTTATGGCATTTTTTTGATAATGAATTGGAGAAGCTGGACACGCCAAATTATAAATTTCATCTATACTATCATCTATAAACAATGGCTCAACGATATCATGTTCAATTAATTCAAAATTTTTATTACCCACTAAATCTTCAATATTCTTTTTTGAACTTGTAAGAAAACTATCAACACAAATAATTTTATTATCCAATTCCAAAAGTCTTTTACACAAATGCGAACCTACAAAACCTGCACCGCCTGTTATTAAAATAGTTTTCATACAAAATATTGTTTTAACTTTGATAAGACCCTTCTAATTATAAAAAAAGCAGGAACATTCTCGCCATTTACCTCCCAAGAATTTTTTAGCTCCATCCAACCAAGCCTCCTCTGTTTTAAACCAGAAGCACTAAAACCACCCTCACGCATACAGACTAAAGATTTATCAATATATACCATATTAATACCTTTTAGCAAAAAACGCAACATTAACTCATAATCAGCAGCTATCCTAAAATCCAAATTAAATTTTCCATAATTTTGATACAAGCTTTTTCTTACAAAAAATGCAGGATGAGGCATTATCCAACCACTATTTAATTTAAATTTCTTGTATTCACCCGCACGCCAAAATCTTACCTCTTTATCTTTGTTATCCCTATCCACATAAGAAATATTACCATAAACAGCGCCGGCCTTAGAACTCTCAAACAACTTCGCAACCTCTAGTAAAACAGTATCATGATGATAAAAATCATCAGAATTTAAAATACCAACAACTTCGCCGCTAGCCACCCCTATCCCCTTATTCATAGCATCGTATATACCTTTGTCTGGTTCAGACACAACTTTGGCAATCTTGTCTTTATATTTTTCAACAATATCTAAAGTACCATCTTCAGAGCCACCATCAATAATTATATATTCCAAATCTGAATAATTTTGTGCAATTACACTTTTGATAGTATCCTCAATAGTATCGGCACTATTATAACAAATTGTAATTATACTAATTCTCATAAACCGTTTATTCCAAAATTAAGTCATCCAACTTCTTTTCTATTACACACCAAAAACCACCACTACACCCTAACAATTTAAAACCCTTTGCTTCAAATTTTTGAGCTTCATCAAGATAAAATTCCCCCATACCAGGATGAAATATAATCGCAATCCTAGTTTTGCCTAAAAACTCCAAATTTTCTAGACAACTTGGTGCTGCACCCACCTTTTTACCTAAATACCACTCAGAAATACCATTAAACGCAAGGCCCATTTGATTATTACCCAGACATATTTCACCATGATCAATATTACCCTTAAATGATTTCAATAATTCAACATCTTCACTTTTCAAAATAACAAAATCATTAAAAAAATAATCTAAATTCTTCAACGAATAAAAAATCCCTGTTGAAAAAATAATTAAAACTACTAATATGCCCCAAATTTTTATTTTATCAATTAGAAACCAGAAAAATATACCTGAAAGTACTGCCACAGCAGGCAGAAGATAAATAACCCCAAATGGATGGGTGCTCCATTGAAAAAATACTACCGCCACAAATATAGGGAATAAAAATAAAGGTGTCAACACTCTCCAATCTAACCTCTTTTTGTATTGAAAAGCAAAAATTACTAACCCCAAAATCGCAGTTATTACAAATAACCAAGTAGCGTGCAAACTTAACATCACATACATCCTAGAAAGCCATGGCTCCAATGGTCCACGAGCCGCACGATACAGGAAAGCACCTTTCATATCCATAAGAGTAGCACCATTTAAAATATAAAAGTGTAAAAAATTAAATGAGGCAGTAGCAATTAAAACTATAGGTGTAAAAATCAATAAAGAAATACGCCTAGACAATTTTTTACTAGATTTATTAAGCAAAACAAACAACCAAATTGCAAAAGGTAAAAAATAATAAAACCAACCCATTAGACCACCCAAAACTAGAGACAAAAGAAATAATATAAAATATATTTTTTTCTCACTATATTTGTAAAACACAAACAGAGAAAAAGTAATAAGAGCAGATGGTAAACTAAAAACCGCCAATTCGAAAGTTTCTCCATAAAAAATTACCCCCGGCAAAAGAGAAAATACTGCGATTGACAATAAAGGAAGCAGATCATTTTTGAAAATTTTTCTCAAAGCAAAGGCAAAGCATAAAATGCTTAACAAAACAAACAACAGTGGTCCCAATCTGGTAGTGAGTTCACTAACTCCAAAAAACTTATAAAGCAAGGCTGTTGGCACCAAGAAAAAAGCTGGATGATGGGTATAAAAACCACCATAAGCCTTTTCTGCGTCCAATAGAACATGATCATAAAGACCAAAATTTAATTTGAAAAAACCATGCTCTACCAAATTTATAGCAGCCACCCCATTGAGACCATTGACATCAGATGTCACGTGAGTGAATGGCGCATTTATATTTTTAAAAGACAACAATAAAAAAAATGCTAATATAAAAAATAATACAAAACTAAAAAATATTGGTTTTTCTTTACCCCAAAGTTCCAATCTCAATTTAAATAAATAATGTAAATTAATTAAACCATGCTTAACTGGGAAAAGTTTAGAAGGTCCTATACGCTCATAATATGGGATTGAATACTCTTCAAATTTGATATCCTTATGTTTTATAGCTCTCACTTTTATCTCTTCTGAAAGAGGCATGTCTGTGCTTTCTAACTTAATCTTGTTCAAAACATCTTTTTTAAAAACCCACATACCAGATTGAGAATCTTTTATTTTATGCCAAAATATTACACTAGTAGCCACATTAAAAACCCAATTTCCAAATTTTCTAACAAAAGGCAAAGACTTCTTGTCTACTAGTGGAAATCTATTACAAGATATAAAGTCTAAATTATTATTCTGTAGATATTCGACAACTTCCATTATTTTTTCAGCAGGATATTGACCATCACCATCCAAAACAACTAAAATATCTCCCCTAGCCTTATCCAAACCGTGTCTAATAGTAGCCCCATACCCCTGAACACTTTCATGTAAAACTTTAGCCCCATTTCTCTTTGCTACTTTTGCTGTATTATCAGTAGAATTATTATCCACAACTATAATTTCAAAAACACCCTCTGGTACGCTTTTGATTACACTTGCAACTGACTCTTCTTCGTTATAACATGGTAGTATTAATGAAATTCTCATAAATCTAATTTACTAATTAAAAAATTCTTTTATCTTTTCTATTGTATAATTTTGCTCTTCTTTTGTAAACAATGGGTGACAAGGCAAAGACAAAATCTCATCTTGAAATTTATCCGACATTTCTAACAAACAAGTATCATATTTATCCTTATAACAAGGTTGTTTATGGATAAGTAATGGATAATGAACTAATGTCGTTATACCATTTTCTTCCAAAAAACTTTTCAACTGGTCTCTTTTATTATTCAATACCCTAATTACAAACAAGTGGTAAGAGGATGTGCTATCAAAATCATTAATATTTAAATCTTCTAAAGTTTGTAATTTTTCTATATATAATTGAGCAATATTTTTTCTAATCTTTACAGAGTTATCTAAATTTTTCAATTTAATGTTCAAAAAAACACACTGCAAGGCATCTATTCTATAATTATTTCCTTTTATTGTATGGTGATATCTTTTTTCTTGTCCATAATTACGATATGATAAGGCAAAATCTCTTTCTTTTTCGCTATTAGTCAAAATTATACCAGCCTCACCCAAAGCTCCAAGATTTTTGGTAGGATAAAAACTAAAAGCTTTAATATTTTTTAAAGACTCTCCTTCAAATTTTGATCCATGAGCTTGGCAAGCATCTTCAATTATTTCTAACCCATGCTTTTGGACTATTTCGTTAATCTTCTCCATATTACAAATTTTACCAAATAAATGTACTGGTAAAATCGCTTTTGTTTTTTCGGTTATCAAATTTTCAATTTTATTAGTATCAATAAGAAAATCGTCTCCGATATCACAGAAAACTGGTTCTGCCCCAACATTAGATATAGACAAAGCAGTGGCAACAGCACTATTTGACACAGTGATGACTTCATCCCCAGGACCAACCCCCTTTGACAATAAAGCCACTTCTAAGGCAGCTAAGCCACTTGAAACACCAACCGCATACTGGTAGCCACAATACTCAGCAAACTTTTGTTCAAATTCTTCTACTTCTGGTCCCAAAACATAATAACCACCCTTGCCAAATTTTTCAAAGGCCTCTACAAAATCTTTTCCAAATATCTCCCATTCTTTTTTAAAATCCAAAAAAGGTACTTTCATATATTATTTATTATTTACAAATTTTAAAAATTCATCATAATTACGTATATAATCATCCTCATTATAATAATCAGATGCTAGAACCAAAATAACACAATCATTACTAAATCCTCTCATCTCATGCCACAGCTCTGGCCCTAAACGAATACCACAGTGCGCATCTTCCAAAACAATACTTTGCTTATTAACTCCATCATCAAGATCTAAAGTAAAACGCCCATTAATACAAAAAATGATTTGTTCTAATTCTTTATGAGCATGTTTACCCCTTACAGATTTTTTATTAAATAAATTATTTATAAAATATACCCTCTTCATTTCGAAAGGAATATTCTTTTCTCCTTCTGCTATAATTATATTACCATCAGGAAAGTCATCAAAAAACTGTAAATTAATTACGCCTGAATTTTTAACTATTATATCCTTCTCTTCCATATAATTTATTTTTTAAAACGTTTAATTAATAAAAATATTCTTTTTAATTTATTAATAAATATTACCTTAAGAGACTCTTTCTCAAAAAATCCAAAATCAAATCCCTCAAAATTTTCTTTTGCAACTAGTATAGATTTTTTAAATTCTTCTACGTAGGGACTATAGATAAGTTTCTCAACGTGACTATTAATTTTATAGGCCGAAGAGTGCAATTGAAAATTATCCTTATCCATAGCTTTAAATGTGTGAAAATGATAGAAAATTAATTTATCTTCATTAACATAAATATCACCACTCTTTATTGTAATTTTGTAATTACTCAAATTCCACGGTGCCACATTAGCCCCTTTGTTATTTAGTACGTGCACTCCTTCAAACTTGTTGGGCCAATAATCTAGATACTTCTGATCTCCAAATTTACCATCTTCATATTTATTATAACACCATTCTAGACAATTGTCTTTCCATTCTTTCAAACATTTTAGACCCTCTTCATCGTTCTTAAAGACAACAAAAGCTACATTATAAATTCCAGACAACTTTGCTAAATATTCCCTACCCTTTGTATAATTATGCTTGATAATCAAGATTGAACTATCTCCCATCTCTTTAAAAATTGGCTCAGGCGATGAATAAAAGAAGGTGTCGCTATCAATATATGTCATGTCTTCCAACTCAGGATTATTTTTCAAAAGAAAATATGTTAAATTTGAAGATAAAGTCCAACAATACTCACCAATACTCCTATTCTTTTTTGCCACTAATAACCTATCATCTTCTATATCTTCAAGTCTTAGTAATATGACATTTTTTAGATTCATTTTTCTCAATGTTTTGTAACAAATATCATCCATACACAAAATCCACAAAGTAAAATCGGGACAATACTTAACAAGAGAACTATACAAAGTTAGTCCATAATATAGATAATTTTTATCAAAAAGTGTGCAAAAGTTATAATTCATAATTCTACTTTTTAGCTATCACAGCATAGTCAAGAGTAATACCAGCTTTCCTAAATATCAAATCTAGGAGTATAAAGACAGTCTGAATTGGAAAACAAATTAAAACCGAGACTAGTAACTTTAACACCTTAAACTTTATACTCTCAAAAATAAAGGCGGAAATTAGCTGTCCACACACACCAAACACACCGCAGGTACCTTTTATACTCTGAATACTGAAACTATTATTACTTAAAATATTTTCATGATGATAACTTGTAAATCTGTTAAAATCAAAAGGTTCTTCATGCTCGGGCCAGACAAAAGGCATGGTCAAAAATAATATTCCACCAGTTTTTAAAACTCTATAACTTTCCTTAATCAAATTGTCAGGATCAACCACGTGCTCCAATACTTGAGTAGAAATAACTACATCAAAAGTCTCATGTTGAAAGGGAATGGTTTTACCGTCATAGTACTTGTCAACTTTTTTGTCTTCATCATTATGTCCACCACCCTTCACATCTATACCAACGTATTCATTCTTATTTCGTGTAAAAAAAACTTCATAGGGTTTATCCCCACATCCTATATCTAATATTTTTTTTTCTTCAACATTCTTAGAAAAAAACTTTATTTTTTTTGCAAGATAATAACGAGCAATAAAATATGGATTGATAATTATTGAATACCACCTTGGTCGAAAAAAATGTTTTGATTTTATTTCAGATATATTAAACTTCATATTAACTAACGCGATTCACTCGTATAAAAATACGTTTAACAAAACTATATAATTTTATTTTTTTAAAAAACTGTATACCTAAAAATCTTAATAAAAAAGTTTTATATACCTTTTTATTTGTAAAGTCGTCAGCATCGTTATGAGCAGAAATAATAGAAGGATGTGTAAGAGGGAATGATAAAGAATCTATATCAACAATAAGTTCTTCACGCACTAAACTGGTATGAGTAGATTGTTTTCCAAAACCTATATTTTTTACCAAATTTACGTTTGGAATACATGATAAACCTCCATGATACAGGCAAGCATACAACCAAGAATAATCCCAAGTATCAATCAGACCTTTATGTGTATCTTTAAATGTTTTATTCCAATAAATACGTTCCCCTGTTTTTTTAAAAATTTGATTAATCTTTTTTGTTTTATCAAATTTAGGAAACGTACTCATAGATACATCGTACATATTCCAAGCTCTACGCCACGTAGCCCACCCCCAAATGTGACTAAACAATGAAAAGTAATAGCTTGCCCCACCTCGCTTAATACCATTTTGAAAATTACTTCCTCCTATATGCATAATACGTTCATCATCTCTGTATTTTTTAAGCAATTCTTCACAAAATGAGAAGAAAGTTAAATCAGGTAGACAATCGTCTTCTAAAATAATCCCTTCTTCCACGTGTTCAAAAAACCAATCAATTGCTGAACTAACAGCCATCTTACAACCCATATTTTTATCTCTAAATAATGTTTTCACCTCACACGGCCAATCTATATTTTCTAAAATATATACTCTTATCTCTTCCACATACTTTTTTTCATCAACAACAGACGATCTCGGCCCATCACTAGCCACAAACAATTTTTTAGGTTTTATTTTTTTAATTTCAGCAAAAACTAGAGCCGTTGTATCAAGCCGGTTGAAAACCAGAAATAAAATTGGTGTATTGAGCTGTTGCATAATGCTATCTATAATTCTTATTTTTTTTCTCCACCAACATGTTAAGAATAAAAGCAGGAATCTTTTCTATAAAATTAAGGTATCTTGATTGAACTTTCTTCCAATTACTGACTGTTCTACTCTTATTTCTCTTACTTGCTGATTGTGAATCACTGCGAATACAATAATTACTAACTATAGTGTCAAAAAAAGACCATTTTGTTTTTTTTCTTACTCTCAGCCATAAATCTGGATCCATACCAGAACTTAATGTCTCATCAAAAAAACCATATTTCAAAAAAACATCTTTTTTCATAAATACAGCCTGATGCGGCACATAATTATAAAATTTCAAAATATATTTTCCCCACCATTTGGTAGAATCATTCTGCCATATCTTTTTTTGAGGAAATACACCTATCTTCTTTCCGTGTTCCTCTACAACGTTTATTTTACCATAAATCCAATCATATTTTTGTCGAACCAGAACACGATCGACTTTTTCAAGAACATCATTTGTATAAAAATTATCATCTGAATTTAAAAACATCAAATATTCTCCCTTTGCTCGCCGTATTCCCTCATTCATAGCATTAGAAATACCTTGGGGTTTTATTTGAAATAACTGTACATCATATGGCTGTTCATTCCCATATTTTTTTATCATATCCACAGTTTCATCATCAGAAAAACCATCAATAAAAATATGTTCAAAATCAGAAAAATCTTGTTTTAATACACTCGTAAGATTTTTTTCTAAAAACCGAGCGCTATTGTATGTACATGTGATAATAGAAAATTTCATACATCTTTTCTTTTTTTACGAAAAAAAATAAATATTTTTTTAAGAAAACTATATATCTTTAATTTTTCTAAGATACTTATGTAGTATGCTTTACGAGTAATAACCCTAAAAATCTTTCTATTATAGTACTCATCAGCCTCTGCATTTCGCTGCATAGATAATGGGTGCCTTAATGGAAAATTCATTAATTCCATATCCACAACAAAATTATCTATATTTATTGTTGTGTGTGTCGCCTGATTGTGCCCAAAACCAATATTTTTAACAAGGTTAACATTTGGGACACAAGTAAATCCTGAATTTAAAAAACAGCAATATAACCACGCATAATCCCAAGTGTCTATTTTTTTATCATAAGCATCTTTGAAATTACTCATCCAATATTGTCTATCTACGAATGACTTGAAATAATTATTAATTTTTCTATTCTTCTCAAATTTTGGTAATGTCTTTAAATCTTTATCATACTTCTGCCAGGCTCTACGCCATGTAGCCCATCCCCATACGTAGGTAAATGCTGAAAAATAATAACTATAATCACCTCTTTTTATACCATTTTGAAAATTATTTCCACCAATAGACATTATTCTTTCATCCTCTCTATACCTGTCCAATAATTCCTCACAAAATTTAAAAAAGGTAGGGTGAGGTAAACAATCATCTTCCAAGATAATTCCTTCTTCTACATTCTCAAAAAACCATGTGATAGCCGAACGATCTGCCACCATACACCCTAAATTATTATCTCTAAATAAGGTTTTTACTTCACAATCCCAATCAATATTATTCAAAATAAAATCCCTCACTGCCTCTACCTGTTCATTTTCACCATCTTTTGCAACCCTTGGACCGTCGCTAGATACAAACAACTTGCAAGGCTTAATTTTTTTTATTTCAGCAAAAACAATCTTGGTTGTGTCCAAGCGATTAAAAGTCATTAGTAAAATTGGTACACTAAATTTCTCCATAAAATCCTTATAGATTATCTTTAAATTTGAAAATCATTACTTTGTAAATCTTTAATACTTATAAATATAATGCCCTTATCAACTAGATCCATATTATTTTTTTTGATTTCTTCAAAAAAATTCCAAGCCATAACAATCACTACTTTTGGTAAGTTGTCATTAAAATATTGTTTATTTTTTATTGGGATATTAACACCAGGTACATACTTACCACTCTTCATCTCATTATCTTCAACTATATAATCAATATAAGAATTATCAATTCCAAAAAAATTTAAAGAAGTTGTTGCCTTGGCAGGCGAAGCATATCCTACTATTGTACCAAACTGGGATTTTAGATTATTGATATTTTTGATAACAATTTTTTTTACATCATTAATTTTATCAGCAAAATCTGTATATGTTTTGTACTCTGTAATACCAAACTTCTTTTCTTCATCTACAAAATCAGCAACGCTCCTATCAATGCTTCTATTATTTCCATCAACATAGACTCTTATAGACCCACCGTGAGTATCTACATGTTCTACTTTAAAAACCGACAGATTTAAATTCTTAAAAAAATTATTAATAGAAGTAACAGACCAATAATTTACATGTTCATGGTATATATTATCAAATGTTAAATCTTTTATTGTATCTAAAAGATATTGAACTTCCACTATAAAACAACCATCGTCTTTTAATAATCTAAAAGCATTACGAGTAATATTTTTTAGACAATCAGAATGAGCAAATACATTTGAAGCTGTTACAAGAGAAGCTTGTCCTTTTTCTGATAATATTTTATCAACAGCACTATCATCAAAATAACTATTTACTGTTTCTATATTATTTTTGGTAGCAATCTCGCATATATTTCTAGCTGGTTCAACTCCCAACACCCTAACCCCTTTATCATTGAAGGGTTTCAGCGCAACACCATCGTTACTACCAATATCCACTACTAAGTCGTCATTGGTTAAACCAAATTCAGAAATATATTGTTGTGCAGCTTGTTTAAAATGTTCTCTAAACGTTTTTGTGGTTGAGGAAACATACAAATAATTATCAAACATTACTTCTGGCGGCACCACAAAAGACAACTGACAATTATGACAATCTGGACAATATTTCATTTCTAATGGAAATAATTCAGTCTCACTATCCTTGGATTCTAGTAAATTGTTAGCCAACGGAGATAAACCTAAAGAAATAACATCCTTAAGATTTAAGCTACCACACAATCTACAGTCTCTCTTATAATTATCAATTAACTCTTTTCTAAATTTATCATCAACTAGAGTATAAGGAATAGTATGTGTTATTCCATAATTATGATGCTCCCTTTCTCCTCTAACTAAATTTAAGAATACAGAATCTTTTAAAAATACCATTGTATGTGCCACATTTGGTCTAACCACAGATAAATCACCAGCTTGCACGAGCCTAGTTTCAATAGATAAATTCGGACTTTGTAAATCTTTTGTCACACTTATATATTCACCTGATATCAATAAACATTTCTGCTCTTGAATCGAATGATAGTGGTTTGCCCTAACTGTCCCTGCTTTTGATTCAATATATCCAATCAAATTTATTGGTTCACTCAATTCATAATTGCTAATTTTACCTCTTTCATCAATATATTCTTTTTCACCTTTTTGTAGATATTCCAAATCTCTTGGCATCTCTTTTTCTGACCAGTTATGAATCATCTCTGTTATACATTCTTCCAAATTATATCTAAGCTCAAAACCAGTGGCTAATAATTTTTTATTAGACATGGTATACCCAGGATTTGGAACTTCATCATCAGTTTCTATTAACTCTACTTTTGGATTAACTTTTTGACATAATTGAGCTACTTCTTTGATGGTTGTATTCTCATTAGATATATGAAAAATTTCACGACTAATGTCTGATTCTCCCATAAATTTCATAGCTCTGACTACATCCAACAAAGCAATTAAACTCTTATACTGATTCCCTCCAGAAAATAACTTAATAGCTCCATTCTGTGATGTTATTTTTGAAAAAAGATTGGGCATAATATTAATACGCATAGTATCAGTTGAATAACCATACACTGATGCTAATCTTAATATTACAAAATTCTTTTTTGATTTGAGCAAATCTTCTTCTGATATAGCTTTACTTTCTGCATATGACAAGACTGGTAATGTCTCCAGATCTTCATCTATATTAAACTTAACTTCTTTGAGCCCCTCATAAACAACATGAGTCGAAGGAAAAATTATTTTACAATCATCTGACACTAGATCTATGACATTCTGTGTACCACCCACCCCCACTTCTCTAATTTGTCTATCTTTCTCATCATTGGATTCAAACTTGGTATATGCAACATCGGTTACCCCAGCCAGATGGTAAACTATATCTGCATCTTTGAGTATTGATTCCATTTTATTCTTATCAAGCAGTTGTGCTTGGATAAAATCAATACCCCAATCCCTCAACTGCGTAACTCTTTCTGAAACAAACCTACAGTCAGTTACGACAATTTTTTTATATCTTGCCTCCCCTGAATATAGTTTACATAGTTCAGTACCAATATAACCTAATCCCCCAGTAATAACTATTTTTTGCATATTATTATTTTTAGCAACTTTATTTTTTAACGATAATTCGAGCGTTTCCATATTATATTTTATTTACTGCTTAATTAATCTTTTATTAACTTTAGTTTAATATTATTAATAATCATTACAACTTTTCTCAATAATTTTGCCATAGTTATTTTAAATTTAAATTTAATAGACAAATATATTTTATTAAATTCGAATATGTTATTCATATGATTATTAATAATCTTTTCTGCAAATTTTTCTTGTTCCATTTTACCCTTTGGCCCCCAAGAAACATTACCTTCTCTATATAATACCACGGGATCTGACACAACAGTAAAGGTGAAATCAGACTCTGTATAATATATAGGAATATGGAATGGAAATAAATCCAGAGACGAGTTATAATGCCCAATCAGACTCATACTATTTTCAAAAAGAGATCTTCTTACTATATAACATGACATAAAAGTAAAGAAAAAATCTCTTGAATAAAAATGATTACTAATAAAGCTAAACAAACCTTTTTTACTGCTCAATACAACATCTTTGTTAATTTTGAAATTATTTTTTGAAATTATTTTTTCAGAATTAAAAGTACTTGTGTTGCAAAAAAGAACATCAGTTTTATTATTTTCGATAAGATCTATGACGGTTGTTAAAGCGTTTTCACTGTGCTTATCATCATCAGAAAAAAACCAAATATACGAACCTTTTGCTAACATACCAACCTCAATTTGCCCCCCCGCTATATTTCTATTTTCCGTATCTTTATAATATTTTATATTTTTATATCTATCTGCATATTCTTTTACTATCCCTTCGGTATTATCTTTACTCATATTATCCAAAACTACAATCTCCACTTTATCAATCAATTCATTTTTATTAAACTGTACAACAAGACTACCCAAACATTCTTTCAAAAAGTTGGCTCTATTAAATGTCGGGATACATACACTAATTAATGGTCCATCCATATAGATAATAAAATAAATTAAAGTTTAATATTTTTTTTAATATAATCAACAGTTTTTTTAATTCCCTCGGGTATATCAGTAACAGGCGTCCAATCAAGAACTTTTTTTATCTTACTTATATCACAATAAAAATCTAAAGGTCCATTTGTATCTTTCTCTAAAGATGAGTAGGGTACATTTGTCTGTTTAGCTATTTCTGAAATTATATCGTCAACACTACTACCTTTTCCACTAGCTAAATTCAAAATCCCACTATAATCCGCTGTCAAAGACCTAACAATAGCCTCTGCGGCATCCTCCGAATATATCCAATCTCTTTTTGGTTTCAAATTATAAACTACAATTTCTTTTTTTGTAAGAGCTTCGACTATTTTACTTGGTACCAAAAAAGGAGAATCATTCACATTTTGATACGGACCATATATATTAGACAGTCTAAAAATAATTATAGGTAATCCAAATGTCTCTCTATAAAAATTGACATAATGTTCAGACATACCCTTAGTAAAACTATAATTGGAATAATTTAAATACAGTTTATCATTCTCTAAAACAGGCGATGTGTTTTCGTTGTCATAAATAATAGCGCTTGATAAATGTATAATTTTTTTAAATT
>FLOH01001359.1_pt1 | contig 38593 bp, 53 predicted proteins | sample 756751 | NCBI WGS metagenome assembly FLOH01 (sample SAMEA4026879, study PRJEB14308) | marine metagenome | biome: coastal water; material: water | depth 74 m
AACCACGGTTTAACCACTTTGAAGGGTTTGCAAAGGTCTGGTTATCGGAACATCTTTCGTCAGCGAAAGATGAACCATCGGAATCCACAAATTAGTGAGACGCTTGGTTGGAGAACGACTGCTGTGTCAAAGCCTTTGGCTATTGACGAACTTAACGCCGCTATTCGAGATGAGAGTCTTTCTCTGTATGACGGTAAGACGATGGCTGAGTTACGCACTTTCGTTCGTGAAGCGAACGGAAAGATGCACGGTTCCCCACACGATGACAGGGTGATGTCTTTGGCTATAACGAATCAGATGTTGAAGTATGTTTGGCTACCAGAGTACCGTTCTGAGGACGCTGCTCCCAAGAAGAACACTTTTGGCTGGTGGGAACAGTACATTAAAAAGCCAGTTGTGCAGAAAAGTGAGCCAATTGGTTCTTTTAGTGTTTCAAAGTAACGAATCGGCTTAATAGTTATGGAAGAATTTCGCTGCTTAGACTGTTTATCTACGTTTATGGAAGCAGAACTCCCTCGGCGGGGTTCTATTTGTTTCAAGTGCCACATTAAGGGCATCCAATGGAATTATACATACGGCAAAGAGGATTTTCATGGTCCCACTGTGGTTGAGCGTCAGCGTGAGCAGATGCGACAAGCAGAGTCTGCGGGTATAAAGGCTGAACCAGTTGGGGCACGGTGGGTGTGACGTGGAACCAATCTGGGTTCCCATTGTTGTCGCAGTCATCATGGGACCAGTTGTCGTCGTATTACAACGACTCAGAAAAGAAAATACCGAGCAGCACGATGAGGGACGCACATTACTACGGCTCGTTGCTGATAAAGTCGACAAAGTTGGCAGCAAAATTGATGGGCATATTGGTTGGCATGATGGTACTGAAAAGACTGTTGAGAAAGAGGACTAATGGCTCGTAAATCTAATTTTGAATTACTTAATGGTTATAGAGACCGTATTGAGCAATCCATCAGATGGCGTCGTGAAGAGAGTTTTGACGACCTTTGGAAGCGCATGGTTGACATGTATCGTGGCAAGCAATATTTTGTTGACTCTGTTGAAGACCGTTTGCTTGTAAACATTGCTTTTGCAACCATTAACGTCTTGAGTCCTTCTGTTTCTGTGAACTACCCAAAGATAACCGTCAATGCCCGTAACTATGGTGACAAGGACCGGAGCATTATTACCGAAGAAATCATCAATTATTGGTGGAGACATTTTGAATGTCAGGATGAGTTTCGTCGTTCTATCAAAGATTTCTTGATTATTGGCCATGGTTGGGTGAAGACTGGTTATCGTTTTGTTGAAGAGGAAGAAGCAATTCCTGGTACATATGAGTCGTCTGATGACCTTGCTAGCGATAGTTCTGAGTCGGTAACTGAGTCTTCAATGATTATCAAAGAGGACAGACCCTTTGTTGAGCGTATTGACCCTTTTGACATGTACGTCGATGCTGACGCAACGACGATGAAGGATGCTCGTTGGATTGCACAACGAGTTCGCAGACCGCTTGATGACGTGAAACGTGACAAGCGTTATCGTGCTAAAGCTCGTGCTGATGCTAGTCCTTCCCATTATTCCAAGTGGGGTATGGATGGTGGTAATCCTCGTCGTGCTCAGTCTGTTGATGACTCGTATGTAGAAATCTGGGAATTCTATGACATTGAGCGTAATACTATGTCTATTTTTTGTGATGGTTCTGATTCGTTCCTTGTGTCACCAATGGAGATTCCTTTCTCCTTTGGTCATCCTTTCACGATGATACGAAACTATGACATCCCTGGACATTTCTATCCGATGGGAGAACTTGAGGCTATTGAGCCTTTGCAGCGTGAATTGAATCAAACCCGTACTCAGATGATGAATCACCGTAAGCGTTATTCTCGTAAGTGGCTGTACAAAGAGTCGGCATTTGATGCCGACGGTAGGTCAGCACTTGAATCAGATGAAGATAACGTTTTGGTTCCTGTTATCTCTGATGAAGCCATTTCCGGTGTCATTGGTCCAATGCCTGCTGTTATTAACCCTCCAGAGTTCTACAACCAGTCTGAATTGATTACGAATGACATTAACCGTGTTACTGGTATTTCGGATTACGCACGTGGTGCGCTTCCCGAAATCCGTCGTACTGCTACAGAGGCCGGCATCATTCAGGATGCTTCCAACTCCCGTGCTGCTGACAAACTTTCTATTGTTGAGCGTTCTATTGCTGACGTTGCCAAGAAACTTATTCAGATTGCACAGCAGTTCTTGCAAGGCGAGCAGGTTGTTCGTCTATCAGGTAATGTGCAACCTCAGTTGTGGCTTACATTTGACCGTGCAACCGTTCAGGGTGAGTTTGACTTTGAGGTTGAGGCTGGTTCAACCCAGCCTCAGAATGAGTCATTTAGGCGTCAGATGGCGATGCAAGTTGTTGATGCTATGGCTCCTTTTGCTGGTGCTGGGATTATTGATATGCCTAAACTTGCTGCTTATGTGCTTGGCGATGGTTTTGGTATTCGTTCGGCGGAATCATTTGTGATTCAGCCTCAGATGGCTCCTGCGCCTATATCACCTCAAGGTCTTCCTCCAGAGGTGCCAGGCATGCCACCAGGCATGCCACCAGGCATGCCACCAGGCATGCCACCAGGAATGTAACGATAAAACTATAACTATAGAGCAACCCCTTGAAAGGACTCCATGAGTGAAGTAGTAAGCAATGAATCAGTAGAAGAAGTTACCCCTGAGTTAGAAAGCGAAGGACAAGTAACCGAAGCGATTGAAGAAATTGAGAGCCTTAGTGAGCAGGAAATTGAAATGCTTCCTGTTGATGAGTTCGGAGAGAAATATGTTTCCGTCCAAGTCAATGGAGAAGAAGTTCAGGTTCCTCTTAAAGAGGCGCTTTCTGGATACCAGCGTCAAGCGGATTATACCCGTAAGACACAGGAACTCAGTGAGCAACGGCGACAAGTTCAATTTGGTGGTGCTTTGCAAGAAGCCTTGCAGAAGGACCCCACTGCGACCTTAGAACTGCTTAAACAACATTACGGTTCAGCACAGCCAACTTCAGACGAAGAACTGTATGCGGACCCTGTTGAAAAGCAGTATCGACTGTTAGAGCAACGAGTTATGGCTTTTGAACAAGATAAAGCCATGGATGAGTTGCAAAAGACTGTTGAAATGTTGTCGAAACGATACGGTGCTGATTTTGACGCCAACGAGGTAGTCGCCAAAGCTTTGGCTTTGGGGAGTACAGATTTGGAGTCAGTTTACAAGCAGGTGGCGTTTGACCGAGTGTATGAACAATCTATGGGTGTTCGTCAACTTCAGGCTAAAGCTGAAGATGACCGTGCCAAGGTTGTTCAATCCAAGCGTCAGGCTTCAGTTGTGAGTAGCGGCGGTTCTGCCGCTAGTGCAGATGTATCGGCCAAACCAATTACATCATTGCGAGATGCGTTTGAAGCTGCAAAGCGTCAACATGCTTAACGCTTAACTTAAGGAGATAATTACATGGCTGCGAATAGCAACTTTGACAATCTATTAACAACAACTCTTGCGAACTATCGCAAGACTCTCACGGACAACGTATTTACTGCACGTCCGTTGACTTACACCCTCATGGAAAAGGGCCGCATTCGTATGCTTAACGGCGGTACGAAGGTTGTGGAGCCACTCATCTACGGACTAAACGACACTGTCGGTTCGTACTCGGGTTACGACTCAATTGCGCTCACTCCACAAACAGGCATCTCTGCTGCAGAATTTGAATGGCGTCAATACGCTGCTTCGATTTCCATCAGTGGTATCGAAGAAGCCAAGAACAATGGTGATGCTGAAATCATCAACTTGTTGGAAGCAAAAATCATGCAGGCTGAAGAGTCCATGCGTGAAGGTTTCAACACGATGTTCTTCGCAGACGGAACTGGCAACAGTTCAAAAGACTGGAACGGTCTAGATAACCTTGTAGATAACACCGGTACTGTTGGAAACATTGATTCCAGCACATACACATGGTGGAAGTCATACAAAGAGTCTACCGCTACTGCTTTGACACTTGCCCAAATGGCAACTGCCTACAACAGCGTTTCGGTTGGTAATGACCACCCAGACACACTGTTGACAACTCAGACTCTGTTTGAGAAGTACGAAGCATTGCTTCAACCAAGCCTCCGTTACACGGACACCAAGACTGCAGATGCTGGATTCCAGAACCTGTTGTTCAAGGCTGCTCCTGTAATGTACGACACTGGTTGCACAGCGGGAACGTTCTTCTTCCTGAACAGCAAGTACCTAACTTTGGTTGGTCACTCGGATAAGTGGTTCTCACAGACCGCTTTCATTTCACCAGAAGACACAGATGCTCGTTATGCGCTCATCATGTGCTACGGCAACTTGACTGTACGTAACCGTGCAAAGCAAGGTAAACTGACCGCTAAGACAGCCTAAGTTAACTACTAGAAACCAAGGAGAAATATTATGCCACTATTAGCAAATGATACAGACGGTGCGGTAACACGCAATCGCTTGGAGACATGGGCAGCACACGTAGAGAAGGCAACTGTTGTTGCCGCTACGGACGCTGCAACAGTCCAAACAGCAGCACAACTTTCTGGTGCAGGTAAAGTCGTTTATACGATGACACCAACAACAGGACGTACACTGACAACGCCAACAGGCGCATTGTTGGGTGCAGCATTTACCGATGAAGCAGTAGGGTCCTCGTTTGAGTTCACTGTTGTTAACGTTGCAGCAGCAACACACGCAATCACTGTTACTGCAGCAGCAACGGGTGTAACACTTGTTGGGGCAGCAGCAAACTTTGTTGTTAACGCAGCAACATCAGCAACATACCTCGGTGTGTTCACTGCAGCAGACACGGTATCAATTTACCGCAAGTAAACAATCTGATTTGGGGGACGGGAACCACCTTCCCGTTCCCCCAATCTATTTAGTGTTAGGAGATTTATGCCATACAATTATCGCCAATTGGACAATCATGCAAAAGCAACTTCAAAGTCTGGAACTGTTACAGCGCCAGGTCTCTATGGTCAAAGTTCAACACCAGTTAAACAAGATAAGAACTACAAAGTTCGCCCAAACTCAGACAAGGCAGGTAAGTAATGAAAAAGGCTCCAATGAAAAAGGTTTCAATGAAAAAGGCTCCAAAGAGCAAGCAAATGATGAAGCCAGTGAAGAAAAGTTCTTCAAAAGGTTCGATGTACTAGATAGGTAACAATACTCCTTTATAGGTATGAACCAAACAGCAAAACTTGCTCATACTCTATATGGGGAGCCAACCACTAAGCACTCCCGTCTAGCCCACGCAGAAGGCGCTCGCCTTGCTGCTCCATCTGGTCCGTATATCGGGCGCAATCGTTGCACCGCTAACGATGACACTTGTGAGGGCCCAAAGGCCCGTGGGACAGATTTCTGTATCGGACATCTAAGAAATAAGGGTGAGGCTTAATGGCTATAACACTTACAACATTGCGTTCACAAGTTCGGGATATGGCTGACCTTGACGAAACCGATTTGTCAGATACTCTTATTGACCAGTTTGCCCGTGAAGGGTTCCAACGCATTTATGCGTTAGAACGCCGTTGGCCCATATTACAGGAAACGTATACGTTTAACACTGTTGCTGACCAGCGTGAATACACAATATCCACAATTGGGGATATTCGTGAGATTATCTCTGTTGTGGACACATCTACTCAGGGTGCCAGACTTACCTTAATTGACTATAACCAAGCTGAGGAAACGTGGTTGGGTAATCTCGATGTTGCTAGTCGACCTTACTATTATAGTTTTTGGGACAAAAAGTTACAATTGTGGGCTAAGCCTGACATTATCTACCCAATGACTGTTCGTGCTTTCCGCAACCCTGTTTACACATGGTTGACGGATATTACAGAAGAAATTGACCTGGATGAATGGTTTCATGCCATTCTGCCTTACTTTGTGCTTGCTCGTGTGTATCAACGCCAGGAGGATGCAGAGTTGGCAAATATGTATCTTTCCACCTTTGAAGAAGGTGTGTCTTTTGCCAAGAGAGACTTGATGAAGGCTTCTAGTTCTCAGCCTGTGATTTTGTCTGGTGGCAAACAGTATCCAACTATGAAGCGTTGGTTGCAGACTCTTGGTAGGACGTTGTAATGTCCCAGATTCTCGTTGAACGATACGATGACTTTACTGGCGGCTTAAACTTTCGTGCCGACCAGTTTCAGTTGTCCAAGAGTGAATCTCCTGACATGTTGAATGTGGAGATTGACCCTCGTGGTGGTTTGTTTAGCCGTGGAGCGTTCAGAGAGATTAACACAACTCCCGTGTCTGGTACGTGGGCACCTAAGCGTCTGACATGGTTTAAGGGTTCTTCACAATATTTGATGTTGACTACTGAAACATCTGTTTACACGGGCACTGGTACAGATTTTACTGGTTTAGATTTTGGTTCTGGTACTCCTGTTGTTTCTGCTAGCACGAATGGTGCATCGCTTGCCCAGTGGGGCGACACGATGTACATGACTACTGGTGTTGATGGTGTGGCTTCTTATAAGTGGAAAGTTACTGATACTTATGCAACTGCTTTGATTGCTAGCGGGCCAACTTGGCAAACTCAGGGTTCTCCTGTGGGTGGATATATGCCTAAGGCTGAGCATTTGATTCAGCATGCAAACAAGATGTTTGCAGCGAATATCAATGATAATGGTACTAAGTACCCTAATCGTTTGTATTGGTCTCACGACGCCTTACCTACTGATTGGGATTCAACAGACTTTATTGAGTTCAATGGTGGTGGTGAAGGTATAACTGGTTTGGCTGTTGTTGCTGGACAGTTGGTCATATTTAAGCCACAATCAATCTATGTTTTGTTTGGGTACGACTCAACCGACCATCAGGTCGTTGAGCTGTCAACAAACCTTGGTGTGGATTTACCAACTCACATTGCATCATCTGAACAGGGTGTGTATTTTTATGTTGGGTTCAAGGGATTGTTTTACTACAACGGAAACACGGTTGTTGACTTGTTTCAGAACCTCAAGGCTGTGTATCCGCTTGGATACATTAACAGCAACTACAGTAGCAAGATAAGTGTGTCTTATGTAAACCGTAGGGTCTGGCTTGCTGTGCCATACTCGACTGGTGTTGCTGCCACCGAATCAACAACCAATCTTATTTATGACCCAAGCATTACTCAGAATGGTTCTTGGAATAGGTTGTCGTCTGCAGATGGATTTGGTCTTATCGGTGGAGCAGATTTTAAGACAACTGCAGGTGTGAGCGTACCTGTGTTGATACATCCAACACTCCCAAGAGTGTTGGAGGTAGAAGTGTTTTCATCTGAAACAGATTTGATTGCTGGTGATGAAACAAACTTTGCAACCTACTATCGCACTGGTTGGGTTGATGGAAACAACTATTCAACCAAGAAAATGTTTCGTAGACCTGACTTTGTTTTGAAGCAGGTAGACACGCAGCGGACATTGAATATTAAGGTGTTTCACAACTTTGAGGAAGCGGTTGGTAACGAGCGCAAAAGCATTGATATTGTTCTTCCTGCTTCTTCTTCTGGTGGACAATGGGGAACGATGCTTTGGGGAAGTGGAACCTGGGGTGTTGTTGCTCAGGGTGCCGAGGTTCGTCGTGGTTCAAATCTTGGTTTGGCTCGTGCTGTGCAACTGTTGTTTACTGGTCCCGCTGGTGGCGAATGGGGCATTGACAGTATTGCATACAAGTATAACAATCGAAAGGTAACTGGATAATGGCTCTAACTATTCCGAACGCATTTGTTGATGCAACTATTGCTGAAGCCGCTGAAGTTAATGGTAACTTCACGGCTGTCAAAAACTTTGTTGACGCATTACAGGCAGGCACAAACATTACTGCTGGAGCAATTCAAACTGCTGCTATTGCTGATGGTGCTATTACTTCTATCAAGTTGGCAACTCCTGCATCTGGTGATGCTAGTCAGATTGTCTTGGGGGTTCAAATATTCTCATGATGGAACCTCTATCGATTCCTGTTGTTACAACGTTGAAGTCTACGGATGCTATTGCTATTCGTCAGATTGTGTCTTCGTTGATTCAGGCTATTGATTCGTTGCGTAAAGATGTTGAACAATTAAAGGCTGCTGGTGCACGGCAGGATAAACCACAATACGAGAATTACGGAGCAAGACGCTAATGGCTTACGACCCAACTGTTTACGACGCTCGTCGTCGCAATGCGCAGGATGCTTATGGTTCCAACCAGGCAATGCAGTTGTACTCACGTTTCCTTTCTAGCAATGCTTTTAATCGTGGCAAGAGGGATTTGGTTCAGAGTTACAACGATGCGACTCCTAAGTTGTTTGCTGCGTTTGGTCGTAGCGGACGCAATACAGCGAATGTGAAGAGTGGTGCTACTGGTGTTGCTGCGAATAGGTTGGCCCAGAGTCGTATTGATGCTTTGGGTCAGTTGCAGGGCAACTATGACCAGCAGAACTATTTGTCTGACAAGCAGGATTTTGATAGTTTGTCAAACTACAACAACTTGTTGTCTGACATTGAAAGTGAAAAGGCTCGTGCTCAATCTGAGGATGCTGCAATTATTATGAACAGAAGGGCTGGTTTGATATGAGCAATAATGATTTGATTGGTAAGGATAATCTTGGTGACAATGGTTGGGGGAGCATCATAGTGCCCGGCAAAAGTGCTAGTGCTAGTTCCGTGAACGACCAGAAGACTCTTGCTTGGCAGGTTTGGAAAGACAAAGAGGACCGACGTATTGCTGCAGAAGCACTTGCCAAAATTAACACTGCTGAATCTGACCTAAAGACAAACACCAGTGATTACTACAATTCTGGTGCATGGAAGGATTCTTTTGGCGGTCAACGTACCGCTGCCAATACGGCAGCTGGTACGGCTAGTGGTGCAATTGACACTAATCTTGCTGATAATTTGAGTCGTATTTCTGGTCTTTACGGGGATGCCACAAAGACAACTACCGGTGCTTATGATGATTTGATTAACTATCTAACCCAGAATCCGAACAACCCTTACGCTGGTCAAAGTGTTTCTTCTGGGCAAGTTGGCAACGATATGTCACAGTTGATGCAGGCTTACGGTTTGGATACCAACCCGACGCAACAGTATCTTGGTGCAACCAATGCAAGTAATGATTCAACTGCACAGCAGTTTAATAACTTGTTGCAAGTTCTTTCTAAGATGTCTACTTCTTCAGATGCATCTCGTATGACTGAGGCTAGGTCTGGTAGTGCGAATGCTTTGTCTGCTCTTGCTGGCATGAATGCCGACAATGTTACTGGTGCGAACAATGCTGCTAGCGCTGCGAAGAATCAGATTACACAAGATTTGTTGGCTCAGATATCTGGTATTGACGCCAATCAAGCACAGGAGGATGAGCGTTTGAAACAGTTGTTGATTACTTTGGGTGTCAATCCTACTCCTCCTGCTGCCATCGTTCCCCCAGCAGCTATTGTTCCTCCTCCTCCTACTGAAATACCAGAAATTGACCCAGTATTGCTTGCACAACTGCAAGCAAGTTTGGCTGGTCTTAATTTTGGTGGCATGGGCTTTGGGCTACGATAATGGCTGAGAAACCTACACCGTCTGGACCATCTGCTGCACAGTTGGCACTAATCAAGAAATACTTGTCTGCTGCTGGTTGGGGTGAACAAGACTTAGAACAACTGTTTGCTCCTGAGACTGGTACCCCTCGGCCTCAAATGACCGAGGCAGAGTCCAGTGCACTTGAGAATAAATATATTCCTAATTTGATTTCTGCTATGAGTAGTGACAACCCTGGATTGATTTCTAAGCTTGCAAGTGCCGCCACCGAAGGTGCCGGACTATATGACCCTCAGATATCTATGCTTATCGACGAGCACATTAAGTCTCGTGAAGGTTTGACTCCTGGCATAAACGATGCCGAAGGTTATAGAAAAATCTTTGAAGGTTTTGTTGGTGATTTCCAAAAGTATCAAAATGCATATACGGAACTTGAACAAAAATATATTCCTATTGAGGAGAAGAAGGGTTTGCCCAACAGGGACGACCGATATTCTGCTCCGGTTGGTTGGGGTGCACTTGACCCTAGTGTTGTTGACCGTTTCTTTCCCAACATGACCAAGAACCTCGCTGACTACTCTGCAAAGAATCCCGAGACGATGTATGACTTGCCGATGGTTGACAGGCCGAATGCACCGATGTCCACCACTGGTATTAAGCCTGCAGCTTTGATTCAGACTTTGCAATCTGCCTTACAGGGTGAACCAGACCCTGGTGGTTCATATATGGTTAATGGTACTCGTGTCAATGGTTTTGACATCCGTACTTTGTTGGACTCTTTGACGAATAGTCAGAAGACTCTTCCCAAGGGTTCCGATATTGTTCAGTCCAAGCATGCTCCAGGTATTGATGCTGGTGTTACTGAAACAAACTGGAAATGGGCTCAAAAGAATTTTGGCCCTAGTGGCACTACCCCCAATATGCAGGCTTACAAAAAGGCTCAGGATATTTACAACAAGGATATTGCTGCCCTTAATGCCGACAACGCTGCTGAGCAAGCTGTTGTTGACAAGAAGAAGGCTGATTTGGATACTTCTAACTTTGCTGCCATGAAGGCTATTCTGGACAAGAACCCTGCGCCATGGGTTAAGGGTGCTGTTGGTGGACCAGTTGCTTCAACCCCGCAGAAGATGTTGACCCAAAAAGGTGGTCAAGGTCAAGCGAACATTAACCCTACTTTTCAATGGCAGAATATGCTTGCTGTTGCGGAGGCCAAGAAGAGACTTGATGCTTCTGGTCGTACTCCCTATTGGGATGCTTTGTTGAACATGGCTCGGTCTGGTGCAGCGAATCTGAGTAAGTAATGACTATCTATCCTATTGGAGATGACCGCAATCCATTTACGCAGGGCTACCGCCTGCGTAATGCCACTATCCCCTCATTAAAGAATCCTTTTGACCCGAATGTTTCTTTAACTTCTGCGAAAAAGAAGTTGCAACAAAGTGTAGATATCGGTTCTGCTTTTAACCCTGAGCTTGCTTCTAAGCTTGAAGGTATTGCTGCTGGTGAAAAGCCGGCTGGTGGTCCTTTGGCAACCATTTTGAACAGTCGTGCTTTTAAGGCAATCTTGTCTCCTTTGCAGGTTGTTGATACACCACGTCGTGCTGTGGTATCGACTCTTCGTGAGGTTATGGATGCTTTAGATACTGACCCGAATACGACTGCGTCGTTTTCGGATTGGACTAAACAAACCAAAGATGTGAATTATGGTTTTGGTACAGCCTTCCCCATGAAGGGTTGGTTGGGTCGTGTAGTTGGATTTGTTGGTGATGTGGCATTAGACCCTTTGTCTTACGCTACGTTGGGTTCCACTGTTGCTAAGAAGGCTGTTGTCAAGGGGGCTTTAACTGCTGAGGGTAAGCAGCAACTTACTCGTGCTGCTCTTGGTGGTGCCAAGAATGTTTCCAACCGTGAGGGTCGCAAGGCTCTTGCGGACCTCACTCGTTCTCGGCTTGAGGCTGCAGTTGCACGTGGTGAATCTGGTATTAGTCGCAAATATATTGACGACCTTTACCAACAAGTTGCATCTGTTGGTAAGAGTGCACTACCCAAAGAGTTGGCTCTTGAGATGGGTATCAAGGGTCCTGGTGTCTACTACTTTGGTTCCCGTGTGCGTGTTCCGTTCACTGGTGTATTTGGTAAGTCTCTTGAATATGGTATTACGAGAACTCGTCTTGGTGTAGTTAACACTCGTCTTGGTGAGTTCATTCAGAAATACATTACACCAACTGGTACTGGTTCTGTTAAGGGGATGTCGCCTGACGACATTAGAAACCTTCGTGCTGACCTTGCTGCTGGTCGTATTGCTCCAGACAAGGCGGTTAACGTAGGGCACCTTCTGTCTGCAGAAGATGCCCGTCGTGTTGGTAATGCTAGGTACCTTGACGATGCTGAAACTGCTGTGATGAATAAGGTTATTAATAATCCCGACTTTGAGAGTATCCGTTATCGTATTGGTGAACTGATTGAGAAGCCAGACGCTGCTGCGTTGGCTTCTTTGAGTGTCGGACAGCGTGAGGCTTTGGAAGCCACAAAAGCGTGGCTTGCGTCAACAGTTGATGAGGTGGAAGCATTCAAGCGTCTAGCAGACCCTGATTTTAAGATGAATCGTGTTGTTGAGTATTTCCCTCGCATGGCGAGTGATGAAGCCATAAAGCTTCATGATGAGATTGGTGACGTTGGTTTCAGTAAAATGGTTGGTGATGTTGATTTGACCGATGTTATTTCACATGGTTCAGATGTAGGTGCTACTGCTGGTTCGTTCAGGTCTCGTGGAATTGTTGCTGGTGACAAGTGGTTTGGACACGTTCTTGAAGAAACGGATTTAACTTCTCGCAAATTGAACTATCTTGCCCGAAACGCCAAGATGGGCAACTCAATTAAGTTTGATTTTTTTGACACCGATGGTCAGAAGATACTTTCTAAGTATGTTCGACAGGCTGCTGAAGAAGTTGGTTCTGCGAACATGCATGAGTATCTGGTTAAGAACGCTCCTGACTTGATGCGTCAGCTTGGCAAGACTATGAAGCCTGATGGTAAGTTTGTGCAAGATGTGTTGGTTAATACGCCGAAGAAGACAGTGAATGTTGCGTTTAAGTCTTTGCAAGATTCTGTCCGCATTGGTCAGAACGGTTTGAACTCTGTGCGTAATCCGGGTAGCGACATCTTGGCATTCCGTGCCAAGAGTCGGGATTTGTTGGACACCCTTGTTGCTGGAGAACTTGGTCCTGAAGACTTTGATGCGCTTGTTGGTACTTTCAATGCTGCTGTTTCTGAGTTGGACGATGCAACTCGTCGAGCCAATGGCTTGTTGGAGGAAATGAATGGTTTAGTTGAGAACGTTCAGGGCAAATCCAACCTTGCTTTAGTTAATGAACGTCGTCTTGCTTTGCAGGAAGAGTACAACAAGATTTTGCCAGAGTTTAAGACTTTGCAGAAGTTGCATTCTAATAAGTCTGCGAGTCAGAAGCATCTTGCTTCTGCCATTAAGAGTCTTGAGACTTATGTAGATAACTCTGAGCGTTTTATGCGTGACTTGCAGGCTCTTGAAGCTGTGCATAACACTTTACCTGCTGTGCGAAACCCTGTTGTTATTTCTGGTTCTAAGGTTGCACAGACTGTTGGATTCTTTGACAGACTTTCTGATGGTGTTCCCTTCACCGAGGCTCGTACTGCTCGGTATGCTGCGTTGAAAGAATTGGAGTCTGCTCCAATTCTTCCTAATAAGTATTCTGATTTGTCTCGTTTCTATAGAACTGGTGATGTCAAATTGCTTGTTGCTTATACTCAAGATGAGAAAGACATGGCTTTTATTCTTCGTCGATGGAACAAGATGGAGTCAATGGCTGAAGGTGTTGCTCGTGAGAAAGAGCGCTCTCTTTTAATCCAAGAGATTAATTCTAAGGCTAAGTCTGGTCGTAGGTCATTTCAGCAACCTCGCAACATTAAAGAAAGTGCTGCTGGTCCTTATATTCCTCGTGGTGTCAAAATGGAAAACGATACATTTCGTACCACCCCGACTAGTCCTGGATGGCGACTACCCGATGCCTTAGTGGAGATGCGTAGACGGTTAAGTCCTGAGTTCCAAGAGCTTGCTGTTTTGGAACAAACATTTATCAAACAGGACCAAGTTCTTCTTGCACGTGCTCGCAATGAATATCTTGACACCGTTGAGAGGGTTTCACATTTTGGTATTATTCCTGGTGACGATTTTGTTGACGATTTGTTGCGACGGAATGTTGATGGTTTGGTGCAGGAAAGTAGAGCAGCGATTGCTCAGGCTGATGCTGTGCTTAATGAATTTCCTCTTGATAAAACAATGACTCCTGAGAAAGTTCGTCAAATTGGTATTCGCAATGCCCATTTGAAACGTATTGAAGTTTTGTCGGACCCTAAGTATGGTCGCACAAAAGCACGACCTGGTGATTTGGGACCTAGTCAGTGGGTTGAAGACGTTGACGCAATTGCTGAGCAGTCATTTCGCAAGGCTGAAGAACTTCGTGTTTCCCAGAAGGCAATTCCATCTACGGTTGTCGTGCGAGACGAAGCTTACATGCTTCGTCAGAAGCAGTTGAGAGCAGAGAATCCAGTTGAGGCTCGTCGTTATGACGAGCATATTTCTTGGGCCCGTACGCAGACCAAGAGGGTTCAGGGTGTTTTATCGGATTTGCGTAATCAACTTCTTGGTGAAAGACGTGCGTACGAGAAGTCTGTAAGGGCTGCAGAGTTGTCACGCAACAAGCTTTCTTCTATCCGTTCACAGACTTACGGTTCTAGTCTTCTTGGCAAGAGCCTTAATGATTTGAGAACTGATTTACGTCTTAATGGTGTTTCTGATTTGTTTTGGGATGAGTTGGTGGATAAGCATCCAGGTTTGATGCATCATTTTGACAATATTAGTGAGCTTACAAGGGAGGCAGAGTTTGCACGACTTAAGGTGCAGACTCGTCGTGCTAGCCGTGGTCCACTTACTTCTGAAGAGTTTGAAGCAGCCTATGAGTCGCACCTTGATGAGTTGTTTAGGTCTTCAACTGAAGAAGATTATATGAGCGGTTCTTTGCCTCGTGACGAGAATGGCTTTTTGATACGTGAGACAAAATCTCCTGTATTGCCTGAATCAAGTATTACTTCTTCTTATTCTATTGGTGAGCGTGAGTACAACACTCTTATGTCTTTCTTGCATAACAAAGCTTATTTGTCGGACTTACAGAATGGCACTTGGCCCGTTTGGCGTGATGGCATTTCTTATTTTGATATGAATACTGTTCTAACTGATATTTTGTTTCGTGAATTAGGTCGTTCTGCTGACACCATTGTGAATGAAACGACCACTCTTGGTGGTCGTTTTGCTCACCTTGAAACCGAGATTGCTCGGCGTAGTGCAGAGCGCATGAAGTATTCTAAGATTGCATCTGGCGAACTTACCCTTGAAGAGTTTCTTGGTGCTGACATTGTTTCGCCTGCCGGCATGGGTAGCCAACTTCCTAAGGGTGTTGACGGTATTCCTGCTGTGCGTAATGCTCGTTTGCGTCTTGATGATTTAGAGAACAGTGACTTCTATCCGATTGCCAAAGGTGCAGAGAATCGTGTGAACGCTCTTTACGAGCTTTCTACGATTCACGGATACGCCGTTGACTGGACAATCCCTGGCACACAACCACCAATGATTGGTGACAGACCAATCCAATTCACTCAGGACTCTTGGAATGAGCTGATGCGTGGAGACGCCATGAACTTCGGTATGGGAGACGACGTTGGCGTAATTGTGGATTACGCCATGACTCCAGAAGTTCTTGCTGTAACCTACCCAGAACTTGATTCCGTGTTAATGGCTTCTGGTAACGTCACCGAAAGTGACGCACTTTCCCGATTTGTCAAATACATTTCCGCTAACCAACCTGTTCAGGTTTCGACAGAAAAGGTTGCTGACATCAGGTCTGGGTTGGTTAAGAACTGGACTAGGTCGTATGGTGCAAAACTGCTTGATGACGTTAATAAGCAGAAGGCAATCATCAACAGAGAAGCTTTGCTTGCGCAAGAAGCAGACCCACAGCGCTTGATTGACAGAGGCGTTAGCTTGAGCGAGGCTGCTGCTCGTTCTCGTCTTGCTCAGTCACGTTCTGCTGTTGAATGGACTGTTGCAGAGTCGGATGATTTGCTTCGTACCACAGACAACTGGGTTACTGCAGTTGACAATTTGAATGCCATTGTTGAGGGTGACACAGCGAAGTATTCTCGTGCTGTTGATACTGGAGACTTGGGTAAGGACGTTGGCAAGACTGTTAACGAGTTGGAAGATATTGAATTTGTTGACGATTTTAATCCATTAGATGCTGGTGCGGATGCGCCTGATGTTATTGATGATATTGGTCGTAATGTTGTTTCGACTCGTACATCTAAGGAGATGGACGCTAGGACTGCTCCTAGACTTGGTGGCAAGGCTGAGCAGGTTGGTTTGCAGGTTAAGACTCTTGCTGAGGACATTGCATCGGTACTTGATGCACCGATTGGCGCAAAGACTGTTGCTCGTCTTGAAACAGAAATACAAGTTCTTGAGAAGTTGTTGTCCCCTAATACAACCAGGTTTGATGATGAGATTAATGCTCTTGTCGCTTTGCGTGGTGTCAAGGAAAATTTAGATTTGGAAGAACGTATTGATGTTTTGGTGCGAAAGAAATCCGAACCCGTGAAGCGCCCTGCTAGTGGACCTTTGTTTAAACTTAATCTTAGGAAAGAGATTAAGTTGCGTAGGGAACAGATTAAGTTCCTTAGTTCTAGTGATGCAGAGTTTGCAGCAGCGAAGGCGGTTGATGGTCAACCGCTTGCTCCTTCTAAGCCTCGTGTACTTGGTCAGGGTGTTGCGGAAAAGAAAGAGGCTACGCCTTATCGTACAGACCGAGTTGATGAAGTAGCACAGCGGGAAGAGGTTGGGGTAAGGAATTACGACGAAGGTGCTATTGCTGAGAACACCTTTACTGATTCTGGTGATTTGACGAGCGATGCCTTTGCCGATGTTGACATGAAGGCAACTATGCGCACAGACATGGACATTTATTTAGCCAGTCTTTCTCCTAGAGCTCGTGCAGCGGCGAGAGCGAGAGGCACTATCCCTCCTCCTAGTTATCGCAAGTCTGCACTTGGCGAACCAGTTCCCTTTCGTCCTACGACGATTGAGCAGATGGTCATCCCACCTATTTCACCCGAGATTGCTGCTGCTAGAGCATTGTCTGTTGAGGCAGAACGTACGGTAACGATTCAAGAGAAGCTTGTTTCCTTGTTGGACCAAGACCAAGAACTTGGTAAGCAAGTGGCAGACATTATCCTTGCGGATAATGCTGACATAGTTCGGGCACAGATTCCTGATGCATTAGACAGAGTGGAAGCAGCGAAGAGAGTTGTAACAAATCTTGAGGCTCAGTTTGATGCTGTATCTGTTGCAAAAAACGCCACCGAAGCACAGGTTGAGGTAGTGCGTAATAGGTTGGTTGAGATTCGAGATTTGCTTGACCGTGTAGACAAGACAGCAAAGGCTGTCCCACGTCTGGGCGTACCACTTCCTCAGATGCGTAAGGCCATGGTGAATGGTGCTTTTGAACAGGGAAGTCCGTATGCATTATTCCATGCCGAGGCACAACGTGTGCTTGCAGATGGTGCTGACTTACTTGATGTGTTATCTGGGACAACTGTTTCTGGCCCGATGAGGGATGTGTTACTTGCTTCTGTTCATGCTAACGCTGAGTTTGTTGCTGCTGCTGCAGCGATGAACACTGCTGACCTTGATGCGGGCATTCTAAAGAATGCCCTTATGAGTATGCAAAAGACTGGTCGTTTGCAGGCTGACGGAAGAGTTGTTGATGCAGTGACTGGTGAGATTATTGAATCTGGTATGACACCTGCAAACATTATTATTACTAGGAACCTTGAGGAAGGTTGGGGTGCATTACACAACTCATACCCTGGTTTGCAAGGTTCTCCAGAGTTGTTGGAGTTGTGGGAGAACATTGTTCGCATCAACGACCCTAATCAATTCGGTCAAGTTGGCAAGTGGATTAGTGAGTACACAAAGTTCTTTAAGGCTTACGCCGTTCTTACACCTGGTTTCCATATTCGAAATGCTTTGGCTAACTCTTTTGTACCATTCTGGGCTGGAGCAAAGTTTGAGAACATGAGAACTGGTCTGAAATATTATGTTGCCTGGGATAAGGCTAAAGTTGCTGGTGTCAAGTGGGAGAAATTCCTTGAGGGTATTCCTGTAGAACATCGTGCTGCTATGGAAATAGGACGTGATTCCTTGTTCGGTTCTGGTGGAGGTATCTACTCTGAATCTTTCCGTGAACAGCGTGGTGCTAGCCGGCTTTACAATAACTGGTTAACCAACAAATCTGCGAAGCTTGGACAGGTCTCTGACAACCATGCACGTTTTGTCCTTGGCTTTGATGGTGGTATGCAGGGTATGGATACTGCGATGTCCACTGCACGTGTTCGTAAGTTTTATTTTGACTACGAAGATATTTCACAACTTGATAAGGACATGAAGAAGATTATCCCGTTCTGGATTTTCACTAAAAACAATATTGCTACTCAGGCTGTGAACATGTGGACTAGCCCACAACCATACCTCAAGTACGAGCATTTCAAGCGGAACTTCCGTGATGCGCCACCTGATAATTCTGACTTGAATTATGTAACTCGTGGTGGTGGTTGGAGGCTTCCGTTTGCTAGTGGGTCTTGGTATCTTTCTCCAGACCTTGGTTTCAACCGTGTTCGTGCAGACTTGACAGAGATGCTTCAGGTTCCTGGTTTGCTTGAGAAGATGAACCCGATTATTAAGACCTTGGGCGAACAGGTTGCTGGCAAGACCACTAGGGGCCATGAGTTTGGTAATGATGTTCCTGTTAGCAACACTGGAATCATGGGCACACTCCAACCGATTTTGCAGAAAATCGGTTTAGGTGGCACTAATGCTGAAGGCACTACTGGAATTAATGACAGATTTCTTACAGCCCTTACTCAACAGTTCCCTACCTTGAACTACGCAGAACGTTTGCTTCCGTCGAAGACTCAGCAAATGCCTGATGTTCGTTTTAATGCCGCTCTTGGTTTTGCGGGTGTGCCTCTTAAGCGTCAGGGTCCGCAGGGTGAAGTATCAAGTGTTAATCAGTTGCACACTCTTATCAAACAAATATTGAAAGAGAATGAGGGTAAATGATGAAACGACATTACACAGGTAATAAAGATGGTGCAGCCATAGGCTTGCGCCCAGGAATGCGGGTATTTATTCAAGAGGTAATCAAACTTTCTAACGGTGCGCTTTGGAATAACGGCGACTTTGGTGTGCGTAATATGCGTTCAAAAAGTTCTTTGTCGGTTCACGCAACAGGTAGGGCTGTGGATTTTTCTTATCGGAATATGGGCAACGGCAAAGGTGGTCCCAACGGACGCAGAGAAGCAGTGAAGATGTGCAAAATTCTTGTACAGAACTCTGAGCTTCTCGGATTAGAAGCATTGTTTGATTATTTCCCATCACCTTACGGTAGGGGCTGGATGTGCAACAGAAATGCTTGGTCCAAGTATAAGAAGAAAACAATTTCTGGAGCCCCGAGGGGCGACTGGCTCCATGCGGAATTATCGCCAGAGATGGCTGATAGTCCCGCTAAAGTGCGTGAGGCGTTTGCTCAGATTGTTCTTCCTGCGGTAGTACAATCGAAGCCTGTCGCAAGGTAACTTGACTTATAACCATTGGGATTGGAATGTGTGTAGGCATACCAACAGTTTTGAGATTGGGTACTTCATCAGGGAAGTACGACGTTACTAACGTAACGTAGCCTTCTAAACAGTTGGGCCAAAGCCACCCGACTGTGACAACAGTTGTATCTGTTGGTTTGTAATCTTTGATTACAGTCCATCCGTTTTCAGCGTCGTAAGCGTCACGCCAGTGAACGCTTACTAAATCCCAATTACATTTAATTGGTTTCATCGTATTCTTCATACGGGTCAATTTCTTCGCCTGATAAATATATTTCTAGTGTTGATATTAGTCCATTGACAAAGTATGCGATGGCTTCAAAGCCGTCTTCATGTCCACTTCTGGTAAGTTCCCATGCTCTACATAATTCTATTGCTGATTGATTTGATGCGCTAATCATGAGGTTGACACCATTTTGCATGTTGTCAACCATTGCGTCACCGCTTTTATCCATTGCTTCTACTTGGGCCCGAGGGATAATATCATGAATCCAATTGTGGTCGTTCGACATAGTTCCTCTTTCGTTTTTGGTTGCTAATGTAAAGACATCCTTGTGGAAGTCCATTTTCGAGTATTCCTTGACCAACGAGTGCTTCGCCAAAGAACTTTTTAAGTACTTCTGCAACTTCGTGTACGTCAATTTCATTGTCAAACCCCACCGTAATCTGTCGTCTCATCATTGTTTCTCAATCTTTCTAGTACCGTTGGGTCCTGTAACATTATTTTCCGGAGGTTATCCATTGCAGAGTTTCTCAATCTCCAAGCATGAGTTTTTGTTACCCCCAATCTTTTTCCTAGTTCTTCCAGTGAAACCATCTCCGTATTAACGGCGTCAATAATAAATCTGTCTTGTGCATCAAGTTTGTCAATACAACCTGCCACGGCTTCACGGAACGGTTGCAATTCAACAACAGACTCTCGGATGTCTTCACCTGGAGCAGCCTGCATCAACGCCTCTAAGGGCGTCTCAGGTCTCCTAGGACCACGGATAGTTATCTCGTGGTATGGAGTAAGGGGGACTTCCTTATTGCTCGGCACCTGGCGTATCATATATCGGGTTTGTCATCATGTCCATTACTTCTTCTGGCAACAGTAAAAATCCTTTAGTTGGGTTGTTGGACATTGGGGCAAATTTCTTTAGTCGTTTTGTGGATAATGTCTGTATATACCTCTTTAATCGTTCCACCTTAACAACCACAAGGCTTCCGTCTAAGGCGTACACGTAAACCCACCAATCGGCAAGGGTCACATCTAGACCTGATGGCTTCCAGCCTGTGTCTCGTGGGTTCTGCTCTGTTTCCACGACCATCCGACCATTGCGGTAACGGTCAGTTTTTACTTCGAAAGAACCCGTGGATATTGCCTCAAGGAAATCTTTGGTTATTTGCTCACCTTTTTTACCGAATTGTAAATCGCTCTTAAAGTTGTACTGTCGTGACGCTGGGATGTCCCAACGGTTATCGCTCATTGAGGACCAGCGTGTTCTACTTCTATGTTTGAGCCAGACATTTTAATTAACCTACCATCTTTTCCAATGGCGACCCACGACGTTGAGTCGGGGTCACAATTGCACCCCTCTAGCTTCTCGGGGTTGTGTACGACTAGGGTTGCACATTGACGACATCTAACTGAGTACATCATGATTTCTCCACATACAGACAAACGATTTGTTTGTCATCTGTGTACGCTACACCATTCAGGGCGTCAAGGATGGCTTTAGTGTAATTATCTAAATCGCCTGTGAGTTTGCTCAGCGGACCATCAACCATTGGGTTATGCATTACTGGTTCTATCTGTACTTCTGTTCCTTCTACGGTGAAGCGCAACTTCACCGATAGAAGACCTTTCTCAAATAGAGGTCCGGTATACATTTTTGATATTTCTTTTTCGTAGTCTCTTGTGGTTTTGGGTGTGTAGGCGCTACCAGTCTTTCTGTTGAATTGTGGTCTACCTTTGGCACGTGGACGAATTGGGAATATTTGGTTGAACTTGTATTCTTTCATGGTCTGAATGCCGTTCTGTTGTCTTCTCCGTAGGTGTCTTCGATTATTTTTACTAGTTGTTCTACACAGTCTTCACGTAGATGAAACTTACCCCACCGCTTGTCAGCATCAACAAGAACGATGTATGCAAGATTTATGGGAACATTATAGTCACACATTCGATGCGCAAGCATGCAAAGAGTATTAGACCTGTCTTGGTTGGGCAGAGGTCCACCAAACCAGACTGCCTTGATGTGTCGTGAGCAGTGGCGTAGTGCTTCTTCTACAGAGGCTGACACATCTAGATTTTCCATGGTTGCTTTGGCTCTTGGTCTGTGTTTTTCTGCTAGAGGTCGCAGCATGTCTGCTGTGACTCTGTTATCCAGAGCTTCTGCAAGGAATGTGCCGAGTTCTATTGGCATTTCTTCGTCATCTATCATGTATCTGTTTTCTGTAAGTTGTGTCTTGTCAATTCCACCTGGGTACGGTAGTCTTACATAATTACCTACATCTTTTGCTTGTTCTTGCTTGGGGTTTACTTCTTTAGCAATTAGATTGATTGCTTCATGTGCGGCCAAGAATGCTCTCCGCATTATTGGTGCTGGAATCCATTCTGATGCGAATACCCATACGTGATATCCACGGACTGTTTTTTCTATAAATGCTGGGATGTTTTGAGATTGCAACGCTGATTGAAGGTTCATTGCAAGGTGGACTTCATCAACATCAATATCTGAGCAACCCCACTTGACGGTGTGGTCATCTTTGAGTGGATAAATACCGATGAGTTCTTCGCCGTACAGATGACGTGCGAACGATTTGTAGTTGGTTGGTTCCTTAATGGAACCACCCTGCCAAGTGCCGTATGCGTCTGTACGACCTTGGAAGAGTTCCATGAACTCTTCGACGGCATCATTCATAGGGATGTTCATATTCAAGTCCCATCTGTTTGTATTGTCGTGGTAGTTCACCATTGAGTTCACGGATGCGACCCGTCATGGCATTGAGTTCAAAGTCCACATCATCTACAAGTTGACCAGCGGGTCTTTTGTTTTTGAGTAGGTTTACGGTCACTGTGTGCTCATGTATCTTTGCTTCATAACGTAAGAAGTCCAAACGCTCTTGTGAGCGTTCGGAGCCACCCTTGTTGAGTTTCTCAATGAGTTCGTTAATCTCTGTTTGTATCTCATACTTGCGTCTACGAACACCGAGAATTGCAGTGGCTTGTTGCTCACCACCGAATGCACCCGAACTCATGGTTGGTTTTCTACCGTCAGCACCTGCGTGGCGTGAGGTTTGGTGTAGCACAAGAAGTGGAACATCATGTTTGCGTCCGAAGCCTTTAAGGAAGTTGGCTTTGTCTGGTACAGTTTCACCTGCTTGTACGAGGTCTAGGAAGTCCACAACAACAAGTTCTGGTGCTTGATTCCAAACATCACACAGTTCGTTGTATCCACGTTCCATGTCGCTTGCTGTAAGTGATTGGTCAAACACGGCTAGGTTTGGGTAGTCTTCGTTTGCTGTTTTGTGTAGTAGGTCTATTGCTTCTTGGTCGTGTTCTGCGATTCGTTGCTCAAGAACTCTGGCATCAATGTTGTGTGTGATGCAGGTGAGTTTGATGAGAACAAGTTCTCTTGGTTCGTCTGGAATGAAGAGTGCGACATGCTTGTCTTGGTTATTGCGCAGCATGTGAAGTAGTAATAATGTCTTGCCACCGTGTGCGAACCCAAGCACCATGGCGATTTCTCCTGGTGCAATTCCTCTCATCTCTGTATCTATGCGAGCAATACCGAGATTGATGCGTTCTTGTGGGGATTGAGCCCACCTGACAAACGAGTCAACTGACTCACCTAAAGGTGTGTACATTCGGTTTTCGGAAAGTGGGGAGACAATGTGTCTCCCCACCGATTCCCAGCCCGCAGCGATTTCTTCTGCGGACATTTTCATTACTTACCTCGTGGTGGCCAGTAGGACTTTTCTCCACTTGTAGCACGGAACGAAGGACGCTTTGGATTTTCTGCCAAACCGTCACGGTTGTCCCATACTTCTGTCACACCGTCACGCTTGCAGGCTTTGATAAGCCATTCAGGTACTGGACCGTGTGTGGTGCCTTTGATACTTACTGTCCCACCCGAGGAAACTGCTTCGCTTCCTGTGAATGCTGTTTGAACCATCTGGACAACGTTGTTTGTTGTTTCTTCTTGTGCTGCTGATGTGTCACCGAAGATTTCTTCAAACACGATTTCTTTAATGGTTGAGAATAGAACTGCAAACTCGCTTAGACGAGTATCTACTCCCTCTGCTTTATTGGTTAAGTCTGCTGCAATCTTTGCACAGACTTGTGTGATTATGGCTTTATCTTTATCCATTACTCTGCCTCCTCGGCGTTATCGGAGTTCAAATAACTCCCCTTGCATTTATCCCAGACTGGGCACCATCTCTGCGAACAGAGAAAGTGTTGGTCGTTGATTAGCCAACGACCCCCCGTTCCTAGTTTATTATACATTAGCACTGTTCGTGCTAACGCTGTTGCTTGTTCAACAATCCAGTTGCCATGGGCTTCTGTTCTGCTGACACTCACAATTTGTCCGGTACTGGACGCATTGCGAATCATGACACCAAACTTGAATGTGGCAGGATAATCAATCATGCCCATTTCATATGCTGCTTTGGTGTAAATAGATGACTGGATATTTTGTGACTGTTTTTCTGCTTGGTAATATTTACGTCCTGCAGTTTTCCAATCCCAAATACTTTCTTGATGAAAGTAATCCATTGTTCCTTCAAAGTGAAGTTCGTAATCGTCAATCATTCCTACTTGGGTAGAGAATTTGAACTCCGATGTGCCACCTAGTGGCACATTCGGATAGATGTCTCGCAACCATGCATCGCACATTGAACGAATGTGTGTGTTCCAATGAGATGGATTTGTGTTGGTAATGTTGATTGCTTTACCAATTTCAATCAGTTCTTTTTCTTTCCATCTGAATGATTCCACAGCATGGTCTCCCATGTGTACTGGTAGTACTTCTTCGTTTAGCACAGCTTCGATGCCTGTGTGACATGCTGTACCCATCATTGCAGAGTCGTTTTCTTTACGAGACTCGGGGTGCAAGGCAGAAAGCCTTGCACGTTCAGGACACATCAATGCATCACCCAACCAAGATTGGCGGATGAATATTTTATTCTCTTCGATTCTCATGTATCTCCTTGTTGTGCGACCACCCTTGCGGGTGGCTCGCTCCAGTGGCTTGTACCTGTAAGAGCATTATAACTACGTATGTTTCAGGCTGTCAAGTACCCTTGCTCTTTCTTTCCAACATTTTGGACAGAAGTATGCGTTATCTATCACATCAGTAAAACCATCTGTTGTGGTATCGTCACGGCAATCGTAGCATTCTTTTGTGTTATTTTCTATATGTTCCATGGACCCCACCCGTTGCCATAACGCTCTACCCCATATTTGTAGATGTGCAAACCTGCTAGGAGGTTAACTTTTGGGTCAAACAACGCTTTAGGACGCCCTAGGACACCTTGTTGACGTAGCCATGGGGTCCAGAACCCATTTATCTGTATAAGCCCTCTAGAACCCCCGCTAGGGTCTTTAGAATTGAAGGCTACAGGACTACACCTGGACTCTCGGAACATGATTTTGTCCAGTACCGTCAAATCTTTCCATTTCCACCCGACTTGAAGGGCTGTGCCCCAGAATTGTGGGCATTTAGCCGATTTGGGGACTTTTGTGTACTCATTTATTGGTCTAGGTTCTTGGGGAGTATGGCTCCCCAAGAGTATGGCTGTTGTCATTAATATTTTTGATATCAAGTTATTCTCCTTTTAGGGCTTCGATTAGGACTTCTTCCATCTCCCTTTTTGCTGACATGAGGTCAGCAAACTCGGCAAATACGTCATTTGCTCTTTTGTCATCGCCTAAGCGATTTAGTTTTTTGGCTAGTTGGTCTACCCCAATTGAGAGGGATTTGACGACGGCTCTTAACTCTGTAAGTGTAACTGTTACATCCAGTGTTGGTTCATTTTTTCTCAACGAATACCACATCCCCCGATGCCACTTTTGGCACAAATGGGCATCTTTTTTGTAAGATGTATATGGATTCTACGAACTCTGAGTTGAATTTTCTTAGTGTTTCCAGGTCGAAGTTGTCACAAATCCACGACCACGTGAAGATATCTATGTCTTTGGGTTTATTTTGCCAATAGACACAGATGTCCGTTTCGGGGTCCAGATTTGATAATTTACTTATTACTTCTTTAACTTGCATTTGGTCCTCCTTGTGGGAATCGGATATTCCACTCAATTGAATTTTTGTCTTCTTCAATGTGTGACTTGACCCATTCTTCGCAACGGACTAGCCAACCGTAGGTGTCTACGGTTGGCATACCATGTCCGGCTAACCAATTTACGAACAGTCGTAAATCTTCTTGCGTTGCTGTGTGCATTAGTCTTGGAACGCTTTGAATGCTTTGGTTGCGTCTTTTTTGTCTTTGAACATGGCAGTCATTGCTTCCTTGAGACTACCTGTTGCTTGGTTTTCGTCGTACATGACTTCATCATCATCTTTGAATCTGATTGATGACGAGACGCTACCTTTTGCATTGCAGTAGCAGAATAGACGAACTCGTCTTTTTGCTGGGTGTTGGCTTGGTGCTACATCATTGTCATCATCATTGTCTTTGTCTCTGGGTGCTGCCCATCCGACGGTGACGATGCCGAAGCCATCGTATGGAATGAGCTTGACGATGCTGTCTAAGTCACCAAGTAGTTGGTAGACGTCACCGTTTTCTGATTCTTTGATTGCGATTGCTCCACCATCTGCGAATTCGTGGATGCCGTACAATCCTGCTTTACTCATGTCGAATCCGTCATCACCTTTTGGTATTCCTTTGATGATTTCTTCGTCAATCATTTTGAATGCTTTATTTACTGTCATTTTGTTTTCTCCATGTCTGTTGGTTTATGTTTATTGGAACACTTAGGTGACTCACTTAACGGTAAATAGGTTGTTAAAACCTGTTTACAGATTTTGCAAATCCAGTTTTGTATCTGTTTCATTTCTGTCAAACCTTCCTTGTAGTACTACTCCACCCCACATGCCGTATGAATTTGTTTTTATTCCGTATTCTAGGCATTGTTTTTTAACTGAGCAGGTATTGCAAAGTCGTTTTGCGACTTTGAAGTTGAATACATCGTCTGCTTTATCTCCTCGTTTTGGAAACCACCATTTAGTTGGTCTTAGGTGGCAGTTTCCATATAGCATCCATTTTGTATCAGACATCTGTATTGCTGAACCTGTTGATAATTACAGTCATAACCTTGTCGGCAACTTCGTTGGCGATGTTGACAGACATGGTATTGATTTTGTCTTCAATGATTTGCGTGATGCTAAGGCTGTCATGCATGTTGCTTACTGCCTGGTTGACTACAGCACGAAACCTTGTGTACTCTGTCATTTGACGTAGAAACGCAGGGCTTTCGAATATTGTTTCGCTGTTTAAGTTCATTGCATCGACAATGTCGCTCATATCGATGCTGTCACTAACTCGTCGTGCGATGTCATCTGTGTCAATTGATTCGATAACCCAATCACGTGTACGTCGTAGAAAGTCACGTGAACCTTCAAGTTGTTCTGCAACATTTTCTGCTGATGGTATCCGATTGGATACATGCTCATCAATTTTTTCACAGATTGTTGTTTCCAACGATTGATTGAACAGTGAAGGCATTGATGAGGCGTCAATAGCCACATCAAATTCCATTACTTGTGGGATTAATCTGATAGTTGTCATTTTGTTAACTCCTTAGGTATTGTGTTTTGTGAATTTTGTGGAATAGTAATGCCTGCTTCCCAGAAGAAGTCATCTAGACCCACCCAGCAAGTGCATCCACCGTAATGTCCACAATGTAGACATGCATCACAGTTTGGGCATTTTGTTGGCCAGATTTCATCGTCAACCGTGTAAGCAGAAGCACACGAATAACATTCAACAAGGCTTGTTTTATCGTCAATGTAAGTCATGTACACCTTGAACTTAGACATTGCCAACTCTTCCATGTCTTCCAAATATAGGTCAGCTTCATCGTTGTACTCAACGGCTTCCAGTGGTGTTGAATCATGCATCGATACATAACTTCTGGCTGCATAATCCCATCTGTAATTACTACCACCATGTTGGTATCCGTATCCGTAATCGTCATCGTCATCCCAAATGGTATGAGTTGCTTTGTATGTAGTAGGGATTGGTGCAGCATACTTTTTGTATGAAGTATTTGACCACCACATGTCCTGGTCCCAATGACCAAGATGTGCATTTAGGATGTACCAATTGAACTTTGCATCATCATTGTGCGTGAGGAACACTAGTTTGTTTCCACCTGCCCATGTCTCCATCTTTGTGAAATACTTTTCATCATCAAGCGATGTAATGCCACCGATTGCTGGCATGATGTCTTCTGCGAACACTTTGGTGTCACTGCGTTTGTCATCTTTTGGAATTTGCACGTCGAGTATTCCGTTGTGACCAACAACAGAAGTTGGGTCATCACCAAGTAGGAACGGGTGACAGTTGTCAACCGTTTCCGAACCATGAGTAGCCCATCTGAAATGGAATATTGCAGGACCCTTATGCTTGTCACGAGCATCAGAGAACTTGTTGGCAATCTCGTTAAAGTCCATAGAATGCGCCTTTATAAAGCCTTTTTGCTCTAAAATAGCGAATCCGAACCCATCACCATTGTTCAATGCTGCTTCTTTGAAGCGGGACATATCTGGCATAACGTCGGACGGCATGAATGTTAGTAAACACATGTTAAACGTCCCTTCCTGTTGATTTGACTTTTACTTTTTCTGATATGCGTGTGTCGAGAATCTTATACTTCTCGTTATTTGCTGTAACCCACTTACGGAACTCTGGGAATGTCAAAGCACCCTTCTGTAGAATATCGTGAGTGGTAATATGTTCGCTGTAATTGAACAGTGCGTCGCAGAATTGAAGTGCTACTTTGACTGTTTCTGTTTTCAGCGAAGGACGAAACAATCGTAATTCGATTGTTTTCTCATTTTGGATATTGACAGCAACACTACGAGAGTTGTTGGCGTCTTCACCTTTAGCCATCTTAATCAAATTGGTGTGTCGCACAAGTTTGCCGTTATCGTCAACCCAATCTCTGTGACCGTTAAGGAAACGCCTGAGGTCATAACTTGCATAGTCGTGACTTTCACGACCAGAAAGTTGAACCATCTCAGGTCTGTTCTTGTACACAAACGCTATGAATTTGAACTTGTGTGCTGTATCAGCGAAGGCTGACTTAGCAACATGGATGTGCAACCCACAACATGGACGTTGCCACGCTTGAAACTCTCTGCGAGCCAACTTCTCGATACCTTTCCATTTGAAGTGGTTCATGAAATAGTCAAGTTCACCTGGATGTGAAACAATTTCAAATCCGTTATACACAGAACCATCTTCTTTCAGATAGATGTCAGATTCCGTATCGGAATTGACATCCAACAATAGTTGTCGTGGAATTTCGGAACTGAATGAATTGTCGCTGACACATTGTGTTTCTAATTCGAAACCCATCGTCAGAGTTGTTCTTGGGCTATTGACTATGTCGCCATTCTTGGATACTGTTGGTGCTAGACGTGTTACATACGCTGAATGCGTTCCATCCGAACGCATGAACGAAGGACGTGGCTTATAACCGTAGTTATGGATTATACGGTCGCCACGGTCATCGTCGTCATCGTTGTCGTCATCATCATCTGGTTCGTAGTAATTGTCCATGATTCCTTCATGGCAATTCCGACAATACATACCTCGTAGGTAGTCGTTTCTGTATTCACCTGCTTGGTCACAATCATCTGTTGTGCAGATGATTAGTTCTTCTTCGTTACTTAGTGGCATAATTGCTCCTTGTGTGTCGTTTGTTTGTTTCTCGCATTGCTATACCATCTGACCAAACAATTGTGTTTGGCAAATTGAACAAGTTTGATAAAGCATTGAAGTAAAAAAATGCTTCGTCATGTGTTTTGAATGGAATATCAATTACAACAGGGTCATGGTCATCAGTCCACGACGTTGCAATACGAATTGATGTGACAGAACCGTTGTTTGTCATCATCACTACTTCACCTTTCATGATTTCTCCTATCTTCCGTAGATGAGAACTTGCCTAGCAAATGCTCTATCTGCTTTTTGTTGCACTTGTTGTTCGTACATCCAATTTGGATTTTGCAATCTGCTGATGATGTTGTCAAATCTATCTATATACAGCCACACCCAACGCAAATCTTGCAACGTGAGTTCATCGGTAAAAAGTTCCAAAAAACTCAACCATTCTTTTTTTTCTTTTTTGTAATACTCAACATTTTTACTCATTTTGTTTCTCCTATGTTGGGGGTGTTTCTGCGACCCACAGCGCAAGCGGGGGCGCAGAAACGCACCACTTTTTTGTTTTGACGCCATCCGATGCTGTTTCTTGGGTTTGTTCAATAATGTTTTGCGTGTTTGATTTCTTGGCCCCTTTCCTCATTTGGGAAGGGTGGCAAGAAGTCAAGTGGGTCATCAGTATGGTTTGACCTGACGATTTCGGCTTTGCCGAAATAGTTGGGCTCAGGGCAATTTCGCTTGCGAAATAGTGCGGTAGCACGGTGCTCCTAGCCTGTAGTGAACCCACTTGGCCCTGGTAGGGGACAAGTGGGTTCGGGTGGACATGGACTAACGGTTATGCCATTGGGTCAAAGGCTGATTTTGCTTGTGCTTCCCCGATGTTCGGGTTGGTTTCGTTCCTGACAATCTTGATTTTGATGTCAAGTGTTCCCTTGCCGTACGGGTAAACAACTTCCTCACCCTCTGCGTTGACCCAACTGTGGATGATTGGTGCTGGCATTGTGTTGCCATCTTTGTCAAGCATTGGACGCTTGTTGACTGCGTCGTAAGCATCGGCAATTTTGATTGACGACTTGAGCACTGTCAACTTGGAACCCTCGTTGATTTTGTGCGCAGTGATTTTTGCGTCAGTCATGTAGACCTGCCACTGAACCTTTGGCTTGCCTTGTGCGCCCATAGCAACGAATGCTACAAACTTGCCGTTCTTTGGCCCGTCGTTGACTTTGGCAACTGTGTAAGTTACCTCGTCGTTGGTGGTGACAGTCGTGGCTGGTGCCGACGCTGACTTGGTCTTTGTTGATGTGGTCATGATGACCTTTCTGTCCGTTTGGACTTTGTTTTTGTTATTTGTTTTTATTTTCTCTCGGTGGGCGTTTCGACCCACGCGGATGCGGGGGCGAAACGACCAACGAGAAATCACTCTGCTCGCCTGCGTTGATTTTCGTTGATGGCAGGGAAGCGGTCGTCTGCGTAGTCAAGGTCTTGCTCGTAGCAAGGTTCGGCTACATCATGGTCAAGGTTCTTGATGAAGAAGCGGTTATCACGCTCATCATCTTGACGGTTGAGCACTTGCTCTGGGTCTGTGTCATCAAACCCATCAATTTCATTTTGAAGTTGTCTTGATACTCCACCATAGAAGCGTCCCGCAGGATGCTTTGACTGGTGGGTTGGCTCAAAGTCACTCATAATGTCCTTTCGTTAGAGGGTTTCACTTGCTCGCACGGGGAACGGGCGAGCAAGTGAAACACATGTTTGTTACCTAATCCCGTCAACAAACTTCCACGGGACATCTGTATCGGTTAATTCGTCACAAGCGCACTCATAGCCAGCCACGCTGGATATGAGTGCAACGAGCGAATGGGATATTAGTAGCACAACAAAGACGCCCCACAAGTTGGTGACAATCATTAGACTGCCGACATCTTGATGATGGGGCGATTGAAGTGTGTGTCGTCCAACATGTTGCTTACCTGTGTGCGCAGGTGTGACGACAAGATTTTGTAGTCAGCAATACATTGTTCAGCAGTAGCCAACTCAAATTCAAGTTGCTCTATCTTTTTTTCTAGTTGTTCACAATGGAACTCTAGATGTTTTTCTAGTGGTGTTGACATGATTTACCTTTCGTTCACTATCTACCCACGGTGGGTAGTTGAGCACACAAACCCCGCAAGGGGTTCAGGGTTTGTGTACTCTCAACTAACCGTGTGTTAGTACTCGTAGTTAGTTGGGTCAAGAAGATGACCCAATGTGTATGCAACTTCTAACGCTGTGAAGCGATAGAACTCAGGATGGCGCACAAGAATGTATGTTGCCCCACTCTGACCGTATTTAGCGTCCAAGAAGTCCATGACTTCTACAAGACGCTCGTTGTCCATTTCATCTAACTCGCTTATCTCTTCAATACCGAAGTCATCATAGTCGCTAATCAAAGCACTCATGACTGACCCCTTTCTGTTGCTTGTGCAACGGTTGTTTATTGTTTGACCTTTTCCCACCACGCTGGTTTGCGTGGTGGGTATTGCTTCTAGAGGTTCATCTCGTACGCATTGAATGAAGGCGAAGCCTTCCGTGAAATGCGCCAGAGATTGATGCCCCAACGGTCAGGCGATGGGTTGCTAGTCCAATGCCTGTTCTTACAGTTGAACTCAAACACTTCACCACCGTTCAGGTGTAGTTCCTGAACTGGTGGTGGTTGATTGAGTTCGGCTTCAGGCACCCAGCGAAATTCTGGGTAAGCCTGCTCGTAACCCCAAGTAACGGGTCCAAGATTGATTCCTATCGCACGGAAGTCTGCGTAGGAAGCGTCTCGGTGAGGCTTGATTTCGCCACCTAGCGAGACAAGACCCAAATCTGGCGTGAACTCAATCTGCGAGCAGATTGTGAGCATCTCTTGCCAGATGTAGGTGTCTTGTATTGCGGGTGTGAATGTTGGCGTAGTTGTCAGCGTCGCTTCATGGTTGAGCCACGAGCGTTGCCTGCCCTTCGCATAGTTGGAAACATCACGCCCTAGCGTGATGTTTTGAGAGAAATAATCGCAGAGTTCTGCGATTTTGCTCTCGGTGAGCCTGAATAATATGTTGAGCATAATGCCCTTTCGTTAGTGGTTATTTATTTACAAACACAACTCACATTCGGTGGCTTGCGCTTCGTTTACAGCGCACGCCACCTGTAACACATTCACACCCGACCCGATGCTCTGGGAAGGTAATAAAGAATGTCTTGACCTTCCCAAGGGGTAGGAAGGTCAAGACAAACTCGGATACTCAACTTTGTGACGGTTTCAATGTGGCTTAGAACTCGTCAGGATAGTAGCCTTCGTTAGCATCATCAACAGAGGCTGGAATATCCCCCATGTAGACACCGTCCACGAAGTTGTAGCATGAGTTGCCACAATTGTTAGGGCTGATAATACCGATTGGGTGTCCGTTACCGATATACGCTAAGCCACATTCGCAACAATGGTTTACTTTCGTGCTGACAAGTTTTCCGTCAACATAAGTGATTTGGCAAAGTTCGTCATCGACATAAACGAAGCCCAAAGTTGCCAATTCAGCAATAGCATCAGCCATATCAGACTTGTGGTTCTCGTAGCAGTTACAGCCATAAAGACTACAACAATCTTCATAATGCTCATCAAAGTAGCATTCGGCATTGTCAATAATGGTAATCAGGTCGTTTAGCACATCAATCTTTGGGTTTGCGGACTTGTTCATGTCATTCTCCTTTGGTTAGACCACAACGGTTGTTATGGGTATTCAGTAACAAACATAAACACAAGGGGTTGTCCCTCGCTCGCCCTTTAGCGAGGACAACCTACAAGACACACACAACAGACAAGAAGGCATAGGCGACCCAGAAGAGGCTGGTTATCCGATACCAATGGAGCACACTATGCTCTTAGAAACGGGGGCGCACAAGTGTCGGTGCTCGGTACGGTTGCTACGAGCGAGAGCCTAAGCCGTGATTGGACATGAGCACACGAGGGTAGGCAGTACTCCCCCCTCACGGGGGGCAGGGGGGGGTGGGGTGTGGTTTGACCTTAGGATGGTATCCGAGGAGGGCGAGAGCGTTGCTTTCAAAACCTAAAGGGATAGGGGGGGGTACCTTTTTAATAGGGTACCTTATTCAAAAATAATATGAAAACTATCTGTAGCTTTTGGTCTTCTGTGCAATCTTGGTTGGTTGCTTGACGAATTGTTTACCTGATTTGGTGCCTTTACGTTTGGCTGCAGTGGTTTTAGCGTATTCTGCTGATGAAAGGCTTTTTATGGCTTTTGTTGGTAGGTAGCGTTCGCCTGTTGCTTTGGGTCCTTGGGTGGATGGCTTACCTGATTTGGTAGTCCACTTTTCTTTAGTCCATTTGGACAAAGATTCTTGTTTGCTTGTCTTTGTTCCAGAGTATCCGCCACCTGCAGCCTTATATTTTTGCGCTACGAGTTGGGCTTTGCGTGCAGACCATTGTCCTGCGTTACCACCTTGTGTTCCTGCCATTACTCGGTTTTTGATTTTGTTTCGAAGCGAGGGGTTGGTGTATGTCATGAACCTTTAACCCATTTTTTGTTGTTTGGTTGGGCTGTTTTTGATGAAGACCATTTAACTTTGTTTGCCCAGTGTGCTGCGGACATTGGTCCTTTGGATATGTTTTTGGCGTGACGTGATTTGAATGCTTCACGTTGACCGGCGGTCTGATTGGTTTTTACACCTTGTTGTCCGAAACGGATTGTTTTGATTTGTCCACCAGATTTGGCTACAACGATGTGTGATTTGGTTGGGTGTCCAGGTGTTGCTTTAGGTTTGTTGTAGCCGGCTACGCCTGCTCTTGTCAATCTAGGGTCTTTTTTACTTGTTGCCATTCTTGTTCCTTACTTGTGCTACAGCAATCGCTTTAGCGATTGCGTATCTTTTACTTAGGCTTTCGTGTTCCGCTCTTGGGTCGCTCACGGTGTTCCGCTCCCCCCCTGCTACTGTTACATTGGTTCGTTACCTAGCAGAGAGTGGTAGCACAGTCACTCACAGTGGTGTAACAAACAGTCCTTTAAGTGATGAAACAAAACGAGGAAATGACTCTTACTGCTCCACAGCAGTTGTATCTAGATTGGCTGTGCACCGCTCCGTCGGAGCGTGTGCCAGCCTCCAAGAACAAGTACTCGATTGAACACGCAGTGGATATCTCTACGATGCGTCGCTGGGAGAAGAAGGACATCTTCAGGAGCCAGTGGAAGACACAGGTAGACGACATCCAGGGCTCTCCAGAGCGCACGCAGAAGCTTCTAGACAACTTGTACAACAAAGCCCTGGAGGGTGATACGAAATCCGCTGAACTATATTTGAAGGCGACTAATCGGATGGCTCCGCCATCAGTAACGATTAGTTCTAATAAGAAGACAGTGGATTTAACGGATGCCGAGTTGGATTCGTTAATTGCCACTATCGCAGAGCGTGAGAAGGCATCTAGGAACCATTTGAAGGCCGTAGTTTGATAATCGAGACTTGTCCTACTTGTGGTGAGGTTTATCCTCCGGTGGTGACTTCTTGGTTATGCCCTACTTGTGGGGTGGATGATTTTGAGAAGAAGATGGCAATATTCGATTTGAAGGATGACTGGTATTATGACAACGACTAACGATGCGATGTTTCGTGAGTTGGCTGTGCTATACCCTGGTGGTGGGCAAACTTTAGGTGATATGCTATATTCTTACTGGACAGATACGGGGTTACAATTTCGTGGTACCTTACAGAGCGTTGTTTATCTTGCTAGCGGTGCTAGCGGTAGTACTCTTGGTGATTTGACCAATAACTTTTGGAGTGACCACGATTTCCTGATTTCGAACCTTGAACAAGAGTTAGGTGACGATTTGCTCTTAGAGACAGGAGACTACGTTTTGATGGAGACTGGCAATGGCTGATAAGAAGATTACTGCACTAACGGCAACCACATCTGTTGTGGATGCCGACATTTTCCCTATTGTTGTTGATGTTGCTGGTACGCCCACAACCAAGAAGGTTGCGGCGTCAGACCTAGGAACATATGTTACTGATAGCATTGTGTTTCCTACAGAGGATTTTAGTTCGGACCAGTCAGTTCTGGCTGGGGCGGTTTTCAATAGTTAATCCCTTTAGGGAACGAAAGGTTATATAGATATGGCAACATTTAGCAAAACAATTCTGAGCGGTTCAACCGATGGTAAAGGTATCAAGGTTGCTGCGACAGCAACTGCTGGTACCACAATTCATACTGGTTCCGCTACGGCAACAACCTTGGATGAAGTCTGGTTGTATGCGGTAAACACTTCGGCTTCTGATGTGAAGTTGACTGTTGAATGGGGTGGTGTTGCTGCACCTGATGACCTTATTGAATATACGGTTTCGGCTGAGGACGGTCTGTATTTGATTGTTGCTGGTGGTATTATCAAGGGTAATGCTACTCCGTTGGTTGTTCGTGCGTTTGCTGCCACAGCAAACGTTATTGTTATTCACGGGTACGTTAACCAAATCACAGCGTAAGTAGGAATCAAAATGACTTCAAGATTTCCTGCAAGAACAACATCTAACCCAAGCATTGGTGCTTGGGGTAAGCCTGCTGCTGGTGGTGGCATTGGTGTTGTTGATGGTTATGGAACGGCTACAGGTGGCACAGGTGTTGTCGCTGGTCCAACTGGATATAACTACACATCGTTTACATCATCAGGAACGCTAACGATTGTTGATGCGGGTTTGTTTGATGTACTTGTTTTTGGTGGCGGTTCAGGTGGTTTGGGTTGGGGAGGTAATGCTGGTGGTGGTGGTGGTGCAGGTGGAATTGTAAACACAACTGTCTATCTTGCTGCTGGAACATTTACCGTAACTATCGGTGGTGGTGGTGCTGGTGGTGCTACTGGTGGTTCTGTTACAACAGGCACAAATACTTCTGTTGGTTCTATACCTACTGCTATTACTGCATCAGGTGGTGCTGGTACTGCGTCAAATGGCAACGGTAATCCCTACGGTTATATTGCTAGCGGTCTTGGTGTCTCATTACAATATGCCGTTGTAAATGGTGGAACAAATAATACGCAAGGTTACAAAGGTGGCAACGGTGGCAGTGTAAGTACCGCTGGTGGCGGTGGTGGTGGGTCAACTGCTGCTGGCAGTGCAGCAAGTGGAACAACTGGCGGTGCTGGTGGAACAGGGTACGATGTCAGCGCTTTTATCGGTGGCAGTGCGCTTTACAAGGGTGCTGGTGGTGGTGGTGCTGGTTCTGTAACTGGTGGTGCTGGTGGTTCAGGTGTTGGTGGTGCTGGTGGCACAGGTGTTGGAACAGCCGCCGCAGCAAACACAGGTTCGGGTGGTGGTGGCTCCAACGGTGGTGGAGCAGGTCTTACGGGAGCGGCTGGTGGTTCGGGAATTGTTTATATTAGGTTCAAGGTATAACTATGGCTCATTTTGCGCAGGTAACTAATGGTGTTGTTCAGCAAGTAATTGTTGTCGCAAATAGCGATGCACCAGATGAGGTAACAGGACAAGCATTTATTGCTTCATTGGGTCTTGATGGTGAATGGGTACAAACTTCGTACAATGCTAAGATTCGTGGTGCGTATGCAGGTGTCGGTTACACATGGGATGGCACAAACTTTGTTTCGCCAGTAGTTGAGCCTGAACTTCCTATTGAGGAATAAGTGCGTGGGTCACGCTGGCTGATATTTGCGCCAGTTCCAAACGTATCCAATCTGAGACAAATCGGACTTAGAAACAGCAGGTTCTCGTATCGTGCCAAAAGGGTGGGATGTTGACGAACCGTTTCAACCAAAGATGTGTATTGTTGCAAAACTACGGAAAACGATAGTATTCTGTCGGTTAAGGTGTGTAATCGATAGTTTAGTGACTGTGTGGTAGGTAGCCGACGAACAGTAGTGTTACCGCATCAGGTAACAACCCGCCCTATTGGTATGGGAAAAATTAAAGCATTTGCGTACAACAACCCCGTTCGTGTATCCGCATGGGTCACATCAACGGTTGCACTCGTTTTGTCGGTAATATCTAGCGATATTCCGACAGAAGCGGTAACTATGTTCATTTTGTCCACTCTCGGCTTGGGTGAATTTGCTCAAAGAGCAGAAAACAAGAAAACAGACGAAGCACTGTTTACGGAGATTCCTGAGTAAACATGGAACTCACAGACCTTCTTAATGAGAAGGAATGGCGCAAGTGTAAAGGTCCAGAAAATGCAACCACTGAGGAACTCGTGGCTGCGTTCTCGCACTTTTGTGCAAACTATTGGCACATTAGACATCCTGAGCGTGGTCGTATCAAGTTTGAGATGCGTGAAGCACAAGTTGAAACTGTTAAATGTTGGATTGAAGAACGCTACACGATTGTGCTAAAAGCCCGCCAGATTGGATTCTCCACTCTGGCAGCCACATTCACCTTCTGGGAACAGTTCTTTTGGCCTGACAGATTTACCGTTATGCTTTCACGCACAGAGCGTGAAGCAGCCAAACTACTGCAGAAGACAAAATATGGCTACAAGATGATGCCTGCGTGGATTCGGCAACGTGGACCGGACCTTTTGTCCGATAACCAGTTGAAGATGGTGTTTGCTAACGACTCTGCGATTGAGTCATTACCTTCTGGTAATGACCCTGCTCGTGGAGAGTCCGTGTATCGAGTGTTCATTGATGAGATGGCGTTTATCCCCAACGCTGCTGAAGCGTGGGCTTCTATTGAACCTATTGCAGACGTTGGTGGACGAGTCAACTGTTTGAGTACGGCTAACGGTGAGGGCAACATATTTCATGAGCTTTGGGTTGGTTCCCAAACAGGAACCAACCGTTTTACAGGCATCTTTTTCCCGTGGTCTGCTGGAGACCGTGACCAGGCATGGTATGACGCCAAGAAGGCAGACCTGCCTGATTGGCAGATGGCACAAGAATACCCTGACGACCCAGATGAAGCGTTTATTCGTTCTGGACGTCCAGTGTTTGACCTTGAAGCAATACGTTTGATTGAACCGATTGAACCTGACCGTGGATACCTAAAGTCTTCTCCTGGTAGGAACAACTATGACTTTTATGAAGATGGTGGTGCTTTTGCTATCTGGGATTTCCCTGCACGTGGCGAAACCTATGTCGTTGGAGCGGACGTTGCAGAAGGCTTGGGTCATGGTGACTTTAGTTCTGCCCATATCATCTCTGCTGATACCGGTATGGTTGTGGCACACTGGCACGGGCACGTTGACCCTGACATCTTTGGCGAAGAGGTTCTGAAAGAGATTGGGTATTACTACAACTCTGCTTTAATTGGTGTTGAGTCCAATAACCACGGTTTAACCACTTTGAAGGGTTTGCAAAGGTCTGGTTATCGGAACATCTTTCGTCAGCGAAAGATGAACCATCGGAATCCACAAATTAGTGAGACGCTTGGTTGGAGAACGACTGCTGT
>FLOH01001360.1_pt1 | contig 38581 bp, 57 predicted proteins | sample 756751 | NCBI WGS metagenome assembly FLOH01 (sample SAMEA4026879, study PRJEB14308) | marine metagenome | biome: coastal water; material: water | depth 74 m
CTTTCTTGACTTACCGCATTAGAAATTTGTTCAATTTCTGAGTTGCGAAAATTAAAGTCTTGAACAGCAGCAGCGTATTCACCTGGATTTTCTACTCTTAGTCTATTCCAGTCAACATCTTTATAACTACCTAGCAAGGTATCTTTAAGATGCTGTGTTAGTTTATTTACAGACTCAATTTTCTTGGTATACTCAGTGGCTACAGCAACCTTTATGTCGTCAAACTCCTTACGCTGTTCTGCGAGTTGTTTAGACTTATTAGTATTACTTTTATTGCTCTGGTAACCTGCAATTAAATCTTTCACCCCGACAGTTGCTACTTTGCCATCAACTTTTACATTAATGCCTGATAGATTACCATCTTCGTCTAGTACTACATTTTTTTCATCTATACCTAGTGTTTTAGCCCAGGTAACTTCTTCATCAGATTCGTCCGAGTCATCATCTTCAGTTTCGTCTGTTTCTTCACCTTCTGGTTCATCATCCTCTTGGGTAGAATCGTCTGGTTGGGTATCAGCCTCCTCAGATTCTTCAATAGGTTTCTTTTTTGTTGCAGCTGGCTTTTCTGGCTCACCTGATAACAGGTTAGCAATTTGGTCAACCATATTTACGCTTCCAGCTTCACTCGAAAGTTCAGCCGTTGAAGTAGTATTTTGGTCATCATTCATATTTTATCTCACTCTTCACTAAGTTGTTTAAATGCAAGTTGCCCTGTTTCTATATCCCTAAGTATAATTTCTTCCAAAGCTTTTATTGCAGTTATTTGATATTTTATAATTAAAATATCATCACAAGCAAGATCATTTACATATAGTTGTTTAGCAACACTACTTTGAAATTTATCAAAGTAATCCTTCAGATATATATCATAAGCTTGTTGAGCTCTGTTGCCTATATTTACTTCTTCATGCAATATATGGTCTACGTCTTTATTCGCCATTTTAATATTGACCTTCGTCTATAGCTTCTTCGTTAGCTTTAAAGTTAGCTTCCTCATTGGCTTGAGTAACTGCTTCTAATTTAGTTAATTCAAGCGCGGTCTTTGCCTCAAGTTCATCATACTTAAATTTAAGGTCACTTTGTTCTTTATTACTTTTACCTAGTAATGTTAGTTGTTCTAGTTGCATTTTTAGATTTGCTATTTCAGCGGCTGATGTTTGTCTTTCCATTTCACGTTGATGTTTACCCAGTTCAACTTGTCCTTTTAATTGCACATTAGCCATTTGGGCTTCAGCAGTAGTAGTAGCAGACTTTGCAATCTCAGCTTGCTGTCTTATTTGCTCCATCTCTAGCTGCTGTTGCTGTTGCTGTTGCTGTTGAGAACCTTGCGACGCTTGTTGTTGAGCTTGCTGACCTTCTTGTGAAGAAGGGTCAATAAAATATTTGTTGGCACCATTAAGGCCTGAAAACTTACAGAAGTCATCAAGTGTTGCATATATTTTAACTGGGTTTGTTAATGCTTGGCCAGGTATTGCCATAATCTTTTCTTGAATCATTTGTATCTGCTGAATAGCGGCCAGTTTGGCAGTAACATCGCCGGTTCCAGTTCCTACACGCACTGAACTCTTTGTACGTTTTGGCCATTCTGATGGATTAACTTTAACCCATTGGCCACGATACTGGAAGTCTTGTATTGTATCAACATGCTGCGTCACTATATCACGAATCTTATTACATAGTGGTTTAATACCAGTTTCACATATAACACGAATGATTAAGCCAATTAATTCTTCTTTGGCATTCATCATTCTCTCAACGCCCTGAGAGCCTACTCTATCACCTATATTCTCTGGTGAAGCAGTACCATCAGCAGATACCCCTATGCGGCCTGCTTTAACTTCATCAAGATATTGCATCATACTAAAAGCTGCATCACCAATTTGTGGCGTAGCTAGCGGTTGTATTGCGTCTAGTCGTTTAGCTCTAATGAGGCCGCCAGGGCGAGAGACAAGAAGGTCATCAAGATTAACTTGACCTTCAAGAATAACGTTTCGTTGATTATTTTGTAAGTACATATTATCCATAATGTTTCGGATAATTGCTGTCTTGTTGTCTTGAATCTGCTTAAGTCTATCATATACTGACAACCCTTGAAACTTGTGTGACATTAGAATAGCAGTTGTGGCAATCCAAGGACTGCTATCAATAGATTCAATACTAAGTATTTTTGTAGGAGGTTCTACGCCTGCTACAGTTATTTTCATAAGTTCTGCTATACCTGAACCATCCATGTCAAGTTTCATATAACACTCGCCAATCTCAACTAACTTATTGGCGTCATCTTGTGAAAGTGTAGAGGGTATCAGAGTTGGTTCATTTTGATAGTTAAAACGGTATGATGAACGTATTAAGTCAGATGATGCAATATCTTCAATTTCAGATTGTTTAAATCCTTCTTCACGCAAATCTGATAATGATTTGTTAACTATTTGAGCCGTAAATCTAGCATTTGACAAATCAATAGAATTATGCTGTGAATTAACTCTAAATTCTTCAGGCGCTACACCATCAATTTTTACACTGCCATCTCTGTTAGTAACAGATAACTTAGCATCATATATTACTTGTGGCTGTCCTTGTTCATCAATATATTGATTAGGAGTTAATTGCTTTATCTCTGTATTTTTATCAGCTACAATTATATGCAACTGATCTTCTGTCAATCCAGTATAGTTATATACTTTTGTTTCTACTGATTCTTCATAGTACACTTTAAGCATACCATTACGTTGCATAAGTGCATCTTTTACAAATTGATGGATTAATACAAACCCATCATTCTGTTTCATTAGCACATCATATACATACTCAGATTCTATACTAGCTTGTAATTCATCTGCCTCACTAATTGGGTCAAATACTACTACCTCATTGTTCTGAGTAAATGACTTCATTATTTGAGGCATTATCCACTCAATAGCATCTGCTATATCTGTAGATACTATTGATGAACGACCTTCTTGCTCTGTACCATTTGGCAGACCAAGATAGTACAAAAGTGGGTCTTGCAGCATTGCTGGACTTGAAGTAGTAATATTAGCATTACTAAGTTCATTTGCTATGATAGCAAGAATGTCGCTCTCAGATAGTTTTGCCATAGTTATGCGAATGTATTATTAAAACCATCTATCCATGCTTGATAAGCAGGAACACCGACAGAAAATGGGTTAGTACCAATTAGTGCCCCAGTCTGAGTAGCCCTACGTCCATCACCCCATGCTTCATTTAATTTAAAAGAGTTTTTGTATATTTTACCAGCCATTAGCATGCTCCTTTTTTCTTGCCAGGCATTGGCATAGGCTTCTTTGGTTGTGTTTTTGCTTTAGCCATTTTATTACCTCTAATTTTAAGTTTAATAAGTTGTTTTACTAACTCTCTTTTTTCATGAAAGGTCTTTTCTGGTTTATTCAATATCTCATATTGGTAATTATAATACACTATATTATACCACGGTTAGCTAAAGTGTAATCAATTTCTTTAGTATCAAAACCACCAATAACTCTTTCCCCGCCAACTGCGCCCAAGAATAAATATTGGCACGCATCAGCAACGTGAGAGTACTTACCTTTATCAGGTTTGTCCATAAAGCGTGCTTCACCGGAGACTTGCACGCGTTTGTATTTGTAGCCGCCAGCAAATGCTTTCCTTAGTATTGGAGCTCCTGAGGTTACTAAGAATGCTGGGTTACCACCAAAATCAAGTCTTTGTAAATAATCCGCTATACACTCCCGCCTTATTATTGGATCATTAGTATAAGTTGGGTACGCTTTTATACCTTGGTTTTGCAGAATCATGAACGGCGTCATTTCGTCAGCTTGGGAGCGTTGCTCGCCTGCTGGGTCACCATATATCTCTATATTAAGGCATTTTGAGTATTTGTGTGTTAACTTCTCTCTAAGCAACTTGCCAAATGACATAGCGCCCATGTCAAAGGTTACTAACTCATCTATTATTACCATTCTGCCTGTAGTAGTAATTTGCCCAAACACTGCAGCTGGCGTCAACCCAAAATCTATGCCTATATATAATGGTAACTTAGGGTCGTAGAAGTAAGGCTCATTACTGGAGTGTATGTTGTCTTTGTATTCTGGGAATACTGGCTTGCCTTCCATTATGAACCCATACTGCCCTTTAACATAAACATTTATCCACTCCTGGTCTTTGCCTTGCACCATATTTTTGTAGTAGCTGCTTGGTAAGTTCTCTGTGTTCTCAGCATCTGTGGCGTCACCACTAGGCTGTTTGAACAGTATGTGGTTATCCGGTTGCGTTTCCTCAAACAGTTTGTAGAACCAACTGTCATTATCTGGAGGGTTCGTATCCAGGATAACCCCGTGCCAGGTCGGTCCACCATCACGCTTATTAGGGTAACGACCTACGCGACCCTGGAGCATGTCTATAACCTGCTTTGGTATTTCACGAGCCTCGTTAACCCAAGCTCCAGTTAACTCTAGCGATAGGAGCTTCTTAACATCATTTGGGCGGTCTAAGGCTCTAAACATAAACTCAGCCTCAACTATGGTGCCGTCTGGTAAATGCTGCTTAAAGAAAAATGTTAGGCTTAGCTTATGCCATTTTCCACTCGCCTCTGGTATCCAGTCATTAAACGATTTTATGCTGGTATCTAGCAGTTCGCGGTAGGTGTTACGTATTATAACCCATCTTGATTTCCTAATACCATCTTGGTTGGGCCCTTGCGCATAACATTTTATCAGCGTCTCTACTATGCACGCTACAGACTTACCACTACCTATTGGACCCATTAGACTACGTACAAACTTGTCAGACTTGTGGAAGTCCTTCATAGTTTTAGACGCTACGTAGACTATGTCCATTTATTCTAGCACTACCTTGAAGCTGAAGTTCTTACTAACCCCTACATCGCCTTCACCTTGGGGAAATACTTCACTCACTTGGCGAAGATAACTTAGGGATGCCGCAGCGCCGTTCTTCTCGTTGGACATTTGCCTGAATAACTGCACTACCGCTTTGTGCTTTGCTATTTGGCGCCCTCTATTAAACGACGCCTCAAAGTATGCTAGATCTTCCAGATTCGGCGCTAACTGGTCTCTAGATATATTGAAATACGATAATATTTCTTCTTGGCTTAGACCCGCCGCCATCTCCTCTACTTCTGCCAGACTTGCTGCGTCAAATATCTTTAAGCTATCTGGTAAATATGAGTAAGGGTCATATCGTTCCATGGTTATGTTCTCTCGTTGTTTTTAAATCCATTATGTTGAGCCATGCTTACATTGAAGCATACTTCAGATAATTTTATTACCTTGTGTAACTATAGCACGGTTTTAGAGTTTTGTACACTTTTATTTTTATATCAGGCACCCGATACTGGCTCACTCAAGAGTGGGACATTAGTGACACTGGATACTATCATGGATCATTTTATCACTTTATATCTACGTGGTACCATTGACTTCGCCTTCTCGCCTCGACCCCCCGCCCACTTCGCCGGGAATTCCTCCCTGGTTCCTGGTCACCTGGAAATCAAGGACTTAGGATCCAAACCTTAAGGAACTTAGTAACAAAGTAACCTAAGCTCTTGATTAATGATAATATAGTTCATCAGTTAGACAGCGTGACTGCGTATATATTAAAGAATAAACTATTTAATCATTAAGGAAAAATAAATGTGTACAACTGAATTGATTAATGATAATATAGTTCATCACTTAGATAATCTAACTGATAATAACCTTTCGTCCTCAGGACAACCTATATTGGAGAAGTGTCATGGCCAGATCTAAAAAAGTAATCTTAGAAGAAGTAACTCTTGAAGAAGCATTGATTGAAGAGTCTATCTTAGAAGAGAATAATGAAGTTAAGATTGAAGAAATTAAAACTACAATTGCGCTATTGGAATCCAAACTTATTGAACTTCGTGCTTTGTTACCAGTGGAACCTAAGACTTTCAAAAAGGCAATCAACAAAGGCGTTGGCGACTTGATTCGTAGTTACATTCTAGAAGGCTTAGGTAACACTGAAATTCTTCCTAAAGTCCATGCTCATTATGGTAATACCAACACTACCTATGCTTGTGTTGCCTGGTATCGTAACAAAATGTAATAACGGATCACTCGAAGAGATGGACTCACGGACATGGACGTCTTGAACTGGCTAACTATTGGAGAATATAATGACTGAATCATTAGGCGACGTTGTAACTTTTTTTGTGATGATCCTAGTTATACTGGGACTCTGTAACCTTTGGGCTAGACGATGAAGAGCCTGGAGTTACATGGGTGCTATGGTCGGGATACCAACATGACTGACTGGGTTGAAGGTAAGGACTTCAAGATACTTGGTGGGCCGTACTGTAGTATCCAGGACCTGGACATCATGATACGTGATGGCTGGGAAGAGTTGGTCTTTGTTAACCGTGCTGGGTTACTAGTGGACGTGATTCCTTTAGTGCCTGTACACTAAATCTGTCTACATAACCTCGAGGTGCATAAATTTCGTCGAAAGTACACGCATATTTTATAGATTGAGCGACTTTTGACGAAATTTTGCCAGCAGTAGTCAGATTTGTGTCTACAAATTGGGCTGTGTAAGTTATTGATTTACAAAGCTTAGTCTTAAGTCTATCTTACTATTTAATATTTAATAAAAACTATTAGATAATATATAGCTATATATATAAACTTAAAACTTTTTTTGCGCGAAACGATAGAACGATAGTAATACTACGTTATTAATTCTTATAAATCATAAGCTTAACTCGTCTCAAACTACTACTACTGTTTAGTTTATTACTACTCGTTTTCGAGTAATTGAGACAGATTTGGCTTCATATGGCTTCATAATCACTTTGTTATTAGTAAAATATGTTTTTACTACTATCGTTCGGACATTAAACGAATATGTAATTACGCCACGAGGTTTACATATTCGTTTAATGAGTTTATAATTATCTGAAGTATACGAAGTATGCTCAACTGGCTCACTCAAGAGTGAGTCACAATGTAACAACCAACCAGGAGAATAATAATGCAAAATAATAAAACGGATCACTCGAAGAGTGGTACGAACGAAGAGTGAGCCACTATGACCAAAGCAGAACAGAAGGCCTATTTCGTAGCCAGAGCTAACGAGGAGGCCAAGCAGTTGAGAGACCAGTTACGTGCCCGCAAGGCTGAGCGTGGTAGAACAACAGAACATGCCCGTAATATCCTGTTACTAGCCATAGGGTCATTACCTAAGGAGCAACGTGACTACTGGAAGCAGATGCTTAAGGCCCAGGATGCGTTGTACCCATTGAATGAACGAGCGCAGATTTATAAGGTGATGCTTAAAGAAGTTAAGTTAGTCGAATAGCGGATCACTCAAGAGTGATCCGGTTTACATATTACGCCACGAGGTTTACATATTCGTTTAATGAGTTTATAATTATCTGAGTCATGTGTAAGCATGGCTCAATGTAACGAAGTGTGCTTCAATATAATGGCTCAATCGAAGATTGGGACAACCAGTGTAATGCACCATAACGGCTCACTCTTCGAGTGGGACGATTTAACCAGGGGAACGACATGAAAAATACACAGTATAACGGCCATAAAAACCATAGTTATTGGAATCAATCACTATGGATAAATAACGACGTAGAGTTATATTTTTTTGCGCTTAAATGTTTAAAAACCTACAAAAACACTTTACGAGCTACCCGTGTTTTTATCGATAATCAAACATCATCTTATACACCGGATGGAATTAGATGGACGAGCGTTGCAGTACATAGCGCACTAGTATCACTCAAGAAGGATATTATCTAATGAATTTTATATTGAAATGTTTAGTAGTTGTACTGTTGTTAAGTTTTATAGACGCCACATATAATAGTGGTATTGGTTTGAATGCTGTTCGCCAGGTAGAAGCCTTGGCAATAGTTGAAACCTCAATACGTGACCAAGGTTGGGAGTAATTTATGATTGAGAATTTAAGTACTGAAGTTGTGATAGCTGGAGTCGATGCCCTTTGTGAGTACCATTACCGGTATCCTACCGTGGGTGGTATGAATTGTGAAGTGATAGACATTGTTAGTATTATGGTGGCTCACTCGAAGAGTGGGACAGATGAGTACATAGACCTGGCAAGCATAATAAATGAAGCCACGCGTAATGACATTGAGAACCAGATTTCCTGGACTATGAATGACATGCTAGAAACTGACCAGGAAGGCAATACCTATTCTATAGTAGCCCACGTAAGGAGTGAACCATAATGCCTAATATACAAACAATAGTATCCGGTGTAATGCTAGACGTAGACTATGACTATGACCCGGCAGAAGGTGATGGCTTCAACATGCCTTATACACCTGAGTACTTAATGATTAACTCAATAATGTACCATGACCTAGAGTTAGCAGATTTACTAAGTGAGTACATATTAGAAGAAATAGAAACTGACATTTTAGAACAACTTAAGGAAAATAGAAATGAGTAAAGTAATAATAATAGGCGTGTTGCTGGCTATTGTATTTGCGTGTAGTGATGGCCGGGCAGATGAGTTGCAAGAGCTTGAGGAGCAAACCAGCTTAATGGAAGAGCAAGTCTGGAACCAACGTTACCAAATACATGAGCAAGAGAGGCAACATAACTGGGATACCTACGAGCGCTCTCTTCAAGCGCAAAGGCTAGAGAATCAACTGCGCAACCAAAACTTGCAGAACGTTATGAGGTTTTACGACTATGCGCCTAGGTAAAGTGGCTCACCCAAAAGTGGGACAGATGATTGCAGTGATAGCCCAGTTTGCTTTGTTTGTGTTGACTTTGTTGCTTATAATGACCATGCTTGTAATAATTGGAGGTATATAATGGCTCACTCAAGAGTGGGACAGATGACCGCACCATTGGATAATAGCTACGCCAGGTGTGTTAGTGACAAATGCAACCTCAAAAGTGTGTGTCAAAGACACCTAACTATAGAGCTAGATAAAGACCCGCTGTTTTGGTTTGCTGACTTCAGAAAAGAGTTTCCATCATTAGAAGATGAGAAGTGTTACTTCTTTATTGAATGGGGTGTGTAATGAGTAAAGAACAGGTTTTCGGCTCACTCGAAGAGTGGGACGATCGTGGCGAGCATTCTGGATTTCCAGCTGTTAAAGCTGAGCAGGCTAAACTGGCTCACTCGAAGAGTGGGACACGTAGCCCTTTAACAGAATCTGAGATAAGTAAAACATTAAGACTTTGCAGACGATCTACAGAATGGGATTATGGTTTTGAAGCAGGGGTACGGTTTGCAGAAGAATTTCACGGGGTTGAATTATGAAAATTATAGAAGGTAATTATTACAAAAGAAGAGATGGGAAAATAGTTGGTCCACTGGTTAGATTAAATGGTGGAGACTTTTATTGGACAATACATAAACCGAGCACCAGTTATACGATCGGTGGAAGAATATCATTGACGTTGGCAGACTTTGACGATCGTGATTTAGTTGAGGAGGTGAGTGATGAGTCTTGAAAGAGAATTACTACAAAGATGCTTAGATGAGTTTGAGTACAAAGGAGTAGCTTGTAATGAGTTATGTATTGATATAAATAAACTCCTCGCCCAACCTGAGCCTACATCAGCACTACCAAAACGTGAGCCTTTGAGTGATGAAGAATTAAAAAACTTGTACGACAGGCATGCTTTTGCGATGGAATCAGACGAATACATGTGGGGATTTAGAGATGCAGAAAAAGCACACGGCATTGGAGGTGAGGAATGAGTAAAGGCAGTGGTAGAAGGCCAACGGACCATAAAAAGTATTCTGACAATTGGGAAAGAATATTTAATGATAAGCCAGACTTGCATAAAAGAGTATGGGATAGCCATCGTAGCCTGCAAGATGAGGTATTTAGTTGTATAGCAGAACTAGAGAAATGTGCGAGGAAAACTGATGATTAACGCTAGCATAGCACCACCTAAAAACGAACTACCCGAGCCCTTCTTATATGAGATAACATTTGGTGACGGTAAACTATACTACGGAGTATCAAGTTGCATGACTATACAAAGAATAATTGACAACATAAAATGGTTCTCTACAACGGAAAGAAATAGGCCTATTGATTATGCGTATAGAGACTTTGGTATTACTAAAGTGATTAGCTACGCAACTGGGTCTTTAGCAGATTTAAGAAAGCTTAAAAAATGTCTAATAAAAGACAAAGATACTATATTCCCCAAAGGATATAATGGCTTAAACGCTATGAAAATGGAGCACAACAAAAAGTTGCATATAGCCCGAAGAACTGGCAAGCCATTGTCGAAAGAGACCAGGCTAAATCAGAGCATCGCACAAAGAAAAAGACTAGACAGACCGCAAAAATAATTACGTATTATATATATTAAAATTGCTATATAATATAAGTCCACACACAAAAAAAGTCCGCTAAGCTTTAACAGGGACTAAGCGGACTAAACACCTTCGAGGAGAAATATCAAATGTCTAAGATATTCAAATATATTATAACTTATAAAAGCCTGTATGTAAACAATAAATTAACCTACGGGGCACTATAATGGGTCCTACATTTACGTCGCAAGCTTCAGCAGCAGGATTTACACAAGCCTCAGATGAGTACGACCAGCGTCTTATAGACTTAGGCATAAAAGACCCGGCGGCTTATGGGTTATCATTGCTTAACAATATTGATGTTACCCAGGAAATAGGCTTCTCTAAAGGCACTGGTGCAATCAAAATACAATACTTTGATGTTAATGGCAAAGCTACTAACTTTTTTAGATATAGATTTCTAGGCTCTTTTGCTGGCAATAAGTATCATCAGCCACCGCGAAGCCCAGTTAAAGCTTACCTACCGCCCAATAAGAACTTCAAGCGTAATCTTAATGACATAACAAGACCTTTGATTGTAACTGAAGGCGAGTTTAAAGCATTGTCAGGACATTTAAATGGCTACGACACAATAGGCCTTGGTGGTGTAGACTCTTTAACTAATATATTTAATGACGATAGAGTGCTAATAGCTCCACTAAGCCATCTACCCGCCAACAAAGATGTCTATATCTGCTATGACTTTGACCCATCAGATAGGATGCTTAATGGTGAGCCTAAAGAAGCGGTTAGGCGTGCTGAGTTAAGGCTGGCAGCTTTCCTAAAAATAAGAGGCATTAATATATTCTTTATAAGACTTGGGCAAGGTGGCAGCAATATTAAAATAGGCCTTGACGATTACTTACAAAGCGGCGAAAGACTAGAGCCCTTAATGGCACAAGCATTACCCTACATGCCTACTAAAAAAGATGGCGAAAATTACTTGCTGTCTAAATGGGCGGTATATGAAGGCGATCTGATTGACTTAAATAACGGTGATGTGCTAACAAGAACAAAGTTTGCTATACAAGAACAAAACTGCTCAAATCCAGTAGACCCAAATGTATCAGGCGAAGACAAAGTAACTCCAATTACAAAGTTTTTAAACTCTTTAGATAGAACCTCAGTATATGGCCATGTTTATGAGCCATCGACGTTGTCCAGGATAACAGACAAAAGCCTGGTTAACTTGTGGAAAGGGTTTAATACACAACCTGTTAAAGGCGATGTAGGCTTATGGATAGACTTTGTAGACTTATTTTTTAGTGACGAGCCAGAAATACAGCTCCACTTTGAGCAAACAATGGCCCTTATGCTGCAAAAGCCTTGGGTTAAACAAGATAGATTACCTATACTTAGGTCTGACTTAACAGGCATTGGTAAATCATTTTACTTTGAGACCTTTGCGGCTATAATAAATGGCTCAATGAAAGGCGCACCAGTAGATCACAGGCCAAACCACGGACTTGTGACTTCAGCACAAAACCTGGATAATAACTTCAATGGTGTAATAGCTAATAAAAGCCTGGTAGTGTTTAATGAGATAGGTGAAAAAGGTGAGCGTCATACAAACTTACTCAAAGACTTAGTTACTTCGCATACCATTACAGTTAATGAGAAGTATATGAAGCCGTATACAACAAAGACGTATGCCTTATACTGTATAACTACTAACGAGAACTATACTCACCAGCTAGATGCAACATCACGTAGAGAGTTGGTCTACGCTATACCAGGCTATTCACCATTGTCTACTAAGCTAAGAGACTTCTGGGCTGACTCTAGTGAGTTAAAGTCCTGGATTAATACACCTGAGGCTCGTAGTGCACTGCTATACTATTACCTAAACATGGAATTAGATGGCTATGACGGCACGCAGGTTGCGCCAACTGGTAAATCAAAACTAGACATGGCTGAAGCATTAGAAAACACAATGGATCATTACATAAAGAATGAGCTATTAGACTTGCAGTATATAGTGCCTAAGCTTGAGTATGAATTGTTCATTAAGAATTACCCCTACGAGAAGTATTCCCCCACTTTCTTTGCGCGAAAGATAAAACAATATGGCTTTGTAAATGGCCCTTGGGACGTAACAAGAGGTCAAATGCACTTCAGCCCTACCGATACCTGGCCTGATAAAATCAATTTACGGCCAACAGTTCTAATAAATAGAGCCATCTTCTTTAATGATAAATACAACAAAGATGCGCTTTTGAATTTCTTAATTGCACGTTATTTTAAACCGAAGAAATTTTAATCCACAAGGTTTACATACACATTTCGTTGCAGTATAATAACATATACTTATTGATAAGTATCAACGGCAATCTTGCCTAAAACCCCAACCCGGAGATAATAAAATGTCTGATATAGACTTAGAACGTGAAGAAGCAATGAACTTAATTGACGAAGAAGCTGCGCCTGCTAAAAAGCCACGTGCTAAAAAAGCAAAAGTAGCAGAAGTAGAATTATCGGCTGAAGAAGTAGAGGCAATTGCAGCAGCTAAGCTTGAATCAGAAGTTAAAGTTGCAGAAATTAAATTAGAAATTGACGCCATCAGTGCTAATTTGAGTCAACTAAAAGCTCAATTGAAAGAACTAACAGGCAAGTCAACAAGCACAAATCGTGGCCCCGTTGGTGTAGGCGCGTTTATTAAAGAGCTTATTAAAGAAGGCTTTACTAATGCTGAAATATCTGACCGCATTATAACTGAATGGCCAGAAAACAACACTAATACTAATTGCATTAACTGGTACCGTAATGCACTAAAAGCATGGCCTGACGGCAAAAGACCTAAAAAAGTTGTAGCAGAAGACTAACGCTAAGTTAGCTAACTATGGAAGCCCTGGTATTTAGCTATATCAGGGCTTCCTAGTATTAAACCTTTGACTGGAGTATTAGATGAATAAAATAGATTCCACATTAGCTGAAAGAAGTTCAACGCATGGCTCATTTGTTGAAAATGCTTACGACTCTCAGCGGCTAAAAAGAGTTGTAAGAAGATGCAATAGCTATGAAAGCATGACTCTCGTGCAAAGAGAAGCTCTTGATATGATTATGCACAAAATTTCAAGAATAACATGCGGCAATCCACACGAGCCTGACCATTGGTTAGACATAGCTGGCTATGCGACCTTAGTTTATAAGGACCTTTCAAATGAAACAGTATAAAGATTTAATAAACCGCGTCCTGGACTACGCGCAAGTTAGCCCAGATAGAACAGGGGTTGGCACTCTATTTAGATTTGGTGAGAGCATAGAAATTGACTTGCAAGACCAATTCCCTATTGTTACGCTGAGAAAAATTGATTACAGGCAAGCATTTGGTGAGCTGGCAGCATTCTTAAAAGGTGCTACCTCGAAAAAAGAGTTTTCTGAACTTGGTTGTAGCTACTGGAATTCCACTAAAGGCGTTGATACTGACGATAACTTAGGACCCATATACGGCGCTCAATGGGTAAACTTTAACGGCGTTAACCAGTTGCAAGAGTTAGTAACAAGCTTAAAAGAAAACCCTTACTCAAGAAGACATATTTTATCTACCTGGAATCCCGCTGACCTACATAAAATGGCATTGCCACCCTGTCATATAACAGCCCAATTTAATATACATGAAGGCGAACTAAGCTGCGTAGTCTATATGCGTAGCGTTGATATTATGTTAGGTCTTCCTTATGACTTAATAGTCTATGCAGGCCTAACTCACTTACTAGCTAGAGAATGTGGTTTAAATCTAGGTAAGCTAAAATTTTATTTTGGTAACGCCCACATATATAGAAATCATATTATGGACGCTATAAAGTTGATTAAACGGGAGCCAGTTACTGAAATAGCCGACCAGCCAAACATGAAGCCTGAGCTAATACTTAGCAGCACTCTATGGGACTTTGACCCTAAAGAGGCACGCGTAATATTTTATCAGCCACACCCATCAGTAAAATTTGAGCTTAATTTATAATGATTACTAAAACTCAATGGGCAATGGAATTAGCTATACAAATAGCCAAAATAGCAACGTGCCCTAGACGATCTGTGGGTTGTGTTCTGTTAGATAGCGACTACAAAATATTGTCCACCGGGTTTAATGGTGTACCGCCAGGTATAAAGCATTGCACTGATTATCCATGTGCCGGTACAGTCCACGAAGATAAGTGCATGGCTATACATGCAGAAGTAAATGCACTAATACAATGCCCCGACGTGTCTAAAATAAGAAAAGCTTTTGTAACATGCTTCCCTTGCTTTAGATGTGCTAAGGCTCTTATGAATACAGGAGTAAAAGAAGTAATCTACATTGATGTTTATAACGGCTTTGAAGAGACGGCAGAAATGTTAACCTCTTCCGGCATCTCAATCCATAAATACGAGGTAATATAATGAGTACGTATCAAGATGTAATAAATGTAAACAAGCACCATGGGGTGCCTATGGCAGCTAAACCAACCTTTCCTAATGTTGAAGACTTTAGTTTTAGGCATGACTTTTTGCTTGAAGAACTTGATGAATTAGAAGAAGCTTTTAGTGAGCGATCTTTAGTAGGTATAGTAGACGCAATTGCCGACATATTAATTGTAGCCTACGGGTTTGCCGCAACAATGGGCTTGCCTATGGACGAAATACTTGAAATAGTTAATGCCGCTAATACACACGGCAAAAGGCTAGTTACTTCTGCTGAAGAAAGCAAGCGTAGTTACAGGTTTGACTTAAAGAAAACTAAAGATTTTGTATCACCAGAAGCGGCAATTTTTGAACTGCTAAAAGGAGCTTTGTAATGGACAGTCGTTCTATAGGCTCGTTAACAGATGAGCTCTATGAAATTAGGTCTAATCGGTTAGCATTAGAAAAAGAAGCCGATGGTCTTAAAAGTAGAGAGGCAGCCATTAGTAGTTACTTAATAAAGAGACTGCAAGCTGATGATACAGAGGCGGTGCGTGGCACTAAAGCAATGTTTAGCTTAAGCCATAAAGTTGTGCCTGAAGTGCTAGACTGGGAAAGCTTATATAGCTTTATAGTTGACAACCATGCTTTTAGTCTACTACAAAAACGTATAGGCTCAATGGCATGGGGTGAATACTTAGACTCTGGCTTAGTTGTTCCAGGCACCGCAGCACTTGAAGTTACAAAATATAACCTAACCAAAACTCGAGGATAATAAAATGTCAGACGAAATAATTGAAAGTACTACCACTGAAGTTGCAACAGTTAGCTGGGAAGAAGCTATAGCTAAAAAAGCAGCCGAACAAGCGGCAATGCGTGGCCAGCTGTCTAGTAGCGTTAAGTTCTTAAGCTTTAGAAGTGGCCAATTAAGCATCGATGGTGTCGCGCTTCCTGATAATAAGCTGCAAGTTGTTGTGTTAACATTCATTGCAGAAAATGCTTACTACAAAGGTAAGTTCGACCCAACTGTGTCACAAACACCGCTATGCTATGCTTTATACAATAGCCAAAAAGATATGTGGCCAAGTGATAGCGTAAAAGAAAAGCAAGCGGATACTTGTGCTGAGTGTCCTAACTTCGAATGGGGCTCTGACCCGCAGGGTGGCAAAGGTAAAGCTTGTAAAACTCGTTATAGGATTGCAGTTATACCAGCACCAACAGATGCGTCACTACCGATGCACATACAAAGTTCTGAATTGCGCTTTGCTACTATACCTGTTACGTCAGTTAAAAACTTTGAGCAGTTCATGTCAAAAGCAGAGCTAGTATTTAGCCGGCCGATGTTTGGAGTGGTTACTGAAATGTCAGTAATACCCGACCCTAAAACGCAATACGTAGTAAACTTCACGCCAATTAGCAAGGTTGCCGGTGAACTTATGCTGCCTATGTTAGCCCGTATTGAAGACGCTGAAGCTGCTATTACCTACGATATGGGTGCTACTGACGAAGAGACAACAACTAATAACACTAAGCAAAAACCGTTAAAATAACGTAGTTTTTAAGCTCCCTGGGAAACTAAAATTTAAGTTTAATATAACCGATTAGCTTAAATATTATAAATTCCCAGGGAACAAATTAATAGCCAAGGTAGGCACTAAAAATGGAATTATGTATGCTAAATAACTTTGTAACAATAGACTTTGAAACACATCCGATAGAAGGCTCACTGCCACCAAAGCCAGTTGGCGTGGCTATTAAAGTAGGCGATAACCCATCAGAATACTTGTCCTGGGGCCACCAAGACAGCAACAATACTAATGAAGTATATGCAACGCAATGCTTAAAGAAATTATTTGCGGAGCATCCTATAATAATGCACAATGCCTCATTTGATATAAGCGTCGCAAAATATTGGCTGGGCATAGACTACCCAAAAAGACTTCATGATACACTAATTCTACTATTCTTACGTAATCCCCATGCTAGAACTCTTGCTTTAAAGCCGAGCGCTGAAGAAATACTCAACATGCCACCTGAAGAAAAAGACTTGCTGCATGACTGGATTATAAAAAATGTGCCAAAAGCAAACAAAAAGAATGCCGGTGCATTTATAGCACAAGCTCCAGTTAGCTTAGTGGCCCCTTATGCTTGCGCTGATACAGACATGACGGCTGCATTGTTTAACATGATGCACCCTTTATATAAAGGTGAAGCTTACGATAGAGAGATGAAGCTAATGCCTATATTGTGCGCGAATACTTTGCAGGGTATTAATGTAGACGAAAGCATCATATATAAAGACTTCGTAGAATTCAAATCAGCGCATAAACTAGTTTCAGACAAAATATATCAAAAGCTAGGCTCTGAATTTAATATAGACTCAGGCGTCGAGCTGGCTAATGCTATTGAAAAAGCCGGCCTTAACACACAATGGATCTACACTAAAACGGGCAAGGCTTCTACAAGTAAGAATAACCTGCTGGCCGCTATAAACGACCAAGAATTATTAGACTTCCTTAGCTACAGAGGCACGCTGTCAACATATTTAGACACTTTTATGTCTTCCTGGATTAGCAAAAATAATGCAGGTCGGCTACACTTTAACTGGAACCAGGTTAGAAATCAAGAAACTGGCGGCTTTATGGGCACGCGAACTGGCAGACTGTCTTCATATCCTTCAGTTTTAAATGTGCCTAAGAAACCACCTAGCATAGACCCAAAGTATAATCTCCCCGCCTTGCCTTCAATGCGTAAATACTTCATACCCGATGCTGGTCAGTTGTGGCTTTCACGAGATTTTAATTCACAAGAATTGCGAGTGCTTGCTCATTATGAAGATGGCATTATGATGCAGTCATACCAAGAAAACCCGCATCTTGATTTACACCAGTTAATGTCAGACACGCTAACAGACGCTCTAAACAAAGAAGTTAGTCGCAGAACAGCAAAGACTATAGCATTCTCTATACTGTATGGCTCAGGCATAACTGCACTTTCAGAGCAACTAGAGTGTAGCTACGATGAAGCCATGGAAGTAAAGAGAGCTTATCTCAACAGCGCACCAGGTATTAGAGATGTACAAAATAAGATAAAAGCTTCTTGGGATATTGCTGACCCTATTAAAACATGGGGCGGCAGATACTATTTTAAAGAAGACCAAAAGATGATAACAGACAAACGAACTGGTGAACAGCGCCTGGCAGACTTCGGGTATAAGGGCTTAAACTATTTAATACAGTCAAGCTCCGCGGATATAACTAAGCAAGCTATTATAAACTACAATGAAATTAAGCAAGATGGCAGATTCTTATTATCAGTGCATGACCAAATAGATATATCAGGGCCACTAAGTGAAATGAAATTACTTAAAGAGGCCATGAGTGATATAAAGTTAGACGTAAAACTTTTGAGTGATGGCTCCTATGGTAATAATATGACCACACCAGAGACTTATGATGATTAAAGAATCTATTATTGAAAAGAAAAGCTGCGCCTGGGCAAAGCTTACTTTTGGCATTAGGAGTTTTAAAATAACAACTTATGTAGGCGTGCCAGATAGATTGTTTTTACATAAAGGCAGAGTTATCTTTGTAGAATTTAAGCGCCTTGGTGAAAAGCCTCGAGTTATTCAAGAGCACGTACATAGAGTGCTAAGAGACGAAGGCTTTACTGTTTACGTGGTAGACAACTTTGAAAGTTTTAAACTTATAGTAAAGGAATGGACCAATGCTAGCTAAGCCAGTAATACCAAAAGTATACACACCCCATGTGTACCAGCAAAAAGCAGCCTCTTTTGTGCTTAACTCTTTTGAGCATTTTAATTGTGCTGCATTGTTTTTAGACATGGGCCTTGGCAAAACTTCTACTACGCTTAATGTGTTTAAAACTTTAAAGGAGCAAGGCAAAGTTAAACGTATGCTAATAGTAGCCCCATTGCGTGTAGCTCAAACTACCTGGAGTGGTGAAATAAAAAAGTGGCTAGACTTTATGGACTTTAGCTATGTAATTCTGCACGGGGCTGATAAAAGTGTACTGCTACAAAGAGATGTTGATATATACATTATTAACTATGAGGGTCTAGTTTGGCTGACAGAGCAAAATTGGCGTGGCGCTGATATGCTAGTCTTTGACGAGCTAACTAGAATGAAGAACTGGTCCTCTAAAAGAGTGAAAGCTATTAAGCCATTCCTGCCCACATTTAAATACCGACTTGGTTTAACTGGCACTCCTATGCCTAATGGACTAGCCGACTTGTTTAGTCAAATTTACATGCTTGACTTAGGCGCTTCATTGGGCACTAAACTATCACACTTTCAAGCTCGTTACTTTAAGCCTAAGACACAATATTCATTTAAGCTGCAACCTTACCCTGGCTCTCTAGATGAAGTAACAGACAAGCTACGCAGCATTGCATTTCGTATGGATGCTAATGACTGGATAGACCTGCCCCAAGAAATATATAATAACATAGAACTTCATTTAACGCCTGCACTAAAGAAACAATATGACTTTCTTAAAGAAGAATTTTTAGTAGCCCTGGGAGACACAATAATAACAGCTCAATCTGCATCTGTGCTATCTACAAAGCTTCGCCAATTTTTAAGTGGGAATATATACACTGAAGATGGCGATGTGCAGCATGTACATGATATAAAAATGATGGCACTGCGTGAATTTGTAGACGACTTAAATGGAAGCCCCGTTTTAGTTGGCTACCAATATAGGCATGAGATACCAGTGTTTAAGAAGTTATTTCCAGAGGCTACTTTTATTGAGTCTTCAACAACAGGGCCTAAATTGCAGCAGATAGTTGCTGACTGGAATAATGGAGACATACCAGTTTTATTTGGCCACCCTAGTTCTATAGGGCATGGCTTAAACCTACAAGAATCTTCTAACACTGTGCTTTTTTATTCGCTTGACTTTAACTTAGAAAATTATCTACAGTTTATAAAGCGTGTTTGCCGCCAAGGGCAGAAACAAAAGCATGTAATTATTCACTATCTTGTATTCAAAAATACCATAGACGAGCATATACAAGCTATTTTAAGCGGCAAAGACTCCCTTCAAAATGTACTGCTAGACTTTTTAAAGGTCTAAACATTGTTATGTTACGTACACGAATTAAGCAAGACTAACTACTTACTACTTATTCAGATTTCGCGTACGTAACTATCATTTTTATTTAGAGCCTTTAATTTTAGGCAGTACACTAGTTGGTATCTTATGCTTAGTATAAGCCTGTAGCGTAGGGCGCTTAGTTGTTATATTATAAATATCTTCTGGCCTTGTCATAGCAGAAATATCAATTTCACCTCTATCTAGCACGTCCCAACTACGCAAGCCATTTTTGCCCTCTTTAGCAAGGTATTCCTGGAACTTAGGATGATACACTAAGTCATTTACATTGCCACCTTCATAGGGGCTATGGTCACGTATGGCTGGAAACCAATGACCATAGTCGTCCCCTTTATTTTCTAGGCCAAGTTTTTCAGCGATAGCAGCAAGACCATCACTACGATTATTCCACCAGTCGTCTCGCATATCAAGCTGGTTAGGCTTGATAAACACCTTATTCATAACCCCACGAGGGTACTCACCGTAAGGGTTTCGTTTATTGTCTTTAAACCATTGGGAGTCTTCTTTTCTTTTAGCAAAAAAACTAGGCACACTCCAGTCTTTAACTAAATTTTCGCCGCCGTGGTACCACGGGGTAGAAGTATCAAAACCCTTTTCTTGCAAGTCAGCCAGCACTTCTTTTATTTTAGATGGTCGTATTGTACCCATAAGAGAAGCTATAGGATTTACATTAGAAGCATAGTCTAACATGGCAGTAGGGCCAACACCCTTTGGTAGACTGTCCTCTATACCAGTTTTTACATTGTTACCTAACTTGCTTGCCCACTGTTTGGTGGCATCCATCTTAGGATTATTATTTAATAGCTGCAAATAGTCGTCGATAGCGCTCATAGTTGGTCCTCATGCCCATATTTTTCTGAAAACCATTTTTCTGCCTCGGTCATCTTTTTCTTAACGGCCCTACCTTGTCCAGCAACATAATCTATTGCTTCTGGATATGGTTGAACTGCCTGTTCTGCAGCTCTAGTGTATAAAGATGGATTACCATACCCTTTACCAGACATGTATAATAGTCCAGTTTTTGCAGGATAGCCCAATTTGGTGTACGCCGCCAGCGCCATTCTTGGTAGCACTGGTACCCAACCTGCATGACCAGTCATAAGTAATTTTTCTACCAAGTTAGGATTGCTAGCGTTAGATATGTTTCTTACACCCATACCAGTCAAATCAGAGCCTTCTTGTACCTTGTCCATATAGGCTATTTTAGCTGCCTTTTGTAAATCTTTTACTCTACCACCCTGGTCTGTTAGTAAACGTTTGGTATCTGAACCCATTAGGTGATTTAGTATTTTCTCTGGCGCAAATTGACCAGTTGGAGTCATACCATGTTCTATAATTAGATTAGTCATAGCATTACGTTCATTAAGGTCTTTCCACTGTGCAACAGTAGATGTGCCACCTTTAGTTTCAACACCGCGTTCTACAGCATCATCTACGTGTTGTAATAAAGGTTTAAGAGCTTCTGCTTTACGAGTGTCACTTTTTGCATAAGCATCATTTATGTCACTACGTAAGTTACGTCTAATTTCTTTATAGTTATCACCACCTAGTACTGACGGCATAATTTTGCCAGTTAGTGGGTTTCTACTTGGTGCCATAGCCATAATCTTATCTGCATAACCTTTTACTAGTCTACCAATACTAGCGTCTATAGTTTTATCTGCGATAGTTTTATTAGCTATACCTTTTATATTATTTATATCCTGCGGTCTAAAGTGTGCTACTGTACCAGCCTCTAGCATATCGTACTGTTTACCAATATCGCCAAGATGCGCAGTTAATTCTTTAGGGGTTAAGGACAGCCCGTTTAGTTGGTCTGCACCTTCCATGCCCATAGCATTAGCAGCAATACGATTATTTACTATAGCATTAGAATTATCGTGCATAGCTAACGAGTCACCAAGTTGTGAGTCAGCCCTCATAGCGTGCTCAAACTTTTGTAGTCGTTTAGAGCCCGTGGCCATACCCGGTAAAAATCTCATTCCTTTTCCCCGACCCCAGTCTAGCAGATCTTTTTCTGTTTCATTGCCAGCTCTAAAGTCTGGCATATTTGTTACAAAAGGCTTCGCCATAACGCCGGCTAACGAGCCTGCACCAGAGCTTAAGGCACCTTCCCACCAATCTTGGTCAGGGTGTATTGCACTTTCTAGCCCACCAAGCGTTGTACCGCCTAACACGTCGCCTACCATACCTTCTGTGTAAGGACTTTTTATAGTTGGGCGAAGTTTCATAGCTGAAGACCAACTAGCTAATGGGTCAGTTATTTCATCTTTAATTTGGCCACCAATATTTTTAATTGGGGTTTTATTACTGGCAGCCATGCGGTCTACAAGCTTAGTAATAGCGCCTCTAGCCGAGCCAGCCACAGCAACAGGTCCTCCCAGCAACCCACCTGCAAGTTTTTCTGCTGCCTTATTAATAAGAGGACCTGCACCTCTACCAGATATTAAATATGGTAACATAGCTCCTATATAACCTGGCGCACCTTTATTAGCATCAAACTGAGACATAACTTCATTTTTAATAGCATGAGTTCTATCTTCTTCCATCATCTTATCAAACATATTAGTAGCAACATCGCCACCAACTAATGATGGATGTTCTTGGTGCCATATATCTGCGATAGTTCCTGCTATACCATAGCCTAGATTGTTTACTCCAGATGCTAAACTATCTAGTTCACGACCTGCGCCAACTGACATTTTATCATACCAAGGCGCAGCTTTTACCATTTGGTATCTGACATGTTCGTTGGCACCTTTAGAACGAGCTAATAACTCATTTTGGGTGTCTGTATCACTAAATTGACTACCAGAAGTAGTATGTGTAGAACCCTGGTGAGGGTCAGTTTGACCTAATACTGCAGTAGGATTCCTTATTGCAGCTCTTTTACTATTGTAAATATCTTCAACAGTTGGCTTAGGTTTACTATACACACTAGGCTCAACAAATTGAGTACCATCCCAAACTTGGCCTCCCAATTGGTCACCAGACTTGAGTTGTGATGGTTCAACTTCTGTACCATTATAGTTAGTACCATTTAACTGGTTCATTAGTGCTTGGTCAGTTACTCCAGCAGCCGTCATTGGCCCATTAAGCTGGCCTAGTAGTGCATTATCTTTAATTTCACTCATACCATTTACCTTCTGCATCTTGATAATAAGTTTTATTATTAAGTACTTTAGATCTAACAAAAGTGACACCAGGCGGACTAGAAGGTATTTGCAACTCCGGTCTACCAGTACTTGAACCTATTGCTTCTAGTTCAGCTGCTAATGCGTCCTTTTTGGCTTGCACTGATACTTTACTTTCACCCCACTGTGGTAAATACGCATCAGACTTATCTTCTGCCTCTTGTGCTGTATAGGCTGCACCAGTTAAAGCATGTATTATATTAATCTTTGCTGCTTGTTGAGCCTGACTAAATAATTGCATATTATCTGACTGCAAAGTTTTACCAAGTGTTTTTATGACAGGTATATTAGTATCAGATAGTAAACTGCCTAAATAGTCTTGAGCATTGCCAGTAGAACTTACAGGGCTCATGTCTCTAGTACTCATTAACCTATCTAAACTTTCCATAGCTTTATTTAACCCAGTGTAATGAGTAAATGCTTTAGTCTGTGCTTCAGTAGTAGTTGTAGGATGTGCCACAACTTCACCAGTTTTATTATTGGTAGTAGCTGGCACGTTTGATGGTATACCCCAAGCACTTTTTTCTTCAGATGTTGCTGGTCGCATTTGCATACCATCACCAGTAAAGATATTGGTGCCACTATTTTCTTTATATGGTTCACCAACTGGTATGGCCGTATTATTTGGGCCAAGAACAAAATTGACTTTATAACCAGGTTTGCCAGGTGCGCCCATTGAGTGCACAGATGGCGTAGGGGGCTTAGCAGCTATCATGCCAAGTCCTGCAGACGCATAAGCTGGATCTTGGGAAGTAGCTAACTTTGCTGCAAATTCTTGTAAACTGCCGCCGCCTAGTAGCCCAGAGCCTTTAGTAGGCAATTGCGCATCACGGTACGGCGTTGGTACACCATTACCTGGGCTACCAGGGTCACCAACTAACGCTTTCATTTGCTCTACAGCCGCAGCGTGTTGTTCTGCCTCCTGTTTAGCGGCTCTTTCTTGGGGCGTAACTCTATATAATTCAGCATAGTTTGGTTGTTGAGGTAAAGTAGGTGCTTGTTGATTTTGTCCTTGGGATAAGAATGCCAACATTGAACCAAGTGCTCGGCTACTATCATCTTGAGGTGCTACTCGTGGTTTTACTATATCGCCACTCAGCATTTCTGCTATTGAAAATCCCATTAGCCACCTCCAGAAAGCATTTTAAGTAAAGTATCCCATGTTGCATTAGGATGAACTGCACCAGGCATTTGTGGCATTTGAAATACTCCAGCAGCCGTCATTGGCTGTTTTTGTGGCTGTTGTTGAGGTTGTTGTTGCATAACCTGTTGCATCATCTGACTATACATAGGGTCATTGGGTTGGCCTGCAACTAAACCAGCCGAGGTGTCTTGTGGAGTAGCCCACTTCTCCCATTTCTTGCCGCCACCACCGCTACCCATATTTGGTGGAGGTGCACCAGCTCCTATGTTAGATGACATCATCGGATTAGTTGACGTTGGTGATCCAGTGAGTGCTTGGTCTAATGAGCTTTGTGGTAATACTGCACCAGCTACTGGCCCAGACATTGCGCTATTAGCACCGCCCATTTTACTCGCGCCTCCTTTTAATAATTCCATTAGGTCGCCGCCTCCTGCTTCACCGCCACCCTTAAATAACCCAGACAACATTGGTATTAATTCTTCCCACATATCTATTCCTTATTAATTGTTGATAAAAAGAAATCATGCTGTTCTCTCCATATCCCTTTAAGTTCTTGAGGGTTTTCAATAGATAAGCGATGAATCTCATGTAGTCTTGGATTGTTGTGCCTTTTTGCTATTATGTTTATATGACTGCCACAAAATATATGGTCAAAACAATCATTTTGTTTTTCTGTAAATATTTCAATATCACTATGCAAACATTCAAAAACTTGACCAAACGTATCCCACATTGTCCAGTTGCCATTTATTTTAAGGATTGTATATTTTATTAGGTCAGTCCAATATTTATTTTCCAGGGCATTAATTTTGTCCATTAGCAATTTTACAGAAGGTATATACAAGAATGAAGTGTGTATTCTTGGCTTAGTTATAGTATCTGTATATGCATTAAAGAACTCAGGTATTAATCTTCCAGCCAGTAATTTATTGGTAGTAAATGTTTCTACGTTTCCCCAAAAAATGACATCAGGATCAATAATATATATCTGAGCATCATCATTTTCACAGTTTAAAATATATCTTAAATAATCACTGTGAAGCACTTGATTTTCCAATTTAACAAATTGCGCATTAACACTGTGCGCAGCTTTTTCTATCTCAATAGCTGCATCAGTAATGCTATTGTTATCAACTACTATAATTTCAGCAGTTGGAAACCCCACACGAATAGTGTCGAATACAAGCAATGAACCGTATAGCTGATTAATATCTTTACAAAATGTTAATACATAGACCTTTTTCAAACCACTCATAAACAGTATTACACCTTGTATTGCGTTGAGCCGTCAGCACCGTACCATTCTTCACCTGCGCTAGAAGGTAGAGTGCCATTAATATATTTTTGAACTGAATAAAAAGTAGCGCCAGCTTTACCAAATACACCACCATGCCAAGAGGTAGGTAGTATTCTGATAGGCATCATTGAGCCTTCCATTTCTGAACTAAAAAATTGCCCGTTGTTTTCAAATACCACATCGCCAGAGTTGAAAACCTCATAACTATCCATATTAGGATGAATATGAAGTTTTATTTCTGTATTAGGCGGCACATGAATCAGTTGAACCTGATAGACATCACTTCGATAGACATTGAACAGCGTGACTGTTTTTCCTAGCTCATCTTTATAGGTATAAATTGGATCGTCAAGTGGTATATTTAATGGCCTACCATTACTGAACCACCAATTTAGAAAACTGTTTAAGTCATCGTAAATCATTTGCCACCACCAGCGCCCACACCCATCGCACTACTATTGCCAGAACTACTGCCTGAACTAAGCACTGTTGGTGAGCCGATACTATTGGCATAATTAGACATGTTCTGCCAAGGCATCATTGTAGGTGCAAACGATCCCATACCTAGATTCTGCATTTGTCCACCAGAGTTTAATGCACCTGTTTGTACACCCTGCTGTTGTCCTAACATACCGGCCATCATCTGTTGTCTTGCTAACGTACCTGAGTCAGCTTGTTGAGCAATGTTGAGCTTGTTGTTCAAGTCTTTATCGAACGTGTTGTACCCCGTTTGTGCAAGATTCTTTTGCAGATTACTGTTAATGTCGTACATGCCTTGAGACGTTGCGACACCATGACGAGAGCCGCCACTCATACCGGAAGCCGCTGCCCTTGAGTCAAGATTAGCCAACATATTATCAGTTGCGCGGTTGGCGTCCCCTAAGTATGATGCTTTCATCGCATCAGCATAGTTATTGCCATTGCCGCCCATCATCTGACCATATATCTGACTAGTTGCAGTTGGACTATTTAAAGACTGTTGAAGTGAGTTAGACAAGGCATTAGCATTATCCATACCTTGATAAACGCCACCATTTAGCTGGTTCTGCCATTCTGGCATTGCCGACTGATTGGTTTGGTCAATATAAGATTGCGCACCTGGTGTCTGCGCATTTATTGCATCACCAGTGTTACCAAATGTACTTGCTGCTGCACCATACATTTTTTTGAGCGCATCAGACTGCCATTTGGGTATCTTTTGATTGAAAAAGCTATTGTTGCTTGCTGAACTTTCTGAGTAATTACCGCCACCAGACATACTATTCTCCTAATTTATTGAGTGATTTACCTGTTACTACATATTTCTGTGTCATACCATAACGGTTCCATAATCGGATGATTGACTCACGACCTGAACCCTCCAGATAAGTTGCACCATTTTGCCTAATAATGTCCTCAAACTGCCCCCAAGTATTGCGATTAGAAACACACTTTCCACCAATAGCGACTACGAAAGCCACACGGTTAGTAGGTCGATTGAAGTATGAAACAACCAGAGCGCCATGTACCTTTTCATTCTCATCGGTGGCAATAATCAGTTGCCAGTTGCCTTGTGTCAGCATGACCTTGATCTCGGCTGCGTCATAGTCGCCAGCCGAATATGACAAAGCTGACTCAATAAAGCGTTCGACATAAGGCCATGTCTGATTGACGTAATTGGTATGGATCGCCTGTACTTTTAAACTCATCCTAGTAGCGTCCATACGTTTGTTGACTTATATACCCAAGCGCCTTCAACCGTGATTGTTGGCGCAATGGCATTAGCAAAGTAGTAAACCTTGCCTACTGTGGGCTTAGTCGGTAACGCAGTCAGGACGGTTAAGTTACCTAGTTGCAGGGATTTGTTTTCAAGCGCTGATAACTGCCTAAACAGGTATTCAGCCAACTGAGTATCAGTATTAGCTGGAGGTTGTTCCATTATCTTCTCCCGTCATTCATAAGTAGGTGTCCTTAAACGTAATCCTTGTGCAATGCGTTTTGCAATGTCTACTTGTTCTGGCGTAGCATTTGCAGTAGGATCGCCCGAAAATATACGCCCTAATATAGTCTGACGCATATATTTTGCATTTTCAGGTTTTCCATATTCCATACCAGCAAAATATTTAGTTTGTTCTGGCGTTACTTGAAATTGGGGGTCAAGTTCGTTTTCGCGCATGTACAGGCGCATTGCTTCATTTCGTGCGACAGCCGCTTTTCTTTCATTTGTTAAAGGTGAATAAGGGTTAAGCGTAATTTGATTATCTTCAGCCGCCATTCCTGCAACACTAGGGTTTCGTTTAAAAAATGTATTTTCGCTTTGATATGGCTGTCGTACCTTATAACCATAAATATCAGAAGGCTCCGTTATTGACCTCGGGAAGTAACTACCATCAGGCAACTGTAAAAATGTACCCTCTGGTTGATTTGACTTCCAATACCTCATCAAATCTTCAATAGGATTTTGCTTCAAATTAAATTCAGAAGGTTTAAAGCTCCAGTAAGGTGAACCCTCGGCACCGCCCGTTTTCCATTCGCCACCTTGCATATCAGGCGCAGAATAACTACTTTGCGTTGAGAATGTTTGGTGGTTAGGCATCTTAAATTCATCGCCAATATGCCTACCGCCTTTCATGTACTCAACCATTGACTGGTATGGAGCTGGTACGCCATTCTTTTTAATATAACTATCCATGCCATAATCAGGACTTTCTTTATTGAAGTCATCCATCTGATTAAGTACCTTATAAGCCATACCTTTCGTGCTGTATGGACTTTCTTGTGTAGACTTATCCATCTGTCCAAGCAACTGTGCAATCAGTGTACTATCCATTATCTAAGCCCATTCACGACATATTGAATGTCGAGTCCAGTTAAGGTGAAAGGTAGCGTACCAGTAGAATAAATACGCCATGAAAGTAGTTTTCCAGTCGTTCTTATGTCTACCTTACGCATGGTATTGGGGTCAAATGATACAGGTGCTTTCCACGCTATTGGCCCTGCTACAAACTGCTGAGAACCAAGCTGAATAAAGACAGCTGCTTGTGAAACAATATGTGGAAACACGCTCTGGGTAGTTATTACCACCTCTTGACCTTCAACAGGGAAACTCGTGCGTTCTAGTAAGGTGCTTTGGGTAGTAGTCGCATCATCTAACTCTAAAGAGATAATGGCACTATTAACGTTGTTAGCACTGATAATAGTCCGAGAAAAGATAGATGTTGGATCATACGTCCAGTTCTTGGGGTTTTCATCCCAACTACCAAGAACATTATTCCACAAAGTAAGCACTTGTAAGTTTGGACCAAACGTTATACTAGTAGTTGTACTAGGTATGCTTCGTATCGACACAAGATCATCTTGGGTATTAATGACAAATGCAATATTAGGTAACGTATAACCTACTTGCGGAATACAAAACCATATTTCATTAGTGACAGGATTTGCATAGGCAAACGAATTTATATAATAAGTGGGACTAATGTTATTTGCTAACTGTGTCTGCATCTGATTATGCAGTACAGAGAAAAAACTATTGCCGTCTGTCTTTAAGATGTCACCGTCTGATAAGAAGTAATGATAGCCTTTACTTTCAACTACACAGTTTTTAGTTAGCAGACCGTAGCTAGTGGTTAAAACATTCCTAGCCCATACAAACTCACCTCCAACATAAGAAAGCACACTAATACCTCGTTGTGAGTACAACATGAAGTTATCTCGCAATGTCATCCCATCCACAAGATCGCCCATATCGCCACCGACTGAGGCAACACCAGCAATAGCAGCCAAATCTGTTTCATCCCATGTGTAGGGTAGTCCGTTAATATCAGCAGGATGCGACCATCGGTAGCTAGTTGGTTGTGTAACACCCAAAAGCTGTAAATTAATAGCAAATAAAAAGTTTTTATGTGAGCGCACTACTTTTGCACTAAGTCCTTTTGCTTGCCAAGTCTGACCAGCTTTAAAATTTAGTGGTTGAAGTTTTTGTGCAGACTGCTGTGGCGACCAATAGGCAGGATAGTCTTGAACATTGTTGACGATTGGAATATTGCCTAACAAACACCCTGTCCATAGCAATTCATCTCCAACCCCTATGCCGATATAAGCACCAACTTGTGATATATCAGTCCATGTTGAACCATTAAAAACCCAAGCAACTTGAGTGCCACTAGGACTATTTTGTCCAAGAAGCATATAAAAATTACCACCTTCACCAAGCACTGACATGATAAGTCCAGCATTAAAGTTAGTGGATGGAGTTGCCAAAGTGTAGGACATATTGGTAGCTCTAATCTTACCGTTTAACAGTTTATAGTTAGTGCCAAACGTTAAGATATTTGCTGGTAAATCACACGGCTCAAGATCAAAGTTTATATTTTGAGTACCAAGACTGTTTAATTTTAATAGTGGCATTATGTTTACTCGTACATTATATTTGTAGTTCCAACAGTCAGGGTAGACCCACCAGTTATTGTTAAGATAACCCTATCTAAAGCAGAAGCTTCAGACCAGTTTATTTTCATTATCGCAGCTCGGACCAAAAGTCTATAGTACCTGAAGTACTCGACCAAATATAGGTAGAACCGGGAGGCACAATAAAAGTCCCTGATTGCACGGTGTTCGTTGAGTTAATTTCTAAAACTTGAATTCCACCACATAATATACTCACGTTTGCTCCTGCAAACCCTCCTATAGCTACTTGAATAGGTTTTCCTGTACTATTAGTATATGTAGTATTTTTAGCCCTTGTAACGGTCTGCCATGTTTGACCCCAGCCTATGGCTGCAAGTTTTACAAAAGCAGTTGTTGCTATAGCTGTGGTATTTGTTGCTACAGTCTGAGTTGTTGATGTAGTGGCGTTTGTAGCATTTCCTACTGTAAGGCCGCTAGCTGTTCCTGTACAATTAGTCAAAACTCCTGATGCAGGTGTTCCAAGAACGGGACTTGTTAAAATAGGTGCGGTTAATGTTTTATTAGTTAGTGTTTGAATACCCGTTAATGTTACAGTTGAAGTACCTGAATTTATAGAATTTATCTGATCCTGTATATTACTTGTAACCCCAGTAACAAAGTTAAGTTGTGCTTCTGTAACTGTTAAAGGTGTTGCAAAACCTAGCCCTCCAGACCCAGGAAACTGAGCTTTTAATACTGACTTAATCAAGCGTATGTGGTCATCGCCTTGGTTAATTGGATCAGAACTTGTTGGATTTGATGTAATAAGACTTGATATGCTTGTACCTGTTTCTAAGCCCATAATAGTTACCCTGCAAAAGTGGTGAGTGAAGTGCCTGACCAAGTAGACTTGGCATCATTTAAAGTAATCTCTGACATCGCTTGCTGAAAGCGTCCATCCCATAACGCTGTTGCTTCTGCGTCTTTAACAAAACTGTTAATCTCAACCAGTAGACCAAAGACATAGGCATCTGGATTGGAGTCAGATAACCAGTTAGTTGTTAAATTAGTAGACAATGGAGGCAACGTTCTAAAGTAATCTATCTCTAATGAATGGTCAGAGTCATAAAAAGGTTGCACATGAATATTTCCAGATATAACGGTATAACAGGGAAACTGTGTCTCGCCATTATTTACAAGGTTTGCCATCTGCTCAGGATTAACTTGTAGCAATGTAACCCTGCTCGCTGAGTTAGTTTCATCTATTACCTTAATGGAACGCATAACAGAATAGTCAGTTGGTAATGGATAATATTCAAGAGTTGAACTCATTGCCGTTTTAGCTCGACTAGACATATCTAATGTCATTAGAGTTCTATTGATTCTTGCTTCAGCAACCTTTATAAATAAATCTATGCGAGATGTTACATCTGTATCTTGCCTGTCTGCATAGCCTAACGCCAAGTCTACAATTTCTGAATAATTCATTCTATTTCCCAAGTTATGGTTGGTTTTGGAGCAATCTCCCAAGTGCCAATAAATAGTCCAATATCAATATCATTTCCTGTTATGACATAAGCGCCATTTTGTGTCGTGATAGCTGTGTGATGCAATAATGTAGAGTCTTTGCCAATATAACTATATGAACCACTTTCTGCTATTAGTCCACGTTGATAGATTGTTGTTATAGCTTCAGTTAAAATTGTGCTTTCAGTAGTTGAAACAGGATATAAAACATTGCCTATTCTGGAATCTGATAAAATTACACTTTCTACTACCGTTGCAATTAATGTACCTAAACCAGTCTGATTATCCGATAAGGTAGTTGTCTCATAAATAGGCGTATCAGGTGATGCAACAAATAACCAACCAGTATTATTGCCTCCATCTATTGAGTTAGTTCCCGCATACCAAAGACCAAAGACCGTAGTAAATAGCCAGCCTGTATTATTACCTCCATTAGTCGATGTAGTACCAGCGTACCAAAGCCCAGCAGGTGGGTCTGTAAATAACCAGCCTGTATTATTACCTCCATCAACAGACGTTGCCCCAGCGTACCAAAGCCCAGCAGGTGGGTCTGTAAATAACCACCCTGTATTATTGCCACTATCTGTCGATGTAGTGCCAGCGTACCAAAGCCCAGCAGGTGTGTCTGTAAATAACCACCCTGTATTATTGCCACTATCTGTCGATGTAGTGCCAGCGTAAAAACTCATGACGCATGACTATAAGATATATTTAAATAATCAGCTGACACATCACTTGCCCCTAATTTTACGAGGTTATGAAATGCAGCCGTAGGAGAACTTATTGTAACAAGCCCTGCTACTGATCCAGATACTGTCCAGTTACGAAAACTTGTTGTTGAACCTGCTGTAAACAAGATCGAATGAGCTACCGTTTTTGTACTTGAGATGTTATTAAAGGTATTGTCACTAATAAGAGTAAGAGCAGACCCACCTGTTGTTCCTGCACTTTGTAAGTTCCAGTAAGTCAAGCCAGTACCACTTGAAGGACCACCAAAAAATGTTCGTGCTGTTGCGGAGTTATTAGTCAGTGAAATAGTGGATGTACCAGCGTTGAATGTCAGTCCAGTTATACCTGAAAAATTCCAAACTATTCCTGTCCCTGTTAGTGATATGACGTTACCACCGAAAGTGATTGCACGAGTATTTGCACTGGGAGATGAAAAACCAAGACAAGTTAAATTGTAGTTGGAGGCATAAGTACCATAGCTGACAGTAATCATTTGAGTTGTTACAAAAGCATCAGCATGTTGTACTGTGCCACCAATACTTGAAACAGTTAAATTTTGTGTAAAAGGTACACCAGCAGAGGTTATGGTTTGTGTACTCCCTCGCCCAACAAAATTAAGATATTGCGTACCTGTTACCGTAATGGCTGCACTCAGTATTAGGTCTTTACAAAAGCTTATTTGATAAGGGCCAGTTGCATAGGTTAAAGGCAGTGTCCTAGCTGAGAAGTCTAAAGTTCCGTAGTAGTAGCCGAATGTGTCTAATGAAATACCAGAAGCAGGGTTATTATCAGTAAATGCAGCGGTATCTTGAGGTAGTGGTGCATTATTAACGCTAGGCGTGCCTGTGGGTGTAGTTGCCCAACCTATATGGGCAGTTAAATTTTTTGCTCCAGCTAGATTCCAATAGACTGTTTTAGCAGCAGTAAAAGTAATGCCACTATTACCACCTAAATCACCAATTCTTGTACCCGTCCAACTAGCTGCTCCTGCTCCTGTTATATCTCTAAAATCAACGTCACCCAATGACACAACGGCTGCGGTTATTGTAATAGGTGTTCCATATGTTGAGGCTAAAAATTGAGTTCGCAGTATAGGATTAGACGTCACTGGTAGGGTTAAAGTACCATTGATGGTTTGATTACCCGTTATTGTTATAACTCTATACCCTGCGCCTGTTCTTGCTGCAAAGGTCATATTATTATAAGTATTTGCACCTGTAATCGTTGCACCTTGCGTAGTTGACGCAAACGAAACATTATAAAAAGTCAAACCCGCACCAGTGAACGAACCATTTTGAAGTGCAATTACTGTTGATGTTCCAGCGTTGAAGGTTAGACCTGTTGATACCATTAAAACAGAGTATCCGGGGTTGGTGCAGATTATTGTGGATGATCCCAAGTTTACAGTTTTTGCCAATACTCCAACTGTGGAAAAATAAGCCACTGTCATATTGTAATTGGCAGTATCAAAATTGCCAGCTATAACAGTATAAGCAAATGCAGTAAGCGCACTACCTAATGTCCACCCACCCCCTACCCCATTGAAATTGAAATTTGTAATATTTAAAGCAACACCATTGGTTATAATTGTGTTGCCTGTAGTAGTAGACAAGAAATTTAAAGTGCCTCCAGTCGTAGCTGTCCACGTTAAGTTTGATGCGGGTAACGTAAAAGACCCATAAACATTTAATACTGAAGGGTTGTTAAAAATAACAGTCATCACCCCATCTAACGCACCCCCAGCTCCACCTGTAGAAAAGTTAAGACAGTTTGCTGTAGTACCCATAGTTACCGTAAACGCAGTTGTGCCTACGTTAGAGCTTGCATCAAAGATAACATCATCAACGGCAGTGGGAGCCGAAGCTCCACCAGCACCCCCTGTGGTCGCTGACCAATTAGTTGTAGCTGTAGTATCCCATGTACCTGAGCCACCTACCCAATAACGACTAGCCATAGCTTATTCCTCAATAGGTTCAATAGGTTCAATAGAAAGTGCTGTAATAATAGCAACCCAATCATCAAAGCGTTTTTGCTTCATCGCTTCGATATCATCATCAGATAGTGTATGGTCATCAGGTAGATGGATAGCATCAACTAATGTGTAAGTACCGTCAGTTTTTTCAAAGTCTATTTTCATGATTACGCAGCCGTTGCAGTATAAGTTACAGAAAGTGTGTCACCTGATGTTACAGTCTTAGAACCTCCAGTAAAGTCACCAGCGGAAAACAAAGTGCCAGTTGCATCATCAATAGTCGATGTACCGTTTACGTTAAGAAAGCATCCTGCTATTGTTCCAGAGCCAGTAATAGCAAATACTTGTGCAGCGGTAGGTGATATAGAACCTGACACCGCAGCAGACCAAGTAGGTGTTTTACGAGGTGCAGTATAAGTAGGGGCATTTGTTGCGCCAACTTCTAGCCATGAGCCGTGAGATGCCTGAGTATCACCAACAAGTGCAGTACCTGTGCCTTTGAGACCCATGTAAGACACACCTTGTGCGGTGTTTGTTACAGCACCTGTAATAGTCAGAGTTTTACCTATAGTGGTTACAATATTGTTTATTTCATCTTCCCATTTAAGGACACCATCTGCACCGTGACAAACCACATGATAATGCCCGTGCATTTCTACACTTTCGTTATGACCAGCACCACGGCCTGCTGATGCAGAAGAAATGTCGCCTATGTTTGTTGTTTCATTACTCATTTTAATTCCTAATTAAATTTAACTAACCTGAAATACACCAGAAGAAGCATCAAGCGCAACTTGTACCATTTCTCCTGCTGTCACAACTTGACTTGTGCCGTAATCCCAAGAGCCTATTGGTATATTTAAAGTTGAGTTGTAAAGAATGGCATAACGATAGGTAAAACCTGCGCCAGTAGAAGTCCATGTTGCTGGACTAGCAAGAACAAGTTTAAAAACACCACCTGTTTGTGAGGATGAAGTAGTAGCACAAGTATTACCACCAGCAGTATAACCTCCAGCAGTCGGTAAATCTGACGTGCCAGGAGTGAATGTAGTGTCAGCGATGTTAATGGTTGCAGCTAGTGCTACTTTCCAGACATCTGTACCAGAGTTAGTACCTTCAAGTAGTGACTCAACACCAGCGGTGTATTTTGAGTAAACCGATATAGTCATTATTATTTTCCTATTTTGTCAGTAAAAAACACGCCTTGTGTACCTGCTAAGGCCATTATTAAAGAAGTTACAGCTTGTGATTGTTCAGGTGATATATTGTATATACCAAATGCTCCAAGACACCAAATTAATCCTCGCATTGTACTGCCTTCTTTTAACAGTGTTTGTAAATATGCCTTCATAAAATTCCTTACATTAATAATAAATTAGCTTCACGCTGACGTCTTCTAACTAGTCCTGCTAATACATTTCCGCCTGCTTTATTCCACTTCTTAATTTCTGTTACAGCAGATACCCAATTCTTTTGGTTAACTCTTAATTTTAATTTTGATCTATTATAATTCGTTATTCCTAGATTGTAAACAAAATCTGCAATAGCTGCCTGCTTATTAATATCTTCAAGTATTAGTATAGGACTTGCTTTAATAGTTTCATCTATAACCCCTATACAAGTTTCTAATAAGTTATCATCAGCTTCTTGTTGAGTCCATTTCATACCTTGTTTAATTCCTTTTGTTTGGCCATAGCCTATTGTCCATATACCTCCAGGACATTTATAGGCTTCTAATTTACAGCCTTCAAATTCTTTTATAAGTCTAGTAAGTACTTCAATTGTAGTCATTATGTCTTACTCGTAAAAATATATGCTAGAAAAGCAAATATGGCACTAACACTAAAAACTACACCTCCAAAGAATCCTTTATTTGAATGTGCATTTTTTTGTAATTCATCTAGTGATTCACAAATACGTTCATATTGATGTTTACTTTCTGCTTTATCTTCTGTGAGTTCTCGGCACAAGCCATCTAATCTTTCTTCTACTTTTGCTACTCTACAGTTAAGGTCTGGCATAGACGTATCCATTTATGTAGTAAGTGTTATATTAATGACTGTGCCACGATTGACCATTGTATAAACTGCTGTGCTTTGGGCTGTGACTGGGCCAGTTGTCAATGTTACTGTTCCTAATACTAAGCCAGCCGATTGCAAAGCATTGGTGGCTTGCGCAAGTGTTAAACCAATAAGTTGTGGTGTAACAATCTGTGTCTTACTAAGTCCTTTAAGCACTAGACGTCCATCATCAGGATTTTTACTGCCTGCCCATACGCATCTTGCCAAATCTAAAAATTTAGCCATTAGTGTTTACCTTGTATCAAACACATCTTACCATCTGATGATTGTAAGAATCTGTGCATCTCTTGCCCTGCAATTTGACTATCTGGGCAATTCAAATCATAGCCATCTCTAATTGCTTTTTCAAACATAATTAGTGGTATTGTTGCTACCATTCTTCCAAAAGACTCTCCACTCTGTGCACCTAAATCATGAAGTGCACCAGGGTTTTTTCGAAGTTCAGCGTTACGCTCAAGTATCAGCTTTTCAGTAGGTTGACTAGTTTTGTGAGTAATAGTATTTGTATGTTCCTGATAGTGCATTTCACTTTTAATAACGCTGTCCATCTTTATACCTTTTGCACGTAATCAGAAAGTGCTTCTGCTTCAGTTGCAGTAATAGTACCTGTTTCACCTGGAGCAATTGGTCCACTTTCAAAGTTAATAACATCTGTCCAAATATTTTTTATTTTAACAGGTTTAGGTTCTTTGCTAGTTGTTGTATCTTTTTCAGCCATATTAATATCTCATATAAAATAAAAGATGGCCACCTTTTACAGTGGCCATACTCATTAAGCAGTTACAGCAGATGCAATAATAATATCACCAATAATTGCGTGAGATTTTTCAGTGTTAACAATCAAAGACCAATCAACAGACATTTGACGATTTTCAGCCAAGCCAGTTTTTGCAAGTTCTTCTGTTCTATAACCTTTCAAATAAGTCATAGCCAAGTAAGAAGGGTCAAGAATAAATACGTCAGCAGAAGTACCTGCAGCTGAATAAACACCAGTTGTAGAACCAGCAGTTCCAACATAAGGAATCTGTAGACGGTTAGGAACCATTTTCAAAGTACCAAAGTCAGTTACAAATACGTTAACAGAACCCATCGCAGTAGCTGCAGAAGCAGACTTGCCTTGGTCAGACATCAACGTAGCAACACGAGCAGATGAAGTAAATAAATACTCGCTGAACTTACGAATTGTGCCAGGTACTGACATCATGATTGATGGATCGCCACCTTGAGTATATACAGACTGAACCGCATCTCTAACCAATGTTTCAGTTAATGCTCTAGCAGTACCATAAGTACGTTTTAGAGTTACGCCTGAAGATTGGAAGCCACCGATTGCGCCAGTTGCACCAGCAGAGAAGTTAGTAGTCAACCAAGATGGTAAACCGCCTACTTTACCAGCAGCAGAACCAGTATCAGCAAACGAGGCTTGGTTAGTCAATACAATTGCTTCAACGTCACGTCTTAGCTCTTGTTGTCTACGCATCATCTGATATGATAATTCTTTTGTACGACCAATAACGTCAGAAGCATCAGCTCTGAAAGAAGTACGAACAACTTTGGTAGAGATTTGGTGATGGTTACCTACTCTCAAACCAAGAACAGTATTGTTACCTGAAGCATCAGAACCATCAATAACCGCGTTGGTTAAGTTAGGAACTGCCAAAGCATCAGTAGTCCATTCTTTGTATGGGTTCTTTGAAGTTTCAGTACCAATAGCATCAGTAAATGGTAAAGGGATTTTAGAAATATCCCAAATTTGGTTCATCACGTCTTCACGGATTAAACCGCCACGGACAACGCCCTTAAGTGTTGCTGCGTCTAAATTAGCTGTAGTCATTTTTTGATACCCTTAAATTAATTATATAAACCGCTTAGCAATTCTGCCACAGCGTCTGTTTCAGCATTACGTTTTTGATACCCTTGTGAAGACTTTGCAGTCTTTGTAAGCTTATCAAGTTTAGTAAGTGCCTTTGTTGTTTTGCCTGTACTTTTTTGATACTTAGGAACTTGCACATCAAGTTTTGTTTTCGCAGTTTTAACACTAGACCTGTACTTCATAGCATCTTTAATTACTTCAAGTACTCTAGAATCTTGTATGTTTGAAAACTCTTCTTGTGTAAATCCATAAGCATCAGCTGCAAAATCAGTCATTTCTGATAGCGCCTTTCTAAATACTTCAGGTTTTGCCCATGAAGGATTTTTTTCTAAAACTCTATCCGCTTGACTTTTGACATACTCTTGCTGCATTGCTTGTTGCTCTGCAGTCATTTGTTGGTCAATGCCATTCCTTTCTTGACTTACCGCATTAGAAATTTGTTCAATTTCTGAGTTGCGAAAATTAAAGTCTTGAACAGCAGCAGCGTATTCACCTGGATTTTCTACTCTTAGTCTATTCCAGTCAACATCTTTATA
>FLOH01001361.1_pt1 | contig 38574 bp, 53 predicted proteins | sample 756751 | NCBI WGS metagenome assembly FLOH01 (sample SAMEA4026879, study PRJEB14308) | marine metagenome | biome: coastal water; material: water | depth 74 m
AACTTTGGCAGCACCCCAATGTTCGAGCAACTTAATCTATATTGCCTGGACTTTGAATCCTTCAGTCCATTAGAATCCTCAATCCTTCCACTAGCACGCCCCGATTCAGCATCTCAACCTCGCGAGGTTAAGCGTGCTATCGTTTCATTAGTAGCCAGTGCTATTGCTTTGATTGACATATGCAATTTGTTTCGTGACATGGAATACGCGAACCTGGATACACGAATTGAAAGTCCGGTAAGTTTGGGGGGGGAGGGGGGGTATGACGAGCCGCCGTCTAGTGTGAGTGGGTGTCTACCACATTCTATTTCCCCCCAAAAAATTTCAAATTATTCTGAAATCGGCAAGCGTATCCATACTATGCTATCCTCGCTGAGTAGAATCGAACTAAGTGAGGAAGAATGGCTAGACAGTTACGAATTACACGTGAACAACCGAAAATCAAAGAATCCATTGTCAGATCGGCATGTGAGGTTCTAATGACAGATCCATTAGACGAAGAGACAGGCGTTCCTAGTACTTGGGGTACTATGGTAGAGACAGCAGTATTGAAGGGCAAATTTAGTTTTGCTGGCGAATTTTCAACGGAATGGTGCAATAAATGACTTGGCTATTACTTATGGTGGTATTGCAAATTTCCCCTACTGACGCTTTTGTTAAGCATTCAGAAGTGATAAAGACGTTTCACAGTGAGCAAGCTTGCATTAAAGATATGCAGCAGATCTTTAAGGATGCAGAGGCTCAAGGCAATAAAGTACCGTCAATAGTCAACTTTGGTTGCGTACCTCTCAAAGGAATAGGTGTGTAGTGGCTAAAGGACCAGATGAAAAGAAGGTCATGCATCGTAACAGCTTAGCCAACCTCACACCGGGAACGCCTAAGAAGGTGGATGCCAAGTTACAGGCCAGCTTTCAGCAGGACGTATTTGCCATGTGGAGCAAGATTGTAGACGAGGAGACAGGCCAAACTGCCGGACAGGCGATGCTAGCTATAGAAGCAATGAAGAATCCTGGCAAGATGATTACCTTGGTAGCGAACATGATGCCTAAGATGCCAGACCCTACTATTAAGAAGAATAACGAGGTGGCTAACTTTGCAGATGCGTTGATCAAGTTGAACAAGGCTCAAGGTAACGCAAAGCCGATAACTAAAGCGGATGCTGAGGTTATTGACATTGAGATATTTGATAAGGGTACTATCCCTGTGAATTTAGATGACAAAGACTAAGACACAAGTATTACCTATTGATGTGGAAAGTATTGCAGAACGTGTATTAGCTAACCGAGGATTGTGGATTCCACGTACTACGGCTGACGAGTCTGCTAAAGACTACCCTGAACATGAGGCTAGGTTCTATACGATGGGGAGAGCGTCTTACTTGGATGGCAATACTCCAGCATACTGGAGTGACAGTTTAGCCCGGAATGCGGAGCTTATGCGTCTATTCTCCGCTCTTTATGCGGAGATACTGAAGTACTTTAAGAAGGAACTGAACGAACCAGTATATTTAGCGACTGACTTAGCTATTCCAGGCTTTCACATCTTTGAATCTAACCCTGCGTTCCTTGAAATGGGCGGTGATTGGCATATTGACTACCCTCACACGACATTAGGACTAGGATCTGTGGATGCAAGTACGTTTACCGTACCTATCATGTTACCAACCGGTGGTGCTGGGCTAGACCGGATAGGCGTGGACGGCGAAATACACTACTTACCATATAAAGAAGGTGAATTAGTATGGCATACAGGTCTACAGGAGCATAGATTGGCTAAATTACGAACTTATGTCCCTAATGAGTATAGAATTACACTACAAGGGCATCTAATCAGGCGTGAAGGTGATATGGAGGTTTTCTTTTGATTGGTTCTATAATTGGGAATGCATTGGGTCTTGGAATAAAGATCATGGATAGAATGGATAAGAATACGGATAAGGCTAGTTTTGAGGAATTTAAAGCTAGGAAGAAGGCAATGTCCGAAACATTGGCTGACGGTGATGTTGATGGTATTGATTCCATGTTTGAGTATCTGGCTGAACGCTCACGTGGTGGTAGCACAGGGAGAAAAGGGTAATGAGAACTTTGATCCTTGCCTTTTCCATACTGACGGTTTTTGGTTGTGCTAGTAGCAACACATACGAGAAAGCGACAATCAGGATAGGCGGTGCGGCTCAGATGACTAAACTACCGAATGGTAATTACGAAGTAACCCCAAGGTGGCTTAAGGATAGGTTTGATACGGAAAATTCAATGCTCAAACAATTAGAGGACTGTAGAGAATGAAAGTAGCTGTTATAGGATTTAGCCCCAGTAGTTACAATGCTGCGCCGTGGGACGATCCTACGTGGGAGAAATGGGGCATGCCATGGGATAATCGTGGTTGGGAGCGTTATGACCGGCTATTTGAGATGCATAGTACAATTCTGTGGGATTTAAAGATGGCTGAGCATTTCGCTGAGTTTTGGGATGGGGAGAAGTATCACCGCAAGGCTCATAGGCCGGATGACTATTACCAGACCTGTATGGTGGGTGCTGCAAACTCAAAGAAACACAAAATATACGTGCAAGATGGAGTTATGGAGAAGGATGTTGAAGACAACATTGGCCTTATTACCTACCCTTTTGACAGGGTTATACCTGTCGTTGGTGAGTATTTTCAATCATCAATTGCATACGTACTCGCACTTGCTATCACTGATATGGTTACACACCCAGACGTATTGAGCTTGAATATCACTATTGAAGACTGTGAAATAGCGTTGTATGGCATTGATGCATCAGCCGATGCGGAATGGGCATATCAGAGAGCGTGTATTGAGTATCTAATAGGGATAGCGATAGGTAAAGGAATTAAGGTAACAATCCCAGACACCTCCTCCTTACTAACCTTTCACGACCAGTTTATCAAGTATGGGGCGTGTAATGTGGAACATACAGGCAGGTACGGCAATATAGTTCAGCCTCAGTTGTTTAAGAGATGGACACATGGTGCATCATTCTCATTGCGGGAATTGTCTGAGATGGATCTGCCTGAAGAGGAAATGAAGAAGGTGAAACGTGAGTTGTTAAAGGAAAAAGCATGAACAAGGAAATAATGGACCGTCTGGCTATATGGCATGATTCGCCTGGTAAATTTGTACGTCAGGCGTTAGGTGCTTCTCCAGAGCCATGGCAGTTAAAGACTATGTTGGATGTTAGGAATAATGACCGTGTTGCGGTTAAAAGTGGACATGGTGTAGGTAAATCAGCACTCTTAGCGTGGATCATATTATGGTGGCTCTTGACAAGATTTCCGGCAAAGGTGGCGTGTACCGCCCCTACAAGTCATCAATTGGACGATGTGCTGTGGGGAGAAATATCCAAGTGGTACAGGAGGCTTCCAGAGGGTTTAAAGGATTTAATAACTGTAACATCAGAAAAGGTATTCTTAAATGCTGCTCCGAACGAGAGTTTTGCAGTTGCTCGTACTGCTAGAAAGGAAAAGCCCGAAGCGTTTCAAGGGTTTCATTCGGAAAACATGTTATTCATTGTGGATGAAGCTTCCGGCGTTGACCCGGTCATCTTTGAGGTTGGAGAGGGTAGCATGTCTACAGAAGGCGCAAAAACCCTTCTCACAGGCAATCCAACAAGAACTTCTGGGTATTTCTATGACGCATTTAACTCCATGCGAAAATGGTGGGTTACGCGAACTGTCAAATGTTCCGATTCCTCTCAAGCAACCGAGAAGTACATCCAACAGATGGCGGACAAGTGGGGTACGGATTCCAACGTGTACAACGTGCGGGTACTTGGTGAATTCCCCAAAGACGATGACGATGCGGTAATTTCAAGGTCATTGATTGAAGCGAGTGTAGGTAGAGATATATCGGTTGGTGATAGTGACAGGGTAATATGGGGTTTAGATGTGGCTCGGTTCGGTTCCGATCAGTCTGCATTATGCAAGCGTAAAGGAAGGGTCATTACTCACAAAATACAAACCTGGCGCGGTAAGGATACGATGCAAACCGTTGGCCTAGTAAAGGCACAATATGACAAAGTCGCTGACTTCCCAGCAGAAAAGCCTAGTGAAATCATGGTTGACAGTATCGGAATTGGAGCGGGAGTTGTTGATAGACTACGTGAAATGGGCCTTCCCGCTAGAGGAGTCAATGTGGCTGAATCAGCATCTGTTGATGTCCTCTATTCCAGACTTAGAGATGAGTTGTGGTTTCAAGCCAGGAACTTCTTTGATGGCAAGGATGTCTCAATGTGGGAAGACCCAAGAACCGGAGACGGAGACTTAGACCTTATAGCGGAACTAGCTTCTGTTAAATACGCTTATACGTCTTTAGGTAAGTTGAAGGTGGAGAGTAAGGATGAGATGAAGAAACGTGGTATGCGTTCACCTGATTTAGCTGACGCATTTTGTCTAACACTGGCCTATAACACCATTGGCAGTAGCGATGGCTGGGGTGGTAAATTGAATTATCCTGATTTGGGGCTTGCCTAATGCACCCAGCTTGGTGTGTAATATTTTTCATTCTTGGAGTATTAATCGGTTATGCCAATCTTTGAATACAGATGCAAACATTGCAAGACGGATGAAGAACTAATCACTACCAGTAAACCACCCAAAACCTTTCAGTGTAAGAAGTGCGGAAATAAGATGCAACGAGTGCAATCCGTTAACGCTAACATGGCAAGTAGATGGCTAGTATAAAAAAGACCACAGCAGAGAAACGTACCGAGAAGCGCGATATACTACTAACTAGACGTGGTGGACAGTGTACCAACTGTGGGTTAAAGCATGACGGTATGAACGGATACGCGCTGGACCTACACCACTTAGATCATACGAAAAAGGAATTTTCTGTAAAAATATCCAATATGGATCGTAAGATGACAACATTATACGCAGAAGCAGATAAGTGCATAATTTTATGTGCTAACTGCCATAGATACGAACATCACCATTCACGTTCCGTGAAAGGGACAACGCAAGGAACTGCGTTGCACCACAAGAAAACTAAATAACTGTTAATATAAGGAGGAATACCATGGCAGAATTACCGTCACGACAAGATATATATGGGGCTGACATGCGGAAAATTGATCGCATAGGGCAACGCCTAGATAAGACCATTGAGAGAATCGCTAAGCTTGAGCAGCGTTTTGAATTACTGACTACGATGGCCGATCCACAACCTTTGGAACCGAACCGAAATGGCAAAAAAAGCAAAAAGTAAGCAAATGACCGAGGACGAACTGGTTAGCATTATTGACCAGGAGGTACGCAACTCACTAGGTAGGGACGATGGTGACTTGGCCCGACAACGCCAAAATTCTATGGAAGCTTACTACGGCATGGCACTGGGCAATGAAGTGGCCGGACGTAGCCAAATTGTCACTAGGGACGTGCTTGAAGTTGTGGAATGGGCAATGCCTGAGTTATTAGACGTATTCACGTCTGACGATGTTATTGCCAAGTTTTCACCAAATGCTGAGCAGGACGAAGATGAGGCACGGCAAGCAACTGACTATGTAAATCATGTATTCTTTAACGAGAATGATGGCTTCCAAGTTTTACACGATATGTTTAAGGATGCGTTAATGCAGAAGCATGGCGTTACTAAATCCTATTGGGACGATACTCCGAAAACTACACGGGAGGAATACAGTGGGCTTGACGATTTTCAGTTTCAAAATTTGGTGCAAGATGATGATGTTGAAGTATTGGCACATTCCGAAGTTATACTCCAAGATGAAGGGACTATCCAAGCTTTAGGCTTGCAAGGCCCATTGATGTTGCATGACGTTGAAATTGAGCGTACTACTGACGATGGTCGGATTGTTGTTGAAGTTGTGCCGCCTGAAGAAATACTAATTTCTCGTAGAGCAAGATCGTTTGACGATGCTCGTATGATTACCCACCGCATCTCAAAGACCATCTCGGAGATTAAGGTGATGTTTCCTGACTTTGATGAAGACATTGCAATTTCAATGCATGGTGATGACGAAGCGGAATTTGACGAGGAATACCAAGCTAGACACGAATTTGACTCTGCTGACTTTGGAGATGCCCAATTCTCTGATGATGGGTTGTCGAGGAAAGTTTGGCTGACAGAGAACTATATCAAGATAGACTGGGATAATGACGGGTATACGGAGCTAAGGAAGGTTACTAAGGCTGGTACACAGGTACTGGAGAATATTGAGGTTGATGACCATCCTTTCGCTGGTATTACACCAATTCCTATCCCTCACAAACTATTCGGTATGTCCTTAGCGGATATTACCATGGACTTGCAAGTTACCAAATCTGCAATTCTTAGAAATTTACTAGACAATATATACAATCTGAACCACGGACGCTTTGAAGCACTAGATGGGCAAGTAAACATGGATGACCTGCTTACATCACGTCCTGGCGGCGTGGTTCGTGTTAAAACTGCTGGAGCGTTAAAACGCCTAGATACACCACCAATACCCAACGGGGGGTTTGAGATGGTGCAATACATGGACAAGCTCCGAGATGGCCGTACAGGCGTTTCTAAGTTCAGGACAGGCTTGGATACGGATTTTCTTAATAATGCTAAGGCTGGGCCTGTAGACAACCAGATGGAGGCTGCTAATGCTAGGTTGCGTTTGTATGCTCGTATATTTAAGGAAACTGGCGTTAAGAAGACATTTGAAAAGATTTACAAGAACATGGTTCGCCATCAGCAACGTGAGAAAGTTCTTAAACTACGTGGTGAATGGGTCACAATTGATCCTTCAGCATGGGGTGGAGACTGTAATGTTACTGTTAAGACTGGTTTGGGACATGGTGATAGAGCTAAGAAAATACAAGAAATGAACATGGTTGGACAACAGTTTGGACTGTTAAGACAAGACCCAGAGCTAAGAACTATGGTGAGCCGGGAAAACATCTATACAGCCTTTTCTGAAGGTTTGAGGGCGATGGATTATAAGAATGTCGGAGACTTTATTACAGATCCGAAAACTCTACCGCCCTACAAACCTCAACCTGACCCTGCGGTACAAGCCGAACAGGCTAAAAATCAAGTGGAGATGAAGAAACTTGAACTTGAAACTCAGAAGCTTCAAATGCAGATGCAGTTTGATATGCAGAAGAATCAGCAGAGTGCTGGTCTGGACCAACAGAAACATCAGCTTGAAATGCAAAAGGCGCAACTTTCCGCGCAACAAGCACAACAGAAGGTCGAAATTGAGATGGCCAAGCTTGAAATTACCTACCGTGCTGAGCAAGAGCAAAATGCTATTGAACAACAGAAGAGCCAGGTTGAGGTAATGAAGGTACAGGCTGATATGGCTAAGATGGAAGCTGAGATTATGCTCAAGGAAGCTGAGATGGTTATTAAGTACGAAGAGCTAGCACTTGAGAAACAACAGAACCGCAACGTCACTCTAGGCACTGACTGACACAAACATTTACGGAATACGTTAAACTATGAATGAAGACGAACTAACAAAACGAAACGAAGAAATTGCTAGGGGAGCCGCTGCAAAGTTGGTCCTTGATAGTGAGATATTCGAAGAATCGTTTGATGTTGTTAGATCCGGCTATATGCGGATTTGGGCTGCAACTACGGCAGATGAGACTGAAACGCGGGAACATGCGTGGAGGATGGTAGCTAATTTAGATGCAGTTAAGGGCCAGTTGGTGAGTGTTTTAGCCACTGGTAAAATGTCCGAAGAACAGGTGGCTGGCATTCCGTCAATCAACGCTAGTTTTGAGGAAGATAGTGATTTCAGAATAAGAACATTCACTGGTGGTTAAATGAAAAACAAAAAGAAGCCACGGAAACCAAAACCTGGCTATTAACGAAGCAGTATTAAACAAAGGAACTTAGATTATGCCTATGACACCTTCCTATCGCGCAATGCGAGTAAACGGTGTATTCAGAGCTAGATACCTGGATACCCAACATGTAACGGCAGATTATGCCTGTTCAAATCAAGATTCAGGGAAGACTTTCTTCCTAGCTTCTAATGCTATTGATATTACTTTACCCTCTGCCCCAGTTGATGGTTGGCATTGTAGAGTCATCGCAAACGCAGATTATGCAACCGCAGCTTCAACAGTAACGATTAATGGTTCAGGTGAGTTTTTCGCTGGTTCTATTGGTACGGCTACTATTGATACGGCTACGGATGGTGCAATTTTTGATAATGCTGCTGATGATGTAATTCAGTTTGCCGCTGCTGCACTGGCTGGCGATTGGGTAGACATTGTGTGTAACGGCACTTCATGGTTTGTCTCCGGGCAATCACAGTTGGCTGCCGGTATTGCTTCAGCTTCATCGTAGATACAAGTCTCCATTAACTCCCTTGCACTGTATGGGGCAATCCATACGGTCTTGGGGGTTGTAGAGCAAAGCCGTGTTGACAATGAAAAGCGATTGTCAACGATATATTTTTTTTGGTTGGTTTAAGAAGTTAACTTAATTTTATGAACCTCTTTTTTATAACCTACGGGAAAAAAAAGAGTGTGTCAAGTCAAATCTGCGGTCTGATGGCATTTAATGTCCTAAAGACGTAAAGGGAGAAAAGAATGAGCGAGACTAACCCTCCGGGAGTCGTTGATAATTCACTGCGCGACAGTGATTCAGTATTAGATGTGGCAACACATTTAGAACAGTCTGGAGTACTAGACAGGGTATTAAAAGATGAGGATGAAGATAGCCCATCTGGGCCTGTCGAAGATTCTGATGATGAAGATACAGACGAGGAAACGGAAGAAGACCCACAGGAAACTGAGGATTCTGACGAAGATGTAGAAGAGGAAGAAGATGAGGAAGTTGAAGAACCTTTGTACACCGCCAAACTTGGTGACGGGAAAGTTACAAGGGTAACTCTTGACGAACTTACAAATGGCTATCAACGCCAAAGTGATTATACGCAGAAAACGCAGGAACTATCGCAAAATCGGAAGCAATTTGAAGCTGAAGCACGGGCTGTTGCTGGTGAACGTTACCAATACCAACAGGCTCTAGGACAGTTTAATCAGATGTTAGCCGAACAGAACGCACAGTTTGAACAGATTGATTGGGCTGAATTAGCTGAAATAGATCCAACTCAGTTCTTGATCAAGAAGGAAGAACAGCGCGAATTGCAGGGCAAGCAAGCTAGTGTACAGCAGGAGAACTACCGTATTCAGCAGTTGCAAGCGAATGAGCAACATCGTGTGCATCAAAATATGATTACGGAAGAGTGGGGCAAACTGGAAGAAAACTTTCCTGATTGGAAAGATCCAGATAAGCGTGAAAAACTCTCACAGAACTGGGAGAATTACGCCGCAACCCAAGGTTATGCCGGTGACGAAGTTAAAAGTATCACCGACCATCGCGCACTCAAGATCTTAAATAAGGCAATGCTTTACGACAAGATCCAGAAGGCTTCTGCTAAAAAAGGCAAGGTTGTCAAGGTTCCTAAGACTGCGCAAGCAGGGGTTGCAGGGCCAGTTGGTAAAAAGGCTGGTGGCAAGCTCAAAACTCAAATGCAAAATCTAAAAAGATCTGGACGTGTTGATGATGCGGCCCGTGTCTTTTTCAATATGGATTTATAAAGGACTATAAATATGTCAATCATTACAAATACCGCAGAATTTTTGAATCACTCTACAACGGAAACCGGCGATATTGTTGGAACACGTGAAGATTTGTCAAACGCAATTTATGACATTTCTCCAACTGAAACACCTTTCATCTCTAACATTGGTCGTACTAAAGCTACTAACGTGAGACATGAATGGCAGACTGATGTTCTTGCTGCCGCTGCTGCTAACGCACAGATTCAGGGTAATGACTACACCTCCCTTGATGCTGTTGTTGCAACTAAACGGAAAAGCAATGTAACTCAAATTTCAGCCAAAACTATCATCATTGCCGGAACGACTGAAGCACTGTTGAAAGCTGGCCGTAAATCTGAGTTGGCTTATCAGGTTGCTAAAATTGGCAAGGAACTGAAACGTGATGTTGAGTACAACTTGACCGGTGTAAGAACTGGTGAGCTAGTTGCTGTGTCTGACACTGGTAGTAAAACTCGTACTCTTGAGAACTGGATGTCTAGCAACGCTAGTCATGGAACTTCCGGAGCTACCGCTACTACGGCTACCACGACTGTTACCGATGGTACTCAGCGTAACTTGACTGAGGACTTGGTCCGAGGACAGATTCAGGCAATTTGGTCTGCTGGTGGTGATCCTGATTGTATGCTGGTAGGACCGGTAAACAAACAGAACATCTCTTCTCAGTTTGCTGGTATTGCAACTCTGTATCGTGATGCTAACTCAGGTCCGGCTACCATCGTAGGCGCGTCTGATATGTACATCCACGATTATGGTGAGTTGAAAGTTGTTCCTTCTCGCTTTAGCCGAGACAGAACCTTGTCAATTCTTCAGAAAGATATGTGGGCGGTTGCTTATCTACGACCGTTTAAAATTGAGAAACTTGCTAAGACTGGTGACGCTGAGAAGCGGTTGCTCTTGGTTGAGTATGCTCTTGAGGCACGTAACGAAGCAGCTTCCGGTAAGGTAGCTGATCTAACAACGTCCTTGATTTAGAGACACTGGATTGGGGGCGAAAGCCCCCTTTCTTACCTTAAGGATTTATTATGTCAGAAAAAAGAGTACCTTTTAGCCGTGATTGGGGTGCAAACCTTGTAAGGACTGAGGCTTGGACGGACGATAACAAAATTATTGTTGAGTCAGCACAGGATTGCGGTGAAATTGCTAGAGCCAATAAATCGGTTCGTAACCAAATAGATATTAAGTTCAATAGTAAGTTTGACCGTACAGGGCGTTGGCATTGGGCTGCACGTATCCCAAACATTATTGTAGATAGGTTGATGCGTGAAAAAGCTCCGTCTGGGCTGACCAAATGGAACGATAAGAAATACATGAAGAAATGGTTGAATGACCAAGATAATCGTGCCTGGAGAACCGGTGGAGGGTGGGTATGAGTCTGACTAGCTATGATGGATTAAAGACAGCGGTAGCCGAATGGATTGACCGTGCGGATTTAACATCACGAGTACCAGACTTTATCACGTTGGCTGAGTCACGTATTAACAAGCATTTACGGATTAGGCAGATGGAAAGACGTTCACAAATGTCTACCATTGCTGACACAGAATATTACGGGTTACCACCTGGTTGGTTAAAGGGTAGGCACTTGAAGATGCTCAACGCATACGGATCTATTGACACGGACTTGGAATATCTAACTCCAGAGATGATAGATGTGGTTGGTGCAAGGCGTTACGCAGGTGGTGCTGGAATGCCAAAATACTACACCATTACTGGCAATGAGTTTAGGTTCATGCCTAAGCCTAGTGCGGTATATACGATTGAAACTCTCTATTATAAGAAGGTGGATGCTTTAAGTTCCTTGCAGACTAGTAATGAAATACTATCCGACTTCCCAGATATATACCTCTACGCTTCTATTTTAGAGGCTGCTATTTATTTGAAGGATGCTCCGGCTGCTAAGGAATATGGACAATTGTTTGGTAATTCCATTGCTACGGCACAGACTTCTGACGATGAGGATAGACATTCTGGAGGGGCTTTGCACGTTAAGGGCGAGCAGATCGGAATATGACAGATACCACATGGACTAATTTCAGTGCGGTTGTACCATGGTCTGCGGCAACGGGGACATGGGGAGAACAAACAAAGACTTGGAACGAATTTAACACGGACTGGACTATAGGCCAAGGTTTAGCGTGGGATAAACTTTATGAAACATGGTCAACAATTGATGTGACTTGGGGGAATTTGTAATGTCATTAGAAACAGGCACAAATATATCGGATTTAAATTCATCTAATCCTACTACTAACGATAATGCTAGTCAGGGTGACGATCATCTCCGATTGATTAAGGTAGTCCTTAAAACAGACTTCCCTAGCTTTGTAACGTCAGCAACTGGAGTAGTAGCTACACAAGCGGAACTTAGTGTTGTAGGTGGAGTAACAGGTGGAGTGGTAACGGCTTCTAAGGCGTTGGTAGTTGACTCATCCTCTAAGCTTGACGTTCTGAACGTAGATAACGTCACTATCGACCTAAACACTATCTCCACTACCGATACCAACGGTGACTTAATTGTTGCCCCAAATGGTACGGGTGATGTGGATTTCAACGCTTGCTCTATTATGATTGATACTGGCGAAGGCATTAAAGACGCTGGTGGCGATGAATACATGATGTTTACAGAATCAACCACACCGGTCAATTATTTCGGGGTTACGTCTGCTGACACGGGTACAGGTCCATCTATATCATCAGCAGGTGGTGATGCCAACATTGACATAAACCTGGCTCCAAAAGGAACGGGGGCGGTTAATGTCCAGGGCGGCTTTATTACTAGCGAAACAACGTCTTTGTCAGGTGCTGGGGCTGTAGCAATCACAGGTGCAATACACGAAATTACTACCACAGGGACAGACGCACTGACCCTGGCTGACGGTGTTGAAGGGCAACGATTATGCATTGTTATGGTAACGGACGGTGGTGATGGTACGTTGACTCCGACAAGCGGTGGCGGTTACACAACCATTACGTTTGCTGACGCAGGTGATTCCTGTGAACTTTTATTTACAAATTCCAATTGGTACGTATTAGGATCTGGCGGTTTAGCCGGTGGACCAGTCGTAGCATAATCTAACAGGAGAATAGTATGGCTTTCGTTGGCCCATTTCAGTCAGGTACTGCTACTTCAGCAACGCTTGACCAAGCATTAACAAGCATTTTGACCGTACATACCGAGCAGTACAAACGATTGTTTGTGCGTGTAACCGCGTCTGTACAGGCGTTTGACCAATTTCAAGTTTCAGCAAGATGTGTAGCCGGTAGCACGAATGCAATTATTTCAAACTCATCTGGTGGGTTTACGTCTCCAATACGCCCGATGTTAGGTGCTAGTGGCAACTTGACGGCCCTATCTGCGGCAACTGGCTGGTTCTATATGGACGTTGAAGGAATCTTTGAAGTGGATGTTGCTATTGCTTTCGCCGTAGACAACGGGACGTATGTAATAGAATACAGCGTACAATAAGGGGCTATAATGGGGTTAGAAACTGTAACAAACATTGATGATTTAGTCGTCACCAATCCTCTTAGTACGGATGCAAGGTCGCAGGGGGATGACCATATAAGAAATATTAAGCTTGCCCTCAAGACCGACCTACCAAATATTACGGGGGTAATGACAGCCACACAGGCTGAGTTGAATGTAAACACCGGAGTAACTGGTGGTACAGTTACCGCCTCTAAGACGGTGGTAGTGGATGCAAGTTCCAAGGTAGATGTTTGGAACGTAGACAACCTGGTGTTTAACGGAAACGACATTTCCTCAACGTCTGCGGATATTGACTTATCGCCCACCACTAATGTAACGATGCCTAGCGACACCGCTAAGTTTGTTATGGGTGCTGGTGATGATGCAAGCCTCAACTTTGATGGAACCAACCTAATAATTTTAACAGACGGTGCTGGCGCTTCCGGTATTATTCTTGACTCTGAAGATGACACTTTTGAACTTAAAGGATCGGGCGTACTACAGGCTACCTTTGATACTGCTGGGCTAAACCTAGTCACCGGGGATGCTTATTATATAGCTGGAACTTCTGTACTCAACGCCACAACTCTAGGAACGGCGGTAGTAACGTCAAGTTTAACTACGGTTGGTGCGTTAAATTCAGGGTCTATCACAAGCGGATTTGGTGCAATAGATAATGGTGCTTCAGCTATTACCACTACCGGAACAATTACGGGTGGTGTGGTTGTTGCGGACAATATCAACATTAATGGGAATACCATCATATCTACGGATACGGCTGGTGACATTAATATTACTCCAGACACAACGGGTGACATTGTTTTAGATGGCGTTAAATGGCCGCAAGCGGATGGTACGGCTAATCAGTTTTTACAAACAGATGGGGCTGGCCAGTCGAGTTGGTTTACTGGTACACCTGCGGTTGGTACACCCACAAACGGATTCGTGATTGCTATGGCAGTCGCACTTTAACGGAGTAAAAGAATGGCACAAGATTTTAAGAGGTATCAAGATTCAGCAACAGGTGTGACTCCTGTGGTTGTTCATACGGCTGACAGTAACGACACAGTTATCTCAATCAGGTTGGCTAACATTCATGCGAGTGCGGCTATCAATGTGGATGTGTACGTCACAATTTCAGCAGTAAACTATTACATTATAAAAAATGGCCCCATCCCTTATGGCTCCAGCTTGGAACTGATTGACGGGGGAGCTAAGATTGTTCTGCAAACTGGTGATGCTCTCACAGTACTCAGCGACACCGCAAGTTCACTTGATTCGATTGTGTCAGTAGTTGACGCAGTTTCAGCGTAAGGGGAGACTATGCCATACATTGGAAATAATCCAACAGATGTACCTCTTACAAGCGCACAGATAGCTGACGGGACTATTGTTCAAGCTGACATGGACATGACCAGTAACTTTGATTTTACGGGCGCTGTAACTGGCGTTGGAGCTTCAAACAGAAACGACATCATCAACGGTGGCCTTGTAGTCAATCAGGAGAACCAAACGGCTCCGGCTGATGATGCTTACACGATAGGCGACTTATTCCTTCATGTGGGCGAAGGCACTCCGGTTATGTCACTGGAAACAGATGGCCCACAAGGTACACGACCTTGGCAGAAGATGGTTTTGGACGCTAACGCTCAGGGTGGGCTTGTTTATTTTTTAAGCAATGCAGAAGTGCAGGACTATATTGCCAATGGTAAAATGTCGTTTGGTGTTCAGTTAAGAACCGTCACAGGTGCTTTGATTGACAATGCCAGAATCGGCATCCTTAAATGGAACTCAACGGCTGACACTATTACCAGTGATGTTGTTGCTACATGGGCTTCTGATGGTACTAACCCAACATTGGCTACTAACTGGTCATACGAAAACACCCCTGCTAATTTAGCTTTAACGAACGCATGGCAGAGGTTCACGGTTGAGAACGTAACGGTTGATTCAGATACCACTAACATAGCGGTCTTTATCTGGACAGATGATGGAACCATTACAGCCTCCGATGTCATTGGCTTTTCAGAATGGCAGATGAATCCGGGTGCTACTGTTAATGATTTTAGCCAGCCACCGAATGCTTTAATGGATGTCCAGCGTAGATTGGAGAGAATCAACCTTACTAATACCACCTCAGAGGCTACTGGTTTAACTGGACAACAAATATCTGCTACCGGAGTCAATATACACTGGAATTTTAACGTCCCGAAGAAAAACACTCCCACGATGTCAGGATCGGATGCGGCAACTTTCGATTTAAACTACCAGACAACAATCGTCAATGCTACCGCCGGGGCGATTGCGTTTGCCGTTACTGGCCCTCATGGGTCTAGGCTGGCTTTTGCCTTTGCTTCAACGGGGGCGGCTGGTGATTGTATGGGGTTGTTGCGGGATGGTACAGATACGGCGTTTTTACAAGCAGACGATAGACTATAAGGGGAACTATGAATATACAATCAGTGCAATTAGGCGAAGATGGGACGATGCAAGTTACGCTTATTGATGGTACGGCTGTATCTGTGCCTGATGATATGTCTAATCGTCATCGCAGGAAACTACAAGTCTGGCTAGACGCTGGCAACACGCCTGACCCATACGTCCCTCCAGTACCAACCTACACCGAGCTAAGACAACGAGCATATCCACCAATAGGCGATCAGCTAGATGCACTATGGAAAGGCGGACAAGCACAGGCAGGTATGAAAATTATAATTGATGGTGTAAAAGCCACATATCCGAAGGTATAACATGGGCTATATAGGACAACCATTAAACGCAGGGAACTTATCTGTACAAACAGGGACAGGTGATGGTGCTAGCACTACACCAATTGCCACCCTAGATTATTCAGTAGGCTCCTCAGAGTCAGTAGCAATTTATTTGGATGGTGTCAAGCAAGCTGTGGCTACCTATACGGCATCAGGGACTACGTTGACTTTTACTACCGCACCTCCGAATGGTGTAGGTATTGAAGTTGTGTTTCTGGCACTTACTTTAAACTTACCAACTCCCGGTGATAATACAGTAGACGAAACGAAACTCAAAGACGCACTGATAGCTGACTTCACCGAAGTTGTGGTGACTGCTAGTGACTCAATATTGCTAGGCGATGCGACAGACTCAGGGAATACTAAACGAGATACTGTTCAGGGGATATTGGATTTAGTTACTGCTGGTGCTATTGTTCAAGTTGTGAATGTCACTGACAGTGCTGTGGCGACAGGTACAGCGGCTATCCCTTTGGATGATACTATCCCCCAAAATACTGAGGGGACTGAGTTTATGACGCTTGCCATAACGCCAACAAATTCTAGCAATATATTACAAATTGATGTTGAAGCCTTCCTCACACAATCCGCAGCTGGAAAATGGAATATGATGGCTTTGTTTCAGGATGCAGTAGCCGGTGCTTTGGTGGGTAGCCCTTCTGGTTATGGTGTTACTACTGCTACAACCGGCTTTCGGGGTAAACTTACACACTGGATGGTTGCCGGGACAACTTCTTCCACCACATTTAAGTTTAGGGGCGGTTGTGATGCTGTGACATCCACCACAACATTCAACGGTCAAGGCGGTGCTAGAAGGATGGGTGGTGTTTCGGGTTCCTCAATGACAATAACGGAGATAGCAGTATGAGTAATATAGGAGAAGTGATTGGCTGGAAGTTTAACCATCAATCAGGAATGTCTACAAGCGATGGAGTAATAACAGCCTTCCCCGGTGGTATACCAACTCAGGCAGATCAGGATTTATGGACAGCAGAATATGATGCTTTGCAATCCACTAGAGATTGGGAGACATCTATGCAAGCCTCTGACTCCTCAATCCCCCGCTGGTTCGAGGATTACATCACAGAAAATTCAGTCACACTAGCACCGGGGAGAGCAAAGGATTCCTATGATGCGAAGGTGGCTTTGAGAGGGGAAAAACCATGACAACAAAAGTTAGTTCAGCAATGCAGGATTTGACAGATGACTATGCCTTTAGTGGCACTGTTAGTGGGGCTGGGAAGGTTGTTCAGGTTGTGAATGTCACTGACAGTGCTGTCGCAACGGGTACAGCGGCTATCCCTGCGGATGATACTATCCCCCAAAATACTGAGGGGACTGAGTTTATGACGCTTGCCATAACGCCAACAAATTCTAGCAATATATTAAAAATTGAGGTTGAAGCCTTCCTCACACAGTCTTCAAGTGCTAAATGGAATATGATAGCGTTGTTTCAGGATGCAGTAGCCGGTGCTTTGGCGAGTGGGTATACACTGTATAGCTACGCAGTGGCGACAACAGGTGGTATGTGTCGGCTTACACACTGGATTGTTGCCGGGACAACTTCTTCCACCACATTTAAGTTTAGGGCGGGTTGTGATGCTGTAACATCCACTACAACATTCAACGGCCAAGGCGGTGCTAGAAAGCAGGGTGGTGTTTCGGGTTCCTCAATGACAATAACGGAGATAGCAGTGTGAAAAATATCGGAGAAGTAATTGGTTGGAAATTTAACCACCAGCCGGGGATGGTTACTAGAGAGGGAGTAATAACAGAGTTCCCCGGTGGTATTCCAACTCAAGCTGAACAGGATTTATGGACAGCAGAGTATGAAGCATACTTGCCCACGAAAGCATGGGAAAAAGCAATGGCTGGCACTGACGCAATTCCGAGGTGGGCAGAGGACATCTTTGATGCACTACCACTTGAAATACGTGATGTTGTAAATCCTGTCACAAAGAAAATGATTAATGATAAAAAAGCACTACGGGAGATAAAACCCGTATGACCGATGAACGTAGGGCAGACTACACACTATTATCAGAGCAGATGTCTGTAATCCACACTGAAGTTACCAAGGTTGGTACACGGCAGGAGGATATATTTATGCAATTAAAAGACCACAAAAAGTCTATTAAAAGTCTAGATGAAGACATGAACAAGACTAAGGGTGCTGGACTGGCTATCGCTGGGTTGGGTAGTTTAGGGTTACTTGGAACATGGTTTAGGCAATATTTTTCGTGACAGAAAAACGTACTAAAACTAGCCTCAAGGAAGACTGCAAGATTGCGTGGGATATGACATCCGATGGATGTTCAATGTCGCCCGATTTGGCACATAAAGATTGTTGTGACGAACACGACCATGCCTACCGTAACCCACCAGCATTGACGGGGGTTTCACGGTTACAGGCCGACAACAGGCTGTTTAAGTGCATGATGAAGAAATACAAAACTCCCATCTTCCCAATCATTTATTGGCTGGGTGTGAGGATTGGTGGGTGTACTGCATGGAGATGGGGCAAAAAGTGGACTACAGATGAAGAGGCAGAACATCAAAGACTATTTGGAGATGAAGATATTTAATGCCGGTCATTAATAAATTAGGTGAACACGGAATTATCAGTGATGTCTTACCGTACAACTTGCCACCCAACGCTTTTTCAGCGGGGCAGAATGTACGCGCGTATGAAGACTCGATAGAGAAATTCAAGGGACACATTGATGCCTTTGCGGACAAAACACTCAATGAGGAATTAACACAGATTGACCCATACTGGCTGACTTCTATTGTGCAGGGTAATGATGCTTTCTGGGTTTACGCTGGGGTTACTAAGGCGTATTCCACAGACGGTTCACAGCATTTTGATATTACTAGAACCTCTAGTGATTATACAATGAACGTCAACAAGGGTTGGACGGGCGGTGTGATGGGTGGAGTTGTTTTCCTAAACAACGGGGTTGATACACCGCAACAGTGGGTATCGCCAGCAGTATTGGCTACACCGCTAACCAACCTAAGCAACTGGCCTTCAGGGGCCAAGTGTCAAGCGTTACGATCCTTCAAGCAGTTTATGATTGCCATGGACTATACCAACGGTGCTGGCACTAACTACCCACGTTTGATTAAATGGTCAAACTCAGCATCCTTCAACTCCGTACCATCATCATGGGACGAGACAGACGCAGCGCAGGATGCAGGGGAGTACGAGTTAGCGGATACTCCGGGTAAGGTGATTGACGGGTCAGAGTTACGCGACCAATTTATGATTTACAAGGAAGACTCTGTATGGGGTATGCAGTTTATTGGGCCACCGTTTGTCTTTAGGTTTTATAAGATTTCAGAGACTACTGGGGCAATCAACAAGCGTTGTATGGCAGAGTTTCCTAATGGACATTTCGTGTTTGGTGTGAACGATTGTTACATTAATGATGGACAAAATTTAACGTCCGTGTTGGATCAAAGAAGTCGCAGACAGGTGTTTGATAATTTGGGAGTGGGTAACTTTGACAAGTGTTTTGTCACTCCGTTTTTTAATCGGTCTGAGATGTGGGCATGCTATCCAGACGGAACGGTAAACTATCCTAACACGGCGTTGGTGTGGAATTGGAGAACAAACGCAATAGGATTTAGAGACTTACCGCAACCGGCTTTCATCCATCAAGGTGTTGCACCAACCGTTACTACGGGTGGTGATTCACCAACATGGCAGGGTGGTACTGGGTGGGACGGACAGACGGGTGCTTGGGATTCTTCTTCTACTTACGATCCGACACGCTCTAATCCAATCATGGTAGTACCGGGTGACAGAAAGATATATATAGCTGACCGGAGTAATGCTTTTGCTGGCACGGCCATGACAGCTACCATCGAGCGAACCGGCTTATCTTTTGGTAGTATGGAAGCTGTAAAGCAATGTACCGGTGTGAAGATTGACATGGAATCATCCGGTGCTGTGAATATTTATGTAGGTAGTCAATTCTCCACTAACGAGGCTGTGGTGTGGGAAGGGCCATTTAGTTTTGACCCAGCAACACAGTATAAGATTGATTGCAGGGTAACGGGCAGGTTATTAGCATTTAAGGTAACCTCCTCTACGGATATTAGCTGGAAGCTGACAGCTTATGATATGCAGATTGTCGCAGCAGGAATGAATTGAGTGGTCGATTACACAAAATACCGTGACAGCGGGTATTATCAGTTAGAGCCACCCGATGAGTACCGGAGGACTTTTTTTCAAGATGAACTTAATAAAATATCTCGTGCATTCCAGTTGTTGTTTGAGGAATTCTACCCGGCTAAAAATGCAAAAACTGTCACCGGGGATACAACCGCAACTATACTCGATGATGTTTTGTTATGTTCCGGTACTCTTACCGTAACCCTATATGATGCTGCTGGAATTACCAGCAACCAAGGGATAAAGTCTAACGCGGGCAGAAGGATAACTGTGAAGAATATTGGTACAGGAACGATTACGATTGATGGGGCTGGAACGCAGACTATTGACGGGGCCTCAACTAAGACCATGCCAACACAGTATGATGTTTTAGAATTATTTTCTGATGGAAGTAACTGGCATATTATATGACCGTAGCAACTGACATTCAATTAGTTGGAGTACCTTATAGCTCCTTGGACAGCGTGTGGGAAGAAGTAAAACCTATGCTCCAAAAAGGTATTGACCATGGTGACGGTGAGTTGAATGTTGACGACATCCTGAAGTTTCTGGTTGACCGTTCTATGCAGTTGTGGGTTTTATATGACTATTTGGGCGATAAGATTGTAATGGCGGGAGTGACAGAGGTGGTTGTTTATCCGCGCAAGAAAGTATGCAGGGCTGTGGTATTAGGTGGTGACGGATTAGACGCATGGGTGGGTTACATTGACCAGATTGAGGCATGGGCTAAGACTAAGGACTGCAACCAGATGGAAGCATTCGGTAGGCGCGGGTTGGCAAAGAAGATGGAAGCCATTGGTTACCAAAATAAATACGTAGTTATAAGGAAAGACTTATGAGTTTTCAAAGCTATTTGCAGGGGTTGGGGTACAACAACCAACAGATAGGTAATGTGCGCGATCCAAACTTTAACGAGAATGGCCCCGGCGGTGGGGCAGGCGCACCACTGGGTAACTTCTATAATTTCCAGCGTGGTCAAAGATTAGAGGATAACCCTAATAATTTAATGGTTCAAGGTTTGGGCGACCCTAAACATCAAATTGGTACAGATGGCTCTTTTGGTGTTTTCACTAGCGGGGATAATATTTTCGAGGGTTATGGCAATAACTACGACCAACTTTATAGTAACCGACCAGATTTAGCACAACAGTATAATGCGTCACTGTTTGAGGGTGGTGAGGGTGCAGCCAACGCCGCACGTATTAGGCAAGAGACAGACCAGCAACGTATCTTATTTGAACAACAACAGCAGGCAGCGAGAGAGGCGGCCAGAGCGTCACAAAACATACCACAGTATCAAGGTGGAAATATTATGGGGTTAATGCAATATCAACCACAACAACAGCAGGCTCCACAGCAGCAAGCACCGCAGCAAGGGTTGTTGGGTGGTGGACTACACAGACCGGGGTTTGTGGCTAATCCGGGGGCAGCTAATGGGCAGTAACTACGTAGTTATAAGGAAAGACTTATGAGTTTTCAAAGCTATCTGCAAGGACTAGGCGCACATACATCACCATTTTTATACAACTCAACCCCGTTGGGTCAACCATCGGACCATGACGGGTCGTATAGTCAGTATGCCTACAGCAAACCCAACTATTCAATGGGTGGGGATGTGCAAACTACGGGTCAGTGGACGGGCAATAGCAACCCGAACTGGGACTTTAATGTGAATCAGGGAAGGCGACACCTTTACGACCTGAGCGAAGGGACACAGGCCAACAGGTGGGGTGATATGCAGGTCGATGCGCAGGGTAAGTTCCTTGGGTATGGTGCTGACCCAGATTCTATCTATGCCGCCAACCCTTTACTCGCCAGACAGTATCAAGAGTCAATCGCTGACGGTGGACTAGGTGCAGCACAGGCAGAGCAACTACGCATACAAAATGAACAGCAACGTCTAGCAGCGGAACAGGCTAGACAGGCTTCTAGACAAACGTATACACCACAGTATCAAGGTGGAAATATTATGGGGTTAATGCAATATCAACCACAGCAACAGCAGGCTCCACAGCAGCAAGCACCGCAGCAAGGGTTGTTGGGTGGTGGACTACACAGACCGGGGTTTGTGGCTAATCCAGGAGCAGGTAATGGACAGACCGGAGGGGTACAATGAGGCTTGAACGTATTTGGGAGTTAGAGGATGAACAGTTCACGGGCAAGCTGTTTAAGAACGCGGTCTTTAAGGGTGGCGGTGGTGGTGGAACCAATACAACCTCTACGGTAGAAAAGTCTGACCCGTGGGGTGGTCAACAGCCTTACCTTACTGACGTATTTAGTGAAGCACAGGCAAGGTATAATCAGGCTGGGCCAGAGTTTTATCCCGGTAATACCATTTCCCCATTTAACCAAAACGAACTTGGTTATCAGCAGAACGTAGTTGATTATTTGGGTGGTGGTAGACCACAGAATATGCAGGCGGGTGCAGAGGGTGGGGTTAATTCTCTATTCGGCAGCAACCCAGTCTTTGACGCGACACGTAGCCTTGCTCCTTACGGGCAAGAGTCTATGCAGCAGTCAGCTAGATATACGGATCAACAGGCGTTAGATACGTCAGGTGCAAGTGACACAATGAAGCAGATGTTATATGGTTCTGTAGCACAGAATCCATTTATTGAGGGGGCTAATAATGCTTTTGCTCGTGATGCTGTTAGTAACTTTCAGCAACAGGTTATGCCAGCGCTGAGAGCTAGTCAGACTGCTTACCAACCGGGTGGTTCTTCACGCGGAGATATAGCAACCGGTGTAGCTGCTGGTGCGGTAGGTAGTAGTATTGCAGATAATGCCAGTAAAAACTATATGAACGCTTTCAACTCTGCTCAACAGCAGCAGATGGGTGCGGCGCAGTTGATGGAACAAGGGCGTGGACAACGTGCTAACGAGGCTTACCAACAAGGTTCTGGAGCATTAGGCTTAGGACTTGGTGGAGAGCAGGGTTACAATCAGAATTTTGGTACTGGACTAGGCGCTTATGGTGCTGTATCTCAGACTCCGATTGATATGGCTGGCAACTTGAATGACATTGGTATGTCTCAACGAGAATTGAGTCAACAGCAATTGGATGAGGATGTCAACCGTTACCAATTTGGTCAGAATATCCAAGACCAGAAACTCGCCAACTACATGAACTTGATTCAGGGTAATTATGGTGGGTCCACGACACAAACAGCATCACGCGGTGGACTTGGGTTAGCCGGTAATCTTGGACAACTGGGTGGATCAGTAGCCGCCTTGGGTGGCCTATTTTCAAACTCGCCAACTCCATGAACTTGATTCTGGGTGGCCTATTTTCTTCGAAAACATAAACTATGTCTAGACGACAACGCAGACAAATTGTTAGACCACAGCCCTATACCGGCTTCCCCGGCGGTGGCGGTGTTGAATACTACAGGCCGCAGGGTGGTGGTGGTGGTGGTCTGTCTATGGGTGGTAGCCGTGGCATTAATAAAATGTCTATCACTACAGGTGGTGAGGAACAAAAGGAACCTGGATTAGTAGATCAGCTAAACAACGGTATTAATACATACAAAACTATAAACAAAGCCTATGATGGCGGCAAGAATATTGGCAAATGGTTTGGTGACAAATTTGGTGCTACTCCGGGGGCAACACCACCAGCACAGCCAGGATCGTATGACTTCATGGGGCCGGGGGCTAATACCGAACAAATGGTAGCTCCTTGGGATAAGGGTATAATAAACCGCCCAGAGCCGATGCCCTTATGGAACCCCACGACACCACAAGGCGCGTATCCACATCCTAACGTAGCCAATACTGCGGGTGTGGTTCCACCATCTGGTGTTGATACGCCAATGCCTTCACACTGGAATACGGGTGGGCAGGCCACCAACGGCCCTGCTTATAGTGGATTATTGAATTCAAATGCAGGAGCGTCTACAAGTATTCCAGGAGACTACCAGTTTGGTTCACGGGCTGGAAATACATTAGCGCGTAATGACAGCCTTGCTTCTGGGTCATTGTTTGATAGTGCTGCTGGTACTAGGGCGGCTAACCTAGCTAAAGGGGTTACGGGTATTGGTTCGCAAGTGGCTGTTCCTGGAACGTATAGTGCATTATCGGGCGGCACGGATTTAGCCGGTGCAGCAATCACGCAAGCAGGGACGGAAGCATTAGCCAAAACAGGTATGGAGGTTGGCGGTGACGCAGCGGCAAGAATTGCTGCACAAGAAGCTGCTAGACAGGCAGCGGCTCAAGCTGCCGCACAGGCTGGAACGCAAGCTGCTGCTCAGGGTGGTGCTTCTTCGGCTGGTAGTAATGCTGGTGGGTACATGGCTGCGGCAAAAATTGGCTATGATACTATTGAGGGTGGTGAGCAGTCAAAGAAAATTTCTGGCAATACATACGTTGACACGGTGATGCGTGGGGTTGCCGCATACTATACCGCTGGAATGAGTGAAATATTTTATAGTCTCCTTTAAGGAAATACAATGACAAACCATTATCAACTGGGTACCGAACAACAAAAGAAACTAGAGGCCAAGCAGCAGGAGTTAATGGTTGAGGTGCTGGCTAAACGTATGACCCCAGATCAGGCATCACAACAATTAGCCGCTATTGTGAATCCGCAGTTTTCATCCAAATTATTAGAATCACCAACCCAAACTCCACAAGGATTAATGGGACAGGGTGTTGATACGCCAATGCTTCCACACTGGAATACGGGTGGGCAGGCTACTACCGGCCCTGCTTATAGTGGTGGTATGCAAGAATTGACTTCTATGCAGATGGGTGATGGTAGTGGAAGGCCACCGCAGAATACGGGTGGTCCAGTACCACAAGGTGCTTCCGTAGGTAGTCAAGGCTTAATAAATATACCACCAAAACAACCGCAGATGCCGGAACAAAGTATATTTGGTCGGATGGGTGATGGACTAAAGAGTATGGGCCAAGGTATGAGTGGATATATGGGAAAACTATTTAATGATCCTAACCGCATGGCTTTATTGCAAGGTGGGTTGTCAATGATGGACCCTAATAGCTATTATGACAAGCAAGGGTTTGGTAGTGTCTTTACTGGATTAAACAAAGGACTTGGTGCCGCACAGGGTGGTATGCAGGGTGTTTTAGACAGGCGTAAAACTAGGGCAGACACAGACAAGTTGAACAGACCACCAGCGGGTAGTAACCCTGTAGCCGTACCAACTGCTACGGGTAAGATGCAAAACTGGCAGAACGGTGTGAAGGTTGGTCCTGAATATGATAAACAGTACCAGCCTGCGCGTCCTCCCGAAATTAAGAAATTATTTGACGAGTTGGATCAGCATGAGGAAGGATCACCGAGATATAAGGCCATAGAGAAAATTATTATTAAGAAAGGCTGGATGCCTTCTCAATTTCCTTCTGATAATTCAAGAATATTGCAAGCGAAGCCTGACATGGCTGGCGGGATAGGCGGGGATAGTTCTTACACTTTTACGGATGCAAGTGCTAAAAACCCAAAGATGTATACTCAGCCACAAATCCAACAGATGCGTGAAGACTATGACCAGGATGGAATAGTTTTGGAAAAGATGGATACTATGATACGCCTCGCCACTCCCGAGAACATGGGCGTGGGTGGTTGGTTTGACAAGTTCATAGATAAGGGCAAGGCTGCTCTACCACAGGTTGCTACGATGGGAGGGTTGAATGCGAAACAAACCAGTGATGCCACAGAGTTGGCGCGGTTGTTTGACAATATTAAGTCAACAGCTTTCAGAATTAACATGGGTGTCGCTATACAAGGGAAGTTGATTGATTCACCAAAGGACCGGGCATTTATGGAGGAGGTTATCCGCGACCCTGATCGTATCTTTACCCACCCAACTGACTTTAAAAAGAATATGCGTGATTTCAAACGGATACTAAAAACATTACAGAAGCGCAGGGAAGACACTGGGCATGTTAAAGCACCAACCAAAAATACAAGTGATGACTCATTTATGGAAAAGTGGGGTAACAAAGTGAAGGAGTTTTAAGTGCCAAAATTTTCTGAATATTATGAGAAAGATGGCTTCCAAGCCTTATCTCCCAACGAACAAAAGGAAATGCGTAGTGATTTTTTCCACACCTACCATGCACAAGATTTTGATGAGGACGCTGTAGACCAAGCATCAGAACACTTCAATGCGAAATATCCAGTAAAGGGCGAAACAGCCAGCGTGTGGGACAAGACTAGGCACAGTGCTAAGAGGTTTATCACTGAAAAATCCTATGACCCGCAGTTAGAGGTTACTGATCCTAAATTCCGCGCAGACTTTGGAATGAAGGACAGCGTTTTGGAACGTGCTGAGTTTCTGGCTCAACACCCCAAAGTTGGCCCTGAAGGATTTGCTACTGACCAATCTGGAACCATGTTTCTAACACCAGGTGCTGCTAAGAATTTTGGTATTGACTCCAAGTTGAACGTGCCTATTGACTCACCCATTAAACACAACATAAATGATGTTCGTGATTTAAGCGGAATGAGCGGGGAGATATTGGGCGGTGCTATTGGTGGTGGGTTGACTGGCCCCTATGGATTGGTGAGTGGGTTGTTAGGTGCTGGTGGTGGTGCTAGTGGTGGTAAGTACATGCAAGAAACATTTGAAAACCTGACAGGGCGACAAAATAAACCACACGATCAAATATGGGAAGAAGCTAAACAAGCTGGCAAGTGGGGTATGGCGGGTGAAGGACTAATGAGGGGTGGTGCGCCATTTGCCCGGTATTTATCTGGGCCAAATAAGACTAGGGACTTCACTTGGTTTGGAAAACGTGGTGGGGTGTATAGTCAGGTTGACCCTAAAACCAGGGAACTCTCAGAACTTGCATTAAAGCATGACATTCGCCCAACGATAGGACAAACAACAGGCAGGCAAAAGGTTCTCTCCTTCTTTCAGAAGTTGTCACACAGGGTCTTTGGCAACCCACGGGAAGCAGCTAATGCACAGAACATATCTAAGATGAATCAGGGTATGGTGAACAAGGGGTCTAATGCACAACGTAGCACCAAGACAGGCGTAACAAGAGCGGTAGAGGAGACAGTGCAAAGAAAAGAGGTGGCTCTGAACAGGCTGATTCAAGATCAACAAGAAATGATGGACTCTGGCATTAGCAAGAACCTGAAGGATATACAATATAGTTTGGGGAAAGAGAACCCGCTGATTGAGAGTCAGTCTAGGGAACTTATCAAGCAATCTGCCAACAAATTCAGGGAAGATGCTTCTGGTATGTACTCCCAAGTGGATGAGATATTGGGTGGGCATACCAATGTTGGGACAGAACCAATGAAGAATGCAGCGCAGACAATTCTAAACAAATATCCTAAGTCTGGTGATGAACGGGTGTTAATGTCGGGGCATATACAAAAAGAACTGCAAAAGATATTAGAGATGGACAGCAACATCACGTTTGCCCAGGCCCATAACATACGGTCTGAGTTGGGCCGCATGGCTTACCACCCTGAGTATGCTGGTTCACCACTAGAGCATAATGCTCACCTCTTAAAGAAAGCGGTGGACAGTGCAATGGAATCTGGGGGGGAACGCATGTCCCAGTTACATGCCCTACTACCTGGGTCTATTCGTAAAACACTCCCCAACAAGAGGGCTATTGACCAGTACCGCAAGGCCAATAAGTTCTATGCCGATAATATGTCACGGTACGAGAATGTTGAGATACAAAGTCTCACCCGTGATTTAGCAGACGGCAAGGGTGTTGAAAACAGTGAAATTATCCCGTTGCTTATGGGGATGAAATCTAACGAGCGTGTTAGCCGTGTGATGAAACTTTTGCCGGAGCAGAAGCAACAGGAAATACAAAGGTCTGTGTTTGAAAGAATGGTGAGAGAGTCTACCGGGCTGGATGATAAAATCAGTGGGGCGGATATGTTGACAGCTTATACCAAGATGGAAAAACTTGGTACACATAAGTCTTTACTGGGTGAACAAACACCACAGATTAAAGAATATCTGCGACAACTCTCTGTGAGAAACGGTGACTTTGACCCATCTATTCTGCAGAAGGGTGGGGTTAGGGATGCGCTTGAATCGCAGTTAGCCGCTACCTACGAGCGTGATGCTTATGTCAAGAGCAACTTTGTGCAAATGATTAAGGGTGGTGAATTCAAAAACGTGGTGGATACTGCTTTACAGAGGGAGAATACAGAGTTTACCAAGCAGTTGATGAACCACATGACAGACAACGAGAAGGATAAGTTTAGAGGTGTTGTGGGCCAGCAATTATCTAGGCACTTGTTTGATACCACCACTGATCCAGCAAAGACACTCATTAATGCTAATGGGTTTTTGAAATATGTGGATGATTTGACGGGTGGAGTAGCCAAGAAGGACAATGTTTTAATCGAGATATATGGTGAGGCACACGCCAAAGACATTACCACAATGGCAAAGATGATTAAGAAGATGGGTGGGCGGGAGTTGCGTGGTGGGTTGGTAGAAAACTATCTTGCCTTGCACCCTATTGCCAATCTGGGTCGTTTGATGAGGCTGCGTGTTGGTGGAAACATACTGGCTGACAAGGTTGCCATTGGTTATTTTTTAAATGGCATGAAGTTAGCGGGTGGTGTGAATGTTGCCGGGGTTGCAATGCAGGTTCCAGCGAGAGTACATTTACAAATGGGTTTCAAGCTGGCTGAGGAAGGCCGACAGCAAACTATGGAATATATAGACAAGGCCATTGAACGCGCAACGGAGTTGGCTCTCCCAGAGGATCAGAATGTCAAACGATAGACTCAAAGAAATCATGGGTGGTAAATAATGGGCAAAGCACACGATGAGTGGGCAAATTCAAAGCAACAGAGTGGTTGGCTTGCCCTCAAAGAGTGGGAACATCAGCAACGCCAACAGGCTATGGCCAGTAGCCCACAATATACAGAGGGTCTAGGCTACAAACCGGGGCAGAGTGGTTTAGGTGGACAGGAAGGCTTGCTATTGCAAAACAGGGATAAGCGTTTTATGCCACCTCAGCAGCCGATGGCAATTCCCCAACGGAGTGAGGTTCCTAATTTCCCGCGCAAGATTGGTTTGATGGACGATGCAAGTCAATATTGGGGACAACGTGGGTTGGTTAGTGGATTAACCCCTAGAGGTTTAATGGGTAGGCAATCTGAAAATGCACCCGCACCTGTTAATCATCAAGCTGCGTTAGAGGATGCTATAGACAAGTATTTTCCTGGTAATATTGGGGCGAAGGCTGCTTTGATGAGTCAGGCGTTTCACGAAAATAATAAATTTGATCCAAATAAAGAAGAAGACAAAACTGCCAACAATCGTGGGAGGCCAAAGGGGTTAGGAATATTTCAGTTTACCGACCAATATGATTCAGAAACAGGTAAAACCAAACCCGGACAACGAGCAGCGTTTGAAAAATATTTAAAAGATACTGGGTTGCCAAATTCAGCAGATACCCAGGTTGGGTACTATAAGAAATTGTCTACCACTACAGACGATGCCTGGGCTAAGAAATACCACGACATTGGTGCTGGGCATAGGCAGCGCAATAGGCTTACATTTGAGGCTGGGGATGCGTTTGGAATTTCCCAGCACTTAACAGCCAGTGTTGAACGTCCACAAAATTGGAGTGATAAATTAGTTCCGAGGGCATTATCCGCACAGGAGTGGCAAAAAAACTATGAACCCATGCAAATGATGGAGCCACAGACGCAGCTTGGTTATCCTACCTTTAATCCTGAAGGCGTGGAATATGATTATTCGGCTGGGACAAAGCCTGGGGCTGATGGACACTATGGTAGCCGCGATCCTAAGACTGGGCAAATATTAAAAGGTAGAGGGCATGAAACATTCTGGAAAACTATCCAAGGGGAGCAGGATGCTGGATACGAAATATTTCAGGGAGAAGATGGAAAGTATTACTCTCGCCCACAAACGACTAAGCGCACCGCTCATAAACCAGACAAAGCCTACCGCCAATCACAGCAACCACAGTACGGCAATGCTGGTGGTGGTTACACTGACGCAGAGATGGCTGGCCTCGTAGCACGTTCCCAAGCTAAAGGATTACTTAATTCAAGATAACGGTTGACAGGGGTTTCATGGTTTGCTAGGATGCTTCTAGTTCATACCCATGAACAATATTAGATTAACCTCCTCCTATTGGTTAATCAAAAGAAAGGGTTGTTCCGGTTCATGGGTCCGGGGCAGCCCTTTTTCTTTTAGGCACATACAATGTTAGAAGCCATTGAAACTGTCATTATGTGGGGCCAAGTCAGAGATTCAGCCACGCTGAGTGACAGAGACAAGAAAATTATGGCACAAATATTTGGAGTAGATGGGGAGGAAGAGATGCCATATAAGGAGGTAGCGGAATGGCACAAGATTTCAAAGCAACGAGTTCGGCAATTAGTGGCGAGAAATTTACGCAAACTCAAAAACAGAGCGAAGGAATTATAAAACAATGACAATCACTCCAGAACAAATCAAATTCAGAAAAGGCAAGATCGGAGCCAGCCAATTTGGGCAAGCGATAGGACATGGCTACGGCACAAAGACAAGAGCCGAACTATACCATCAGATGAAGGGACACATGCCCCCAACTGTCGAGACAATGGCTATGCGGGTTGGCAACTTCATGGAAGGCTTCATCCTCTCCGAATATAGTAAGCAAACAGGACGCAAAGGTGAGGAATACCCAGATACTCAGATTCACCCCGATGACCCCAGGATTATCTGTCATTGTGACGGCATCACGTACTCAACTGCCCCTCCTCGGTTGATCGAAATCAAGAACGTGGGGCCACGCATGAAAGATGCTTGGGATAGGGGTGTCCCTGACTATGTTTGGGTGCAAGCGTGTGGACAATCAATGCTCACTGGCATCCATGATGTAGACGTAGCTGCCTATTTTGGCGGTTCCGACCTGAAGGTATTTGAGCTTACCTTTACAGACACAGATCATGCCCAACTGTATGATGGATTAAAAGACTTTTTGGGCTATATGGATCGTGATGAAGAACCCCCTCATGTAATAGCTGACCTGCCTAACCTTGATAAGTATTATGAGGTAAAACAGCATGTGACTTTTGCGGATAATGCTATCAAAGCGGATGCTGTACGCCTCGCGTTTCTCAAGAATAAGGCTAAGATTGCTGACGATGATAAGGAAATTATGGATGGCTGTGAATTCAGAATCAAAGAGTACATGGGCCAAAATGATTCGTTAGTTGATGTGAACGATATTCCACTGTTTACATGGAAAAAAGGCAAGGATAAAGAAGTAGTGGATTGGGAAGATATGGCTTGGGAATTATGGAAGAACAGCGGTAAGAGTGATGAATATTGGTTTGATTTGCAAGAGAAAAACACAACAACTAAAACCGGTAACCGCACATTCTTGTGCAAAATAAAGGACTAATACTAGTGTCGGGTTGGCCCCGAAGCCTGATGGTGTGTAAGGGATGTACACCAGCCCCACCTCAACATTTAACTTTCAGTTAAAAGGAGTAACAAGATGGCAAAGAAACCACCAATGGTAGCAACAGACATAACGCAGAACTTGACCCCGCCGGTGGAGGGTGCAAAGCCAGCAGAAGAATTGCTGACACCGACACCACCACCAGCACCCGTCACGGCCACTCACGAAAAGGTCATAGCTATGGCTTTGAATGCCGTGATGCAGTCAACAGGATTCGTGGAGAAGGGCGGGCAGGTTGCTTTTGGCAACACCAAATACAATTATTCGTCTGAGGTGGATGTGTTGACGGTGATACGCCCAGCCATGATTAAATACGGGCTGTGCCTATTGCCTAGTCAAGGCGAGTTGCGTATTGAGGGTGGGTTAGTTTTTGTCCACACACACTACCAACTCACACACGTATCTGGTGCTGTTTGGCCACACCCATTATCTATGTGGGGTTGTGGGTCAGACAAGGGCGATAAGGCCATCTACAAGGCCACAACAGGAGCCAACAAGTATATGCTGACTAAATTGGCACAGTTGGCGTGTGGTGATGACCCTGAAGCTGGTAAACAGCCAGAAGAACACCCCTACGTGATGCCCAATAAGGACAAAGTATTAAAGAGCATTATGAATGAGTTTCCGGGTGCTAGTGAGATGGCCAGAGATAACAGGCTTGCAGCACTCAACCAGAATTTGTTAGCAATCAATGGCGATCCGGTTAATAGTCCCGACCAGGTTACCACAGAACAATGGGACAAAATAGCTGGAGCAATCAAATGAGCATAGCAATTAATCAGTGTAACTTTGCGGGGTATTTAACCCGTGATGCGGAAGTAGTACTGGGCGATAAGCCACGGGCAAAGTTTGGAGTGGCCGTCAACGGCTACAAAGACACAGTTCTATTTATGGACTGTACGGCTTGGGGTAAACTCGCTGAGAATGTTGGCCCTAACCTCAAGAAAGGACAGCCTATCTTTGTAACAGGTGAGTTGCAGTTGGATGAATGGGAAGACTCTGAGGGTAACCCAAAGAGTAAGCCTGCGCTGAATGTGAGAGACATTCGCTACTTGTCGTCTAAGGGTGAAGCAGTAAACAACGCCCCAGCAACAACTACAGCGGATATTCCTTTTTAAATTAACGAGAAGGTTGGTTCGACTCCAACTCGGTGGCTGAGGGTCCGGTGACTAGGGTAAGGGTGGGTTCAACTCCCACGAAGGATACGGGTAGTATCAGAGCCAAGAAATTCCCACAGGCTCCGGTGGGTGATACCTCGCAACTCAGGGCGGTGAGGTCGGAGTCACCAACCCATGAGGCCATATCTATCCGGGGGTTTGAATCGCCCCCGGTGGCCTTTCAAATTAAATTGGCAAGCCGTTTGTGCAATTGGAATATCCTGAAACGGTGCAAACGTTCCCCACCGGGTGGACAGACTTAAACAGCTAGGAAATGCGGTAGTTCCGCAAGTGGTTGAGGTTATCGGGCGGGAAATAATGGCGATAGAAAGCGGTGAAATATGAACAAACAAAAAATGACTGAAGAAATTAGAATACCAGTGTCGAAACCAACGCCGCTATCTATCGCAGGCACTTACCATATCGTCTACCCCCCTTGGTGGATGGAAGCTGAAACGAAATCCGGCGACACCATCTCCTGCCTCAAGTGCCAAACAGAAAATATTATAGACAGCGACCTGATGTTCGGGAACCCTGTCCTTTTTTTTGTGTGCGTGAAGTGCGGCACTCTCTATGGGGAAACCACTGATGGAAGCTGGGCTGAGAGCGAACCGCACCAAGACTGGCTGAAGGGAAGACGCTACGGAAAAAACTGTGAGTGGATTCCACCTATAGAGGAGGCTAAATGATTCACGAATGCAGGCAATACGATGGCAAAGGTAAACTTATGGGTGTATATGATGTACAGAAGATAGGCAAAATGTTCTGGGCTTCATTCTACACTGAGAACGACATGGTTGAGATGATACCAGTAGAGGATAGGCCTCATCTTATGAAGCGAGTGGCTAAGGTTGTCAAGGTAGTCTGCTCAGCCCCTAAAGCTCTTGGCAGCAAGAGAAAATGCGGCAAGGTGTTTGATGCAAAGAGAAAGCACTCTAAATATTGCTCACCTGTGTGCAAGGGAAGGGCGTATCAAACGACAATCAAACCTAACAAAATACCTGTAGATGTTTCTTGCAGGGAATGTGGAGAAATCTTTAAATCTGCCTTATCGTCCGCTGCCTACTGTGGCATTGAATGTCGTAAGTCAGGGAATGTAACGATGAGGAGGGCAAAAAGTGAAGCAAATAAGATTAGTCTCGCTAAAAGAAAGCTTGAAATTGGTTGGAGTAAAAAGAAAGTTTTTCGACAGAAACATACGCCCTCACATCAAATCAGTTAAGTTGGGGAAGAATGTATTGTTTAGGTTGTATGAACTTGAGGGCTTTATTAACAGCATTTTTGAACTACGGGGGAAAACATGCGAACCACTAAACGGCGAAGCACTGAACGTAAGAAGCTACCACCAGGACTCGTCTGGCGAGGTGAAACAATTCACATCGACACAACAATCAACGCTAGACAAGTGCGACAAACTACTAAGACAGACAGCGTGAAGAAGGCTTGGATTGTGCTGGAAAACTTAAGGAACCTCACTGGCAAGCCGGAAGACTTGCAGAAGTTGTGGGGAGAGGCAGTCCATAAGTTCTTCAGCACTACAACTCATAAGGATCGTGTTGAGCAGAAGGCTAAAATTCAGCGTATGCGAAAGTTCATTCCTATTGAGATGCCAGTGAATCAGATCTTCAACTCTACTCTTGATCCTATGAGAGAAGAGTTGATTGGCAAAGGTAGGAAAGCCAGTACGGTTAACTCATACCTGAAGCTGGTGGGGCAGATACTTTCCAACTGCTTGAAGTGGGAGGATGCTGGGGTGAGCTGGTTGTCTAAGCCTCACAACATTCGCCTGGAATCAACTAAGAGAAACCCGATACCAGCAATGAATATGAAGCCTGGCTATATCCTTTCATGGGAGGAACAAGACAAACTATTCGCCAATCTTCCATCTCACCTTAAGGATGCAGCTCTTTATGCAGTTAACACAGGAGCCAGGGAAGGCGAAGTATCTAATTTGCGGTGGAGTTGGGAGGGTAATTTCCCTGATTTAGGCGTAAAGGCCTTCAGGATACCTGGAGAGTTTCACAAGAATGGCAAGCCGAAACTCGTAGTACTCAATTCCATCGCAAGAGAGATAATTGAGAAGAAACGAGGCGAGCATCCTGAGTTTGTGTTCACTTACAAAGGCTCAAAGATCAGGAAATTTAATGCTTCAGCCTGGAGGAAGAATCGAGCGCGAATGGGGATGTCTCATGTGACGTTTCACGACCTCAGACACACGTTTGCTACTCGACTCGATAAATACGGCCTGAGAGAGTCTGAGATAGCTCTTCTTATGGGACATACCATAGACGGGGTGACGGCAGGATATGCCTTCACAACGCAAGCTGTGGAGCCAATGGTGGTTAACGTGGAGAAGCTGGTAACTAGGCGACATTTCACATTTATACGCGCCGAGCAAGACCAGAACCCCACAAAAACCCCACAGTCTTTTCAACTTTGTGAGTGAAGAAAAATGTGTACAGGTAAGTCATTGTTTCTAAAGGTAAAAAAATCGGGATGAGAGGATTTGAACCTCCGACCCCTTGGCCCCCAGAAACAGAACCTTCCTGTAACATCTTGTAAACGCTTGGTTTATTTAGGGTTAACTTTTTAACGCTGTGCAGTATTGGCCCTAAATAAACCATAGTTTCTCACAAAAATCCCACAAAACGCACAATAACCTTAATTGGAACATGGAGTGAGGTACGCCTCACCTGAAAGGAAAGAATGTGGTTATACATCCCCAAAACGTACTGTCCCTCTTCGCCGGAATCGCTGGACTTGATAAGTCAGTGGGGCTTGTTTTTCCAAGATCGAGAACTGTTTGTTACGTTGAGCGGGAAGCCTACGCCGCGTCCGTACTCGTGGCGAGGATGGAAGACAAGGCCTTGGATCAAGCTCCTATCTGGAGTGACATTACAACCTTCAACGGCAATCCGTGGCGTGGAGCTGTGGATACAATCATTGGTGGATTCCCCTGCCAAGACCTCTCAGTTGCAGGAAAGCAAGCTGGAATTAAAGAAGGCAATCGCTCCGGGTTGTTCTACGAGTACTGCCGACTTATTCGCGAGATTAGACCAAGGTACGTTTTTATCGAGAACGTGTCAGGACTCCTTACTAACGGAGCCATGTCAACCGTACTTAAAGAACTTTCCGAAATGGGGTTCGATGCGGAGTGGGGAATGTTTTCTGCAAAAGATGTGGGAAGCACCCATCTTAGAAAACGAGTCTTTGTCCTGGCCCACGCCCGATGCGTACAATGATCCAAAATCTGGTGGCTCTGCACCTTGGCAAAAAAGTTACGGCACGAGTGGCAAGCAAGAACACTTGCATCATACCGCTTCATCTTGGCCCACAGCAACCCGCCAGGACTTCAAGAGGAGAGGGCCGAACAGTAAGCAACAAGGATTGAATGAAGGTGCTGTGAATTGGCCTACTCCCAAAGCGCGTGAACCTGGTAGGACAACAGAAGGATATGGGCGTGGCTTGGCAGAATTGGTTGCAGGGCATAAGCAAACACCCCAGGCAAAGACATGGCGCACTCCTTCAGCTTCTGATCCAGTTGGAGGAGTGAAAGACTTAAATAGTGATAAGTACAGCAATGCTGAAGCACCTAAGATTAAATTACGCGATCAGAGTGCCAGTTGGCCTACTCCCCGGGCGAATGACTTTAAGGGACATTGCACTAACGCAACTACAAGAAAGGATGGCAAATGTCGGAACGATCAATTGGTAAATGCAGTAATCCATACTGGCCCCCTGGCCCATCAGCAACAGAGCAATGGCAACGCATCCTCGATGAACGCCCAGACCTCGCTCCCGCCCAAGAAAAGGTTGAATCCGACCTTTGTCGAGTGGCTGATGGGAGTGCCGACTGGCTGGAGCTTGCCAATACCTATAGATCAGAACGATTACAAGCGTTGGGAAACGGAGTCGTTCCGCTTACTGGAGCAATTGCATTGAAGGTACTTTTTGAAAGGTTAATTGATAAATGAGCGGAGCAACTAGAGTAAGTATGCCGAAATGCAACGAGATTGTCCCTAAATATGACAAGCACCAGAACATAAAAGGGGAGAAACCTTGCGGGAAGCCAGCAGTAGCAACCTGGTATTACCGAGAGATTTCTGATGACCCTCACTATATGTGTGCTGTGCATGAGAAAGCAGCTACTAAAGACGAATTATTTGACGAATATGAACGAGATGAGGAGGCGGCACATGAAGAAAATAGAAACAGATAGCCTGAATGACCAGTGGAAGGGTGGAAGCACAGATATTAGACCTACTTATTATGCGAAATACCCCATAGACCCTTGGACTTTCTGCATCAAGAATCAGCTCACTTTGGACGTTGGCAGCGTGGTCAAGTATGTGGTTCGCCATCAAGATAAGAATGGAGTTGAGGACTTGAATAAGGCTATCAAGTGCATTGAGATGATGAAGGAATTCTACTACGGAGAGAAGCCGTAATGACTCACACTCAGCGTTGCGAGAAGTGTAGATATGTCGGCGGTGACTTCGAGTATATCCACGGACATTTCTCTTGCCCCAAGTGTCGGCAAATTGGGGAGGGAGATTGCTGCCAGGGAGCGCCTATAAAAAGTTGTGAGGATGATGCTCAGAAAAAGGAGGAGCGATGATTACTCTCCAAGTATTCGCAAACTTGTTCGCTTGTGCGAATATTTACCTCCTGGCAAACGGTCATACAAAGCTTGGATGCATGATCGGCTTGCCGGGGCAATTCTTATGGCTGTACCTCTTCTGGCATCACCATCTACCTTATTTAATGTTTACAGATCTGGTCATCGCCACTATTTACATTCATAAATTATGGCAACTACGAGGCCAGCCTATTATTGGTTCACGTTTCAGGAGGGTTAGCTTATGAGATGTACACACTGTAACGGCACTGGCGAAGCACCTGATGCCGAGCCAGCAGAGTTTAGTTATAAGGACGCTGCTGTGAAGATCATAGAAGAGCTTAATCGTGTAGCTGGGACTCAGTACAAGCCCAATTCTCTGTCCACTAGAAAGTGCATCATAGCCAGGCTGAACGAAGGGTTTAATGCGGAGAATTTCGTCACTGTTATCCGCATAAAGTGCGGACAATGGCTGCATGATCCTCATATGCGCCCTTACCTACGCCCTATAACGCTGTTCGGGACTAAGTTCGAAAGTTACTTAAATGAAGCAGTCAAACCTCCGAAGAAGGAGGCAACGCTTGTTTATTGAAAGGTTGTCAGACTATGGAATCCAAACATCCAGAACTGGAAGCTTCAAGATGCGGTGTCCTAAGTGCGATCATAAATCCGTGTCTCTCAGCGTTAATACTGTTGACGGTGTATTCAATTGCCACGGCCCTGAGTGTGGTTTTCGCGGTTCTCTTAAGCGCGATGCTGCTCACGCAAGGCCTAGCCAGTGGCTTAAGAAGGATTACTTCACTCCTGAGTTTGAACGTAAAAAGCTTACTGGCGCGGCTCTGGAGTTCTTCAAGGAAAGGGAAATAGATGAGGCAGCTCTGGCGAGACTTCGTATCAGCGTTGACAATGGGAGCCTTGTATTTCCATATACTAAGGAGGGGGAAGTCTGCTTTCTTAAATATCGTTCGCGTACCAAGGACGGCAACAAGAAAATATGGACATCCAAATCTCCCTATAAAATCTTCTATGGATATGATGATATTAGTGAGGAACAGACCATCATCTGCGAAGGGGAGCTGGATAAGCTTTCATTCGACATGGCTGATCTACCAGCATCTATTTCAGTTCCCTTTGGCGCACCCAATATCAAGCAAACCACCTTCACCGACCTTGACGAGTCCCTGGAACACACGGCTGAAAAGCTTGATAAAGTCGAGAGGATCATACTGGCTGTAGACAACGATGAATGCGGCAAGAAGCTTGAAGAAGAGCTTGCCAGAAGGCTTGGCAAGGAGAGGTGCTTAAGAGTTATCTGGCCTGAAGGCTGCAAGGACGCTAACGATGTACTCGCC
>FLOH01001363.1_pt1 | contig 38562 bp, 35 predicted proteins | sample 756751 | NCBI WGS metagenome assembly FLOH01 (sample SAMEA4026879, study PRJEB14308) | marine metagenome | biome: coastal water; material: water | depth 74 m
GGACCAATGGCAAGAGCACGAGTGTGCACCTCCTCGCGGCAGGGTTGGTCGCCGCTGGTCATACCGTCGGTGTCATCGGCACAACGGGAGTGTTCATCGATAACGACACGCTGCCGAGCGCGCGCACCACACCGGAGGCCACTGATCTGCATGCCCTGCTTGCGGTGATGCGTGAACGCGGCATCAGTGCGGTGGCCATGGAGGTATCAAGCCACGCGCTGGTCCTCGGTCGTGTGGATGGCCTGGTCTTTGATGTTGCCCTCTTCACTCAACTCACCCAGGACCATCTGGACTTCCACGGCACCATGGAGGACTACTTCGCGGCCAAGGCCTCACTCTTCACGGCCGAACGGGCGCGAAGGGCCGTCATCGGAGTTGACGGGATGTGGGGACGGCGCCTCGCCGATCAGGTGCAGATCCCGGCGCTGACGTATGCGCTAGACCATGATGCTGACGTGCAATGTGTGGCCATCACCGACCTGGCGCGTGGGCAAAGCCTGCAGGTGCACAGTGATGGTGCGGTGCACCGCGTGGACGTGGGACTTCCCGGCCGATTCAATGCGGCTAACGCCCTTGGCGCGTGGACGACTCTGCGGCTCATGGGTATTGATGCTGATGTGCTCAGCTCCAGCATGGCGAATGTGTGCGTGCCTGGCCGCATGGAGGCGATCACTGCGGGCCAGTCCTTCACGGTCATCGTCGACTATGCGCACAGCCCGGATGCGGTGGCACGGGCGTTGGATGCGGTCACGCCGGCATCCGGTGGTCGGCGCATCGTGGTCTTGGGATGCGGTGGCGATCGTGACCGGGACAAGCGACGCCTCATGGGGGAGATCGCTGCGCACGGATGTGATCTCCTGATCGTCACGGATGACAATCCGAGGTCGGAGGATCCCGCGGTGATCCGCGCAGCCATGCTCGAGGGCGCACAGCAGGGCAGTGGCCCCCGAGGCGAGATTCGCGAGATCGGGGACCGGCGGGATGCTATTGCCGGTGCCATCGCCGAGGCGCGCCCGGGGGATGTCGTCCTTGTGCTGGGGAAGGGACATGAGCAGGGTCAGGACATCTCCGGTGTCATCCATCCCTTTGACGACCGCGAGGAACTTCGGCGAGCGTTGGCGGGTGCCTCATGATCCCCATGACACTCGCCGAAATTGCCGGGGTCGTCGGTGGACGCATAGTCGATGGTGATCCCGATGTCGTCGTCACCTCCGCTGTCGCCGACTCACGCGACGCCGGACCCGGCTCTGTCTTTGTGTGCATCGTCGGGGAGCGTGTGGACGGGCATGACTACATCCCCCAGGCACGTGAACGCGGCAGCGTCGTCGCTCTGACCAGCCACCCGGTGGGCTCGCCCGCCATTGTTGTGGATGATCCCGTCGAGGCTCTGGGGCGATTGGCCGGCTATGTCATTCGTCGCCTGCCCGACACGCTGGTCATCGGGATTACGGGCTCCAGCGGCAAGACCACGACGAAGGACCTGCTGGCCGCCATATTGGCCCCGCACGGGGAGACGGTGTCACCGCGCGGATCCTTCAACTCCGAGGTGGGACTGCCCCTGACCGTGCTGTCGTGCTCGACGCGTACGCGGTTCCTCGTGTTGGAGATGGGCATGCGTGGCTCGGGTCATATCCGCTACCTGTGCGAGCTCGCGCACCCTCGCATCGGGGCACTGATCAACGTGGGTTCCGCACACCTGGAACTCCTGGGGAGCCAGGAGGCGATCGCCGCGGCCAAGGCGGAGATCATCGCGGATCTCCCCGCTGAGGGCACGGCGGTCTTGCATGCTGATGACTCACGCATCATGGCCCATGTGAGCGCCACGCGGGCGAATGTCATGACCTTCGGGGAGTCTGCCGGCGCGGATGTGCGCGCGGTAGACATCACCTTGGATGAGCGCGCTCGCCCTGTTTTCACCCTGGAGTACAAGGGTGACCGGCAGCGGGTGGCGCTCACCCTCACGGGCGAGCATCAGGTGGCCAACGCCCTGGCAGCGACATCCATGGCCTTGGCGGCCGGTATCGATCTCGGCGCCATTGTCGATGCGCTTGAGCACTACGAGTCGGTGAGCCGCTGGCGCATGGAGATCACCGAACGCCCCGATGGAGTCACGATCATCAACGATGCCTACAACGCGAACCCTGAGTCCATGCGCGCCGCTCTCAAGGCGCTGGTTGCGCTTGCTGCAGGACGGCGTACATGGGCCGTGGTGGGGGAGATGCGAGAGATCGGCGACACCTCCATCATGGAGCACGACGCCATCGGCCGGCTCGCCGTTCGCTTGGACGTATCCCGCCTCATCGCTGTCGGCGACGGTGCGCGAGCGCTGCATCTGGGCGCGCTACAGGAGGGTTCCTGGGGTGAGGAATCCACCTGGGTCCCGGACATTGAGGCGGCCGTCGCGCTGCTGCGCGCCGAGGTCCGACCCGATGATGTCGTCCTCGTCAAGGCCTCGCGCTCCATCGGCCTGGAAGCCGTGGCCGAAGCGCTGCTGGATGGGGCATCGTGAAGCTTGTTGTCCTCTCCGGGGTGATCTCAGTCTTCGTCGTCTTGGCGGGCACCCCGCTCCTCATCCGCCTGCTCCTCAATCACGGCTACTCCCAGGCCATCAGGGTCTCCACGGTGGATTTGCCCTATCCCGAGCACGAGGGCAAGCGAGGTACACCGTCCATGGGGGGCGTGGCCATCATCGCCGCGGTCGTCCTCGGCTACGGGCTCACCCATCTGATCTTTTGGACACCGCCGTCTCCATCGGCTCTCCTTGTGCTCTATCTCATGCTGGGGCTGGGTGCTGTCGGTGTCGCCGATGACTATCTGAAGATCTTCCGTCGTCGCGCGACGGGTCTTCGGGCGCGCACCAAACTCATCGGTCAGGCCGTGGTGGCCTTAAGTTTCGCCTGGCTTGCCCTTCAATTCCCGAACGCCGTCGGGGAGACACCCGCCACCACGGCCATCTCCTTCATCCGAGACACCCCGCTGGTCCTGCCCCTGGGCCTCTACCTGCTGTGGGTGTGGTTCCTCGTGACAGCGACCACCAATGGCGTCAACCTCACCGACGGCTTGGATGGCCTCGCCACGGGCGCCGCCACCATGACCTTCGCCGCCTATGTGCTCATCGGGGTCTGGCAATACGGACAGTCGTGCTTCTTTACGACGGGGCCTGCCTGCTACGCCACGGCCGCTCCCCTGGATCTGGCGGTCGTCGCCGCCGCATGCGCGGGCGCCTGCTTTGCCTTTCTTTGGTACAACGCGGCACCCGCGCGCATCTTCATGGGTGACACGGGATCCTTGGCGATTGGTGGTGTCATCGCCGGTCTCGCGGTGACCAGCCGCACCGAGTTGCTCCTCGCACTGCTCGGCGGTCTCTTTGTCCTGGTCTCGCTGTCGGTTATCGGCCAGGTGGCGTCCTATAAATTACTTCACCGCCGCCTGCTGTTGATGGCGCCTCTGCATCATCACTTTGAGATGAAGGGGTGGCCGGAGATCAACATCGTGGTCCGCTTTTGGATCATCCAGGGCATGGTGGTCGCCCTCGGTCTGACCATTTTCTACGCCGAATGGGTCCAAGGATGACGCGTGATCTCTCGGGGCTGGTCTCGTCTGCTTCTGACTGGAGTGGTGTGCGTGCGGTGGTCGCGGGCATAGGCATCGCCGGTTTTGCAGCGGCCGACGCTCTGTTGGATGTCGGAGCCGATGTCATCGTCCTGGACTCGGGGGATGGTGATCGACAGCGGGAGCGAGCGGCGGTGCTGGAGATCCTCGGCGCGGATGTGCGCCTCGGCGACAACGCGTCGGCCCCGCCGGAAACCGATGTGTACATCGTTTCCCCGGGCATCGCACCCCACGCACACGTCATCGTGTCGGCACAGCAGAGAGACATCCCCATCTGGGGTGAGCTTGAGTTGGCCTGGCGGATGCGACCTGCTCAGGGAGCGGCACCGTGGCTGTGCGTGACAGGCACCAATGGCAAGACGACGACAACACTCATGCTGGATGCGATATTGCGATCAGCCGGTCTGGCATCCACCGCGGCGGGCAATGTGGGGGCATCGCTCCTGGACGCCGTACGCCGCCCCGATCTCGATGTCATCGCCACGGAAGTGAGCGCGACTCAGATGCCCTTCGTTGAGTCGATGTCACCCGAATCCGCTGCCTGTCTCAATCTTGCGCCCGATCACGTGGATTTTTTTGGCACCATGGACTCCTACGCATGGCACAAGGCGCTGGTGTATCGCCATGCGCAGCGCGCCGCGGTCTACAACGTGGATGATCCCGTCACCGAGCAGATGGTTCGCGACGCCAACGTGGTGGAAGGGTGTCGTGCCATCGGCTTCGGACTCGGTATCCCGGGGGTTTCCATGCTGGGCGTCGTGGATGGTGTGCTGGTCGACAGGGCTTTCATCGAGGATCGGCGTACAGCGGCGCAGGAACTCGCCTCGGTCGAGGATGTTCCCGGATCATCTCCGGCCAATATCGCCAACGCTCTCGCCGCGGCCGCACTGGCGCGCTCGCACGGTGTCCCCCCGGACGCCGTGCGCGACGGTCTGCGCTCCTTCACTCCAGCGCCGCATCGCATCGCGACGATTGCCGAGGTCGGCGGAGTGCTCTTCGTGGATGACTCTAAGGCGACGAATGCCCATGCTGCGCAGACATCGCTGCGATCCTTCGACCCGGTGGTGTGGATTGCCGGGGGTCAGGCGAAGGGCCAGGACTTCGATGACCTCGTGCGGTCCGTGGCACCCCGGTTGAGGGGAGTCGTGCTGCTCGGGATCGATCGGCAGGTCATTGCCGAGGCGCTGCGACGCCATGCCCCCGATGTCACCGTGGTGGACATTGATCGCGTTGATAGTGACGCCATGGTGGAGGTCGTGTCTGCCGCCTGCGAGCTAGCCCAACCGGGTGACACCGTCCTGCTGGCCCCCGGCTGCGCCTCCTGGGACATGTTCCGCGACTACGGTCACCGGGGAGATGCCTTCGCCGATGCGGTCCGATCTCGGGCATAGGGCGATGGGCACCACCGCTGCCCACCAGCGCGGGTGTGGCCAAGCCGGGGACGACACGCCCCCGAACCTCCCCGGTCACACCGATCACTTTGGGAACACTGTTCCCATGGCCGACACCACGCGGACGACGCGGACGCCCGGGGTCGGCGAGCCCACGCCGCGCCGGTCTTTTCTGCAGCATCCGATGGGCCTGTACTACCTCCTTATTGGCGCGACCCTGGCCCTGCTCGGACTCGGGTTGCTCATGGTGCTGAGTGCGTCATCGGTCCTGTCCATCAAGTTGCACGGATCGGCGTACACACTGGCCCAGCGGCAGTTGCTGTTTGCGGTGATCGGTGTCACCTGCATGATCATCGCGACGCGATTGAGTGTCCGCATGTGGCGTCGTCTGGCGTGGCCGGCCCTGGTCATCGCCGTGGGGCTGCTCATCGCGGTGCTCATCATCGGTGTTGAAGTGGGTGGGCAGAAGAACTGGATCGATCTCTTCGGTCCCTTCCGCCTCCAGCCTTCTGAGTTCGCCAAGATCGCCCTGATCCTGTGGAGCGCTGACCTCTTGGCCCGCAAGCAGCCGATGCTGGATCGCTGGTCGCACCTGTTAATACCGGTGCTCCCGGTCACGGGCCTCCTGCTGCTTCTCGTGCTGTTGGAGGGTGACGTCGGCAACACCCTCATCCTCGCCGTGATTGCCTGCGGGGTGCTTTTTGCCGCGGGTGCTCCGCTGCGACTCTTTGCGGTGCTCGGTGTGCTCGGTGTCGCGTCCATTGCCGCGCTCACGCTGGCGGCGCCCTATCGCATGAGTCGCTTCACATCCTGGCTGGACCCGTCAGCGGATCGGCTCGGGGATGGGTGGCAGGTCACCCAGGGGCAGTTCGCGCTCGGCACCGGAGGATGGTGGGGCGTCGGCCTGGGAGCGAGTCGAGAGAAGTGGGGCTCGTTGCCGGAGGCGCACACCGACTTCATCTTCCCGGTCGTGGGCGAGGAATTGGGCTTGATGGGCACCTTCGCGGTGCTCGGGCTCTTCGCGGTCATCGCTTTTGTTGCATTCCGCCTGGTGCACTCAGCGCAGGACCCCTTTGTGCGCCTGGCCTCCGCGGGGGTGGGGACGTGGATTGTGTTCCAGGCTGTGATCAATATCGGTGCGGTCCTGTCCCTCCTGCCCATCACCGGCGTCCCGTTGCCGCTCGTGTCCTACGGCGGATCGTCGCTCGTGCCGCTGCTTGTGTCCCTCGGCATGCTCATGTCCTTCGCCCGCAGTGCCGGTGCCACGGCCGGGGGAGCGCCTATCCGACTGACGGTGATCCCGGGAGGTGCCGGTCAAAGGCGGTCCCGGGTTGACTCGTGAAGGTGCTCCTCGCTGCCGGTGGAACGGCGGGGCATATTGAACCGGCGCTGACCTTGGCGGACACCCTCGTGAGCATCGATCCCGCGACGGAGGTCGTGTTCGTCGGCCGCTCGGTCGGCCTCGAGGCCCGGCTCGTGCCCGAGCGCGGTCGGCGACTGCGCACGCTGCCCGCCGTGCCCATGCCGCGCAAGCCCTCCAAGGACCTGCTCCTCATCGCCCCGCGCATGGCCGGCTCCGTGCGTCAGATGCGCCGCATCCTCGCGGAGGAGAAGCCCGATGTCGTCGTGGGCTTCGGTGGATATGTCGCCGTCCCGGCCTACCTCGCCGCGCGCTCCGCGAGAGTGCCGATCGTCATCCATGAGGCCAACGCGCGCGCAGGCATGGCCAACAAGCTCGGCGCTCGCTTCACACCGTGGGTCGCCGAAGCTGTCTCCGGCTCGATCCCCGGCGCGACGTACATGGGCATGCCCATGCGGACGTCGATCGTCGCACTCGACCGCGCAGGGCAGCGGGCTGCCGCACGCGCGCACTTCGGACTCGACCCGGATCGGGTCACCCTGCTCGTCTTCGGTGGCTCGCTCGGCGCGAAGCGGCTCAATGAAGTGGTGACCGGCGCTGCCGCCGACCTGCGCGCCGCTGGGGTGCAGGTGCTGCATGCCGTGGGGGAGAGCGCAGCGGGTGTGGTCCCTGTGGGTGACGATGGGGTCGCGTATGTGACGCTGCCCTACATCGACCGCATGGACCTCGCCTACGCCGCAGCCGACCTCGCCATCACCCGGGCCGGCGCGATGACGTGCGCCGAGCTGGCCGCTGTGGGCCTTCCCGCCGTCTACGTGCCGCTGCCCATCGGCAACGGCGAGCAGAGGCTCAACGCGCAGCCGGTCGTCGCTGCGGGGGGCGGATTGCTCATCGAGGACGCCGACTTCACCCCCGGTGCGCTGCGCGCCCAGGTGCTGCCGCTGATCGCTGACCCCCAGCGCCTGGCGGAGATGGGCAGGGCGGCATCGGCACATGGCGTGCGTGACGGCGCCGAGCGCCTCGCCGACATGGTGCGCACGGCGGGTGGCGCGTGATGGGTCCCTCGCTCGATGGCGTCACGCGCGTCCATCTCATCGGCATCGGTGGCGCGGGCATGTCGGCGCTGGCACGCCTCATGCTGGCCCAGGGTGTGCCCGTCTCCGGCAGCGATGCCAAGGAGTCACGTCGCATCACGGCACTTCGCGCGCTCGGTGCGCGCATCGTTATCGGTCATGGCCGGGAGTCACTGGACGGCACACCGGCCGCTGAGGTGGTCGTGGTTTCCACCGCCATCCCTCCCACCAATCCCGAGGTCGTGGAAGCCCGACGTCGCGGCCTGCTCGTCTGGACGCGGGCCGAGGCACTTAATGCGGTCATGGAGGGCTCCCGGGCCATCGCTATCGCCGGCACGCACGGCAAGACAACGACGACCTCCATGGTCACGGTCGCGCTCCAGGCCTGCGGGGCCGACCCCTCCTTCGCGATTGGTAGCGAGTTGCAGTCCTCGGGCACGAACGCCCATCGGGGCAGCGGTCCGCTCTTCGTCGTCGAGGCGGATGAATCCGATGGATCCTTCCTGGCGATCACTCCCTACATCGCTGTTGTCACGAATGTTGAAGCAGACCACCTGGACCACTGGGCGGATCTTGCTGAGATTGAAGAGGCCTTCGTGCGCTTCTGCCTGTCGGCCCGAGACGTTGATGGCTCAGCCGTGCTGTGTGCCGATGATCAGGGATCACGTCGCGTGGCCGATGAGGTGCGCCGAGCTGGCGTGAAGGTCCTCACCTACGGGATGGCGCCGGATGCGGACGTGCGGATTCTTGACCCCGTGTCCGGATCACGCGGATGGACCTTCCAGATCGCGCACCGCGGTGTGCGACTGGGCTCGGTCACCCTGCAGGTGCCGGGAGCGCACAATGCTCAAAATGCCTGTGCGGCCGTGACCGTCGGGATTGCCCTCGGACTTCCTCCAGCGGATGTTGCGGAGGGCCTCGCCTCCTTCACCGGCACCCAAAGGCGATTCGAATTGCGCGGTCAGGTCGATGGAATCCGCGTGTACGACGACTACGCCCACCACCCCACGGAGGTCGAAGCCACGCTGCGGGCAGCGCGCGAGGTGGCCGGCGAGGGACGTGTGATTGTGGCCTTCCAGAGTCATCGCTACTCACGAACCGCGGTCTTTGCCCGCGAGTTTGGTCAGGCGCTAGGTCTGGCCGACGAGGTCATTGTCCTGGATGTCTACAGTGCGGGTGAGGCACCCATTCCTGGTGCCAGTGGTGAAGTCATCGCGGATTGTGTGCCGCTGCCCCGCGATCGCGTGCACTTCGAACCCTCATGGTCGAGGGTGCCGAGTGTGGTGGCAGAGCGTGCCCGAGCGGGTGATGTTGTCATGACGATGGGGGCGGGAGACGTCGGACAACTCGCCCCTCAGATTGTCGATCTGCTGCGGGAGCGCGGATGAGGCGGGCTCTTCTCGCGATCGCCATCGTCGTGCCGATCGTGGCGGCGCTCATCTGGGTCGTGTGGTTTTCGCCGTGGCTGTCGGTGGCACGGGTGGAGGTGAGTGTTGCGTCGACATCGGAGGTTGCCGGTCCGCTGCCGGAGGAGGAGATCCGCGTGATCGCCAACGTCGCTCCCGGGACACCGCTGCTGCGGGTGCCGACGGGTGACATTGAGGCGCGCATTGCGGCGCTACCCCAGGTGCGATCCGTGACCGTGTCGCGAGCCTGGCCGGATGCGATCGTGATCGATGTCCTGCGGCGTGATCCCGTCGCGTTGGTGGCGGTGGCTTCGGGCTATGACCTTGTCGATGAGGATGGTGTGGTGATGCGCACGGTCCCGTCCGTGGTCACCGGCGTCCCTCTCGTGCGCGCCTCCGGTGACGGCGTGGTTGCCGCGGTGACGGTGGCGAGAGAGGTGCCCGCCTGGCTGAGTGAGCGCGTTGATGAGATTGAGGCGACCACGCGCAACAACGTCACACTGCGGCTGCGCAACGGCTCCACGGTGATGTGGGGATCCGCCGGTGACACGGCATTCAAGGCGGAGGTCCTGCAGACCCTTCTTCAGGTGAAGGCGCAGCGCTACGACGTCTCCGCCCCCGGGGTGCCCGCAACCTCGGATGAGTCGGTCAGTCCGTTGCCGTTGATGGTCGAGTGACCTTCAATGTCCGAGTGTGCTCGGAGACTCCACATGTGTCAGGTGACCATCGAGGATCTCGAAGACACGGTCGGTGTACTCCACCATGCGCAGGTCGTGCGTCACCATGATTCCCGTCTTGCCGCGGTCCTTGATCTCGCGGCGCAGTAGTTGCACGACCTGACGACCCAGTGCCGTATCGAGAGAGGCTGTCGGCTCATCGACGAGCACGAGATCAGGATCGTTCATCAGTGCTCGACCAATGGCCACACGCTGGCGCTCGCCACCGGAGAGTTGCTCGGGGAGATTCTTGGCTCGATCGGCAAGGCCTAACTCCTCGAGGAGCTGATCCGCTCGCTGCTGGGCGGCCTTCTTGGGCGTCTTCACCAGCGTCGCCACGTAGAGCAGATTCTCTCGAGCCGTGAGGAACGGCACCAGGTTTGCGGATTGAAAGACGAAGCCGACCCGCTCGGCGCGGAAGCGAGTGAGATCCTTGCGCGACAGGGCCGTGACCTCGATGTCGCCGAGGGTGACGGTGCCGGAGGTGGCTGCAAGAAGACCCCCGACGATGGAGATGAGTGTCGTCTTGCCCGAGCCGGAAGGTCCTAGGAGAGCGACGAACTCACCCTGGTCCACGCTCATGGTCGCCTGATCGAGAGCCGTCACAGCGGTGTGTCCCGTGCCGTAGACCTTGCTCACGTCGTTGACCTGGAGAAGGGATCCCGAGTCGTTCATAGAGTGCCTCCGATAGCGGTAGCCGGGTCGATGCGCGCGAGGCGTCGTAACGAAAAGGCGGCACCGACGATGCCGGCGACGATGGTGAACACGGCAATCTGGATGAGCGTGTCTGTGCGGAAGAGCGTGGGCACCGTCGCGGGAATGATGAGGCCAAAGAGCCTCGCGATGATGGCGCCGATGATGACACCCAGGATCGACGCGATGAGCGCCTGGATGAGGACTGCGCGACCCAGGGCCCAGGTCGAGGATCCCAAGGCCTTGAGCGCAGCGAAAAGCTCGCGCTTCTCCAGGACCAGCAGCGCAAAGAAGAGAGCGACCACGAGTGCGGCGACGGCAACGGTGGTGTAGATGATCGAGTTGAGCGTGGAAGCCTGCTGCTCGACACCCGGAATCGCCAGGCCCACGGCCTCCGCGGTCAAGACCGCGGAACCGGGGAGGGCCGCCGCAATGGCTGACAGATCTGCACCGGCTGAGGTCACGAGGGCGACGGCGTTGATGGCGGTGGGCTGGCCTCGCAACTCAGGGCGCACCGCGTCACGCATGGAGCGCCAGTCCTCGACGGACGTCCAGACGCTGGGTTGGAGTTGGTAGGCCGAGTCTGCGACGAATCCGACAACCTCGACGGACACATCCCCGACCGACAGGCGGGAGCCGAGGTCGATGCCGTCATCTTGCAGCCGGGTGTCGACAGCAGCAACGCCGACTTCGCCGGATGTTGGCAGTCGGCCCTGCACGAGTGTGGTCGGGGTCCCGGGTCCACCGACGTCAAGTCCAAAGATGGCCAGGTCGACATCGCCTTCTGGGCCCGTGCCTCCCGTCAACAGCACCCCGACGGGGCCCGCCGCTTCCACTCCTGGCGCGGCCGCGAGAGCCGCCACATCGGATTGCTCCAGCCGGGATCGGATGAGGGAGCCCTCCGCATCGGCAGAAAAGGCATACGCCGTCGCGTTGGTCGATCGTACGGCGCCGGTGGCGCCGTAAAACAGGCCATCCGCCAGGGCGCCGAGGACCAGGACAAGGAAGACGATGAGCGCGAGGGCACCCACGACCGCGCCAAAGCGACCCTTGGTCCGCGTGAGTTCGCCCCGGGAGAGAAGTGCTGCGGGTCCGGTCATCGGGCACCCACCGCACTGGCGGGGTCGATCCGGGCGATGCGGCGAATGCTCAGTGCACCCGCGAGCAGGGAAAAGATGAGGACACTGACGACCACTCCGAGGATGAGACTCGGCTGGACGGTGACGGGCAAGCCCGTGTTGAGTCCCTGGACGGCCGCAAGCGTGAGGCCAACGGCGATGAGCGATGCGATGAGGACGACCAGGACGATCTGGGATGCAACGGTTGCGGCGAGACGGGGTGTGCTCGTGCCGATGGCACGCAGCAGGGTGAAGGGTCTGAGTTTTTGAACCGTAAGGATGAGGAAGAAGAAGCCAATGACCACGATGCCGATCACGAAGGTCAGGCCCACGAGGATCCCGAAGCTTTGCGAGATCGACTCGATCCCCGGGATGAGCGCCACGGCTTCGTCGAGGGCGTAGCCCGTGACGTCGGGGATCTCGCTGGATATGCGCTGTGCGACGGCTGATGCATCGGCACCGTCCGCCACGTCGAAGGCAACCGCGTTAATGGGCACGAAGGGCAGGCCCGGATTGGTGAGGGCGAAGGCTTCGGCATAGGTGTCCAGCGTTGTGTACATGGTCGGCAGGGCATTGAACTGGGCTCCCCGCAGGAGGCCCACCACGGTGAGGCTGGTGCCTGCCGGATCCAGGGTGATCACATCACCGATCGTCGCGCCCCCACCGTCGATGGCGATCTCTCCCGCTGTGGTGGGCAAGCGACCATCGGAGAGTCCCTGGGGAGCTCCCGGCGCATTCGGTGAAAAACCGAAGACCTGAACATCTGCCTGCGCCCCAGTGAGATTGGCGGCGGTGGTGAACGTGGCCACCGCGGAGGCCGCGACGACACCGTCGACGGATGCGATGGAGGTCACCACGGAGGGGTCCATGCGACTCGCCGCGATGTTGTCGCGAGCGAAGTCTGCGTAGACGATCCCGTCGGCATTGAGCCCTTCGAGTGCGCCCACGAGCGCACCCACCAGGGCGGATGACAGGGTCGAGAGGAGGAGGACCAAAAAAATCAGCAGGGAGACGGCGCCCGTCAGGAGCCCGAAGCGCAGCTTCGCGCGACGAATCTCGGCACCTGCCAGCCCCACGCGTGCCTCCTGAATGTGTGTTTCTGGGTGCTAGGACCCTATTCCCTCGACTGTGCGGTCGCAGCGACGATCCACCCCCCGAGTCTCACGACCTCATCGGCACTGCCGCCCTGGCCGCAGGCACGGCGTACGGCCCATGACGAGACCGACACGTCCCTCGGGTGGAGCGTGCTCGGGATGCGCTCAGGATCTGCGTGGGAGAGCTCCGAGAAGGTGGTGGTAGGCCAGCCGGCCGCAGCCAGGCGCGTGGTCGTGGCCCCGCCTCGATTGCATCGTGACGGTTGCATCACCGCCAGGACGAGTGGGGTGGTGAGCCGCGCGTCATGGAGGAGCCCTCCCACCGTGTCGACGGGGTCGAGAAGGATGAGTGGCCCCAGGCCGACACCGCGTGATGAGAGCCAACCCAGGACCGCGCCGCCCGCCGAATGGCCCACTCCCACACCCTCCATAGTCACTCCGAGGACGTCGCCTGCCGATGCCGTGATCGCGCGTGCACACCTCAGCAGGTAGGAGCGATCGTGAATCGAGTGTCTCGGCGACAGGGACGCCAGATCAGGACGCACGGCAGCCCAGCCGTTCGATGTGAGCGCGCCGGCTATGCCGGCAAGGTGGTGACCGCGGCGGGCGAATCCGTGCTGGACCCACACCCACCCGCGCGCCGGAGCGGTGGGAAGGTCCCAGTGCACACGCACGGCCCCGCCGCAGGAGAGGGCAAGGGTCCTGCGGTGGGACTCCGGCAGCGTGGCCACGGCCCTAGCCTGTCATCGCGCTATGTGCGGATGACGAAGTCGCCCGATCTATTGACCTTCAGGATGAACATCGGTGCGTTACGCCTATTGCCCGACGTGGGGTTGATGGTGATGGTGCCCGTGGCGATCCGGCCTCTGTGCGCCGCGCCGCACTTCGACAATGTGCCGGCACGGGCAGGGGGGGGAGGACCATACTCATTCCATGTCCGACGACACCTCTAGCGCCCGGAATCCGACGCCCCCGACCCCCGCCGGCTCCACTGCGCCGGACGTGGCCCGCCTCCAGGCAGAGGTGGAGGAGCTCAGGGCTGAGGCCGCTCGACTCCGGGCCCAGGTCGCAGCATTGACGTCACCCCCGCCCGCGGGGGAGGTGGTCGCGGCTCCGGACACGAAGCGCCGGGGAGTCCTCCCGGAGATCATCGGGTACCTCGGTGCTGCATTCATCGTCGGCGCAGGCTTGACCTTGGCTGGCCAGACCTGGGCGTTGTGGCCAAAGCCTGTCCAGTTGGGGGTTGTCGCCCTCGGCGCAATCGCTCTCTACGTCACGGCGCTGATCGTGACGACTACCGCGGGTGGCCTCACATCCATGCGCGATCATGGGGCTCTGCGCCGCCTCGTCGGCGTGCTCCTCGCCCTCGCCATACCCCTGGCCATCTCCGCCGTGGTCGTGGCACTGGAATGGGCCGGAGTCGACATCGGTACCGAGGGCACCTTTTGGCCCATCGGACTCGCGTCGATTGCCCTGGTGGCCGCGGCCATCGCTGCGTGGTGGGCACCCGGGGCGGTGCCCACTCTCAGCGTCGCCGTAACGGCATTCATCTGGCTGTGGTTGGTCACCAGCCGGATTCTCGGATCGTGGGAGCAGCCCCTCGTGATGACGATCGTCAGCACGGTGTGCACGGTGGGCTGGCTCATCATCGCACCGCGGTTCCTACCGCCACGAGTTCTGACAGAAGCCCTGGGCGTGACCGCCTTCATCGGGCTGCAACTCACCAATGCCTTCATGTCCTTGGATGCGTCCTTGCCAGACGACAGTGGACAGCAGCACCTCATGTGGGCGATGTGGTTCTCGCGGATCGCTCTCCTGATCTTCGCGCTTGTCGCGGTAGTCATCTTCGCGCGGGGCGGCTCGTGGGTGTGGGCAGCCGGAGGAGTGATCGCTGCCGGGGCAGGCGCACTCTCGATTGCCGGGCAGACGCTGGGCATGGTCGCGGGGCTCTTCGTGGCAGGAGTCATTTTGTTGGCGGTATCAGGGGCGATGCTGATCGCCCGTGCGCGACGTACGAATGAATCAGTTCCATCCGATCCGGCGCGGTGACCCCGCACAGGGCGCGCCCGTGGGCGAGGGGCGGTTGGCGGCTGAGCGATCGACTCGTCACTGCTCAGGAGAGCACAGGCGTGCGGTTGTGTGACGGTTGTGACGGGCGTGGCTTCTTGCCCGAGGTGGAGTTGAGCCCTAACCTCAGGCCTAGGACGCTTTATCCATTGAACCTTATCCTCAACTGGAGGTTAAGGTCTGCGCTGAGGCGCACGGCTCGGGAGGACGCTCGTGGGCCGGACTCGAAGGGATGCACCCGTGGCTGCACCGCAGAACTACCTCGCCGTGATCAAGGTCGTGGGGATCGGGGGCGGCGGCGTCAACGCCGTCAACCGGATGATCGACGTCGGTCTCAAGGGCGTGGAGTTTGTCGCGATCAACACCGATGCTCAAGCTCTCCTCATGAGCGATGCCGACGTGAAGTTGGATATCGGTCGCGAACTGACCCGCGGACTCGGCGCGGGTGCTGACCCTGACGTTGGTCGCCAGGCGGCCGACGATCATGCCGACGACATCGAGGAGGTGTTGCGAGGCGCCGACATGGTGTTCGTCACCGCCGGTGAAGGCGGGGGCACCGGCACGGGAGGCGCCCCGGTCGTCGCACGCATCGCGAAGTCACTCGGTGCATTGACGATCGGCGTCGTCACCCGACCCTTTGGATTCGAGGGCAGGCGCCGGCAGGCACAGGCCGACAACGGCATCGACGCATTGCGTGCCGAGGTCGACACACTCATCGTGATCCCCAATGACCGTCTCCTTTCCCTGACCGATCGCAACATCAGTGTGATTGACGCATTCCGTCAGGCGGATCACGTCCTGCTGCAGGGTGTTTCGGGGATCACGGATCTGATCACGACGCCGGGCCTCATCAATCTTGACTTCGCCGACGTGAAATCGGTCATGCAGGGCGCGGGGTCAGCGCTCATGGGCATCGGTTCGGCACGAGGCGAAGACCGCGCGCTGGAGGCCGCCACGGCTGCCATCTCCAGTCCGCTCCTCGAGGCGAGCATTGAGGGAGCCCACGGCGTGCTTCTGTCCGTCTCGGGTGGCTCGGATCTCGGCCTCTTTGAGATCAACGAGGCAGCGCGCATGGTCTCCGATGCCGCCCATCCGGACGCCAACATCATTTTCGGGGCCGTCATCGACGACACCTTGGGTGACGAGGTGAGGGTCACCGTCATCGCCGCTGGATTTGATGGGGGATCCCCACCCGCCCGACGCACACAGCCCGTGACAAAGCGGATTGCCGAAGAAACCCCGCTGGCAGCCGCCGTGGCAGCGAAGCAGTCGCCGTCATCGGATAGTGCCGAGATCCCGGTCACGCCGGAACCGCCCAAGCGACCCGTGCAGCAGCCGCGCACGATTGTCTTCGAGGATGCCGGCGACGATCTCGACGTCCCCGACTTCCTCAAGTAGGCGAGGTCGTGGGTGTTCTCGCCCGCGGCCGTGTTGCGTCGGGCTCCTACGCTGCGGAGTGGATCTTCACCGATCGTCGCGGTGGTCTGAGCCATTCCCCGTACGACTCACTGAACGTCGGTGCCTCCGTGGGTGATGATGCCATCGCGGTGGAGAACAACCGCCGTCTGGTCGCGGGCTACCTCGGTGCGCAGGGCATTGCGTTAGCGCGTCAGGTGCATGGGCGCGATGTCGTTCATCTCCGCTCCGTCCCCGACCCGGTCCCTGATGCCGATGCGGTGATCACAGACATCCCGGGTCTGCCGATCGGCACGCAGGTCGCGGACTGCGTACCGATCCTGCTGGCGGACCTTGCCGGGGGGAAAGTGGCGGCTGTGCACGCAGGGTGGAGAGGGGTGGTTGCCGGTGTCCTGCCAGCAGCGCTGGAGAGGCTTTCGCCCCTCGGGCCGGTCCAGGCCTGGGTGGGGCCCGCGATCTGCAGTGCGTGCTACGAGGTGAGCGAACAGGTCCGGGATGAGGTGGCCAGCGCCGCCCCCACGGCTGCTGCGATGACACGGCAGGGCACGCCCGCGGTGGACCTGCGCGCCGGCGTGCTGGAGCAACTACGGCACAACGGCATTGAGGGAGTCCTCGTGGGGGGATGCACGTATGAGACGCCCACGTTGTACTCCTACCGGCGTGACCATGTCACCGGGCGGCAGATGGGCGTGATTGTCCTGCGAGACGCCGGAGATGGCGCATGACGCAGGATCGCACGAGTGAACTCGCCGCCAACCTCGAGGCGGTCCGACGGCGCATCGATGCGGCCTGCCGGTCAGCCGGGAGATCGCCAGCCGACGTGACCCTCATCGTGGTGACCAAGACGTGGCCGGCCCTGGACGTGCGTCGCCTGGCGTCACTGGGGGTCCACGACGTGGGGGAGAACCGCGGTCAGGAGGCGTCCGTGAAGGCTGCGGATACCGATGACCTGGACCTGCGCTGGCACTTTGTCGGTCAGCTCCAGACCAATAAGGCGGCGTCCGTGGCGCGATACGTGGATGTGGTGCACTCCGTCGATCGGCTCTCGCTCGTGCAGGCGCTCGACAAGGGTGCAGCCAAGGCGCATCGTCGCCTGGGCTGCCTGGTTGAGGTGGATCTCACCGACGGGGGAGCCGGGAGGGGTGGGGTCACGCCGGCCGAAGTCACGGCCCTGGCCGACCAGATTGCCGCCGCCCCCCACCTGGATCTGCTCGGTGTGATGGGAGTGGCACCGCTGGCCCGTGAACACCAGCGCGATGCCTCCGCCCGGGCCTTCGGACGACTCGCTGAGCTCTCCGATCAGGTGCGCTCCGGGCACCCGGAGGCGTATCTGATCTCGGCGGGGATGTCCGATGACCTCGAGGAAGCCGTCTCCGCGGGCGCGACACACCTGCGCGTGGGCAGCGCGATCCTGGGGAGCAGGGCCTCGCTCGGCTAACTTAGGGTCATGACGGTGCCGCGTGTGGCGCCGGTCCGGCGATGACCTTCGCACCAAGGTCGACGACAAGGGAGTGCCATGGCGGGCGCGATGCGCCAGATGGCCGGCTACCCCGGACTCGTAGAAGACGACCAGGGTCGTCGCGAGGGTTACGTCGAGGAAGAGGACGAGTGGGAGTACGACGACGAGCCGGCACCGACTCGCCGAAGTCGTTCGAGCGAGCGGGCACCCCGAGCGACTGATCGACCGGAGCCGCGCACGGTGACGGTGGTGGATCCACGCGAGCCCCGCAAGCTCTACCGCGACGAGCCCAGCAATGTTGCTCCGATGCCCGGCCCGGGTGTTCGCCCCGTCCCCTCGCCGCCGATCGACCTGAATCGGATCACGACCATCCACCCGCACACCTACAACGACGCTCGCCGCATCGGTGAGGAGTTCCGTGAGGGTGTGCCCGTGATCATGAACCTCACGGAGATGGACGATACGGATGCGAAGCGCATCGTGGATTTTGCCGCCGGACTCGTCTTTGGCCTACGCGGCACGATCGAGCGCGTGACAAATAAGGTCTTCCTTCTCTCCCCTGCCAACGTTGAGGTGGGTGCCGAAGCGCGTGCCCAACTCGCGCAGACCGGTTTTTTCAACCAGAGTTGAATCGCGCTCATGCGCGGTAGTCGAGAGGGGACGGACAGGTGGCGGTGGTCGGGCAGGTGCTCGCCACGCTCCTGTGGCTCTACTGGCTCATTCTCATCGGGCGTCTCATCTTTGATTTCGTGCAGATTTTTGCGCGATCCTGGCAGCCCCGGGGTCCGATTCTGGTCATCGCGGAGGCCATTTACTCGGTCACGGATCCACCACTGCGATTTTTGCGCCGTTTCATCCCCCCGCTCAAGCTTGGTGGCGTGCAGTTTGACCTTGCATTCCTCATCCTCATCATCGCCGTCCAGATCCTCATCAATGTGGCTCTGGCCCTGTAGTACGCGCTTGTCCAAGGAGGCACAGTGACGCTCACCCCGCAGGAAGTTCGCGAGAAGCAGTTCAACACCGTGAAGATGCGCACGGGCTACGACATGAACGAGGTCGATACGTTCCTCGACTCCGTGGAGTCCGCGCTGGGTGCGCTCATCGTCGACAACGATGACCTTCGTGCTCAGTTGGCGAGCAAGCCTGCTGCTGCGGTGACCTCCGGCGAAGCGGAGAAGAAACTCACCGAGGCGCAGGCCAAGGTCGCCGAGGCAGATCGCAAGGTGGCCGAAGCCGAACGGAAGGTGAGTGAGGCGAACAAGGCTCTGGCGGATGCGCAGGCAAAACTGGTCGATGCCGATCGCAAACTCGTCGCGGTGGCTGATCGCGAGAAGGCCGCGGAAGCCAAACTCACCGAGGCGCGGCGTATGGCGACCGCGACGGTAGCTCCCACGGCGACCGCCGCCGCCGCAGCGATGGCTGCGCCGTCGCCCGGATCCGCCAACGCCCCCGTTGTCGCTCCCACCGCGGTTGTCGCACCCGCGGACACGCCGGTGAAGGCGCTGGCGATCCTGGAGGCCGCCCAGCGCACCGCCGACGAGACCGTCGCCGCTGCGAAGAGTGAGGCTGAATCGATCGTGGCCCATGCCCGTGAGGACGCCACCAGGGTGGCCGGGCAGTTAAATGAGCAGCGAGCGGCGCTGGAGACCAAGGTCAATGAGTTGCGGTCCTTCGAGCGCAGCTACCGGACCACGTTGCGCGACACGATCTCCGGTCAGTTGGTTGAACTCGACAAGGTGGGTTCGGTGGAGCCCATCCCGGATAGCTCGACTCCGTCGGGGACCTAGTCAGCCTGGGCGGGTCCCGGCTGACCTCGTTCCTCATCTGCGCTGTCCCGCGAGGGCTCCTGGCTCAAGGGACGCACACTGCGCGTGCGCACGTTCCAATTCAGTGTGACGAAGCGCAAGACGATGACACTGCCCACACACAGCAGCGCCGCGGCGGCACCATTGATCTGGTCGAAGAGGACATAGAGCGTCGTGCCGATGAGCGCCAGGATGGCGTACGGCTGACTGGGTCGTAAAATCTGCGGAGTTTCCCCGCGCAGAATGGCCACCATCACGCCACCGGAGATACTGGCGAGGAAGCCCACAACAATGGCCCCGATATCGGGCAGGCCAAACTCAATGGCCAATTGTGCGGCGATGACGGCGTACAGGCCCAGGGTGAGCGCATCCAGCAGGATGAACGTCCAGCCCTGCACGCGGATCCAGCGCCCGATCAAGAGGACGAGGACCACGGCCGCCAGGACGGTGACCACGTACCAGGGGGAGCGCAGGGCCAGGGGAGGGAGATTGCCAAGCAGGAGATCGCGGGTCAGTCCGCCGCCGACACCGAGGAAAAATGCGAAGACGGTGATCCCCACGATGTCGTAGGTGGTCCGGCCCGGCGTGCGGCCGATAACAGCACCGGAGACAGCCCCGACAAAGGTGGTGAGCAGGGCCAGCCACAGGGGAGTGTTCGCGGCGATATTGGGTAGGTCGACACTGGCCACGGGCACAGGCTAGCCGGTGGTGGGCTGCTCAGATGGGCTGCTCAGGCGCGATGCAATGCGAGGGTCAGGTGGAGGTCAGCGCCCTCGCTGATGTAGTCACCCTCGTCGGGCGCACCTTCGGCGAAAGACGTCGCGAGGATCTCCCCCGCGATGATGTCGCTGTGCTCACGCAGGGCGGTCGCAACGTCGTGGTCGGGCGAGGACCAGCGCAATGAGATGCGGTCGGAGATATCAAGGCCCGCAGTCTTGCGACACTCCTGGATGAGTCGGATGGCCTCACGGGCGGTGCCGAGGCTGCGAAGTTCAGGTGTGAGATTCAGGTCAAGGGCCACCGTCTCGCCCTCCCCGCTCGCCACAGCCCAGCCCTCACGCGGTGTCTCCGTGATGATCATGTCCTCGTGGGTGAGATCGATCCGGCCGATTCCGGGGACGTCGAGCACGGCCACCCCATCGCGCAGGCCCGCGGCGAGGTGTGCGGCATCGGCCTGGGTGATGGCGTCGGCCACCGCGGGAGTTGAGCTGCCAAATCTCTTGCCGAGGGAGCGGAAGTTTGCTTTCGCGGCCACATCGACAAGGTCACCCTCGCTTGCTGACAGGCTCGACATGTCCACAACGTTGAGTTCGTTGGCCACCTCGGCGACAAGGTCGGCTGGCAACGATGTCCATCCGGGCGCGGACACCAGGGCGCGAGCCAGGGGTTGGCGGGTGCGCACGCCCGATGTCGCGCGGGCGGCGCGTCCCAACTCCACGACGCGGCGGATGAGAGACATCTGTTCGGCAAGAACGTCATCAATGAGCGTGGCATCCGCGGTGGGCCACGCAGCCATGTGGACGCTCGGAGCGGCATCGGGGTCCACGGGCAGGACCATGTCCTGCCAGACCCGCTCGGTGACAAACGGCGTGAAGGGGGCCATGACGAGGGTGAGGGTGCGCAGGGCCTCGTCCAGCGTGGCAAGTGCGGCTGGATCGCCATCCCAGAAGCGACGTCGGGAGCGTCGGACGTACCAGTTGGAGAGGTCATCAATGAAGCCAGCGATGTCTCGGCCGGCGCGCTGTGTGTCAAACGTGTCCAGAGCGGCATCGACATCCCGCGCCAGCCGGTGGGACTCGCTGAGGACCCAACGATCGAGGGCCGGTCGCTTCGACACCGGGGGAGCCGACGCCGACGATGTGGGTGACCACTGTGCTGCGCGGGCGTACAGAGATTGGAAGGACACGGTGTTCCAGTAGGTCAGGAGGACCTTCCGCACGACCTCCTGGATGGCCGCATGCCCGACTCGGCGAGCCTGCCATGGCGATCCGGACGCGAGCATGAACCACCGCACAGCATCCGCACCGTGTTCGTCCATGAGGGGGATGGGCTCAAGGACGTTGCCGACGTGCTTACTCATCTTGCGCCCCTCCTCATCCAGGATGTGGCCGAGGCAGACGACGTTCCGGTAGGAGTTTTGGTCGAAGACGAGCGTGCCGATCGCCATGAGCGTGTAGAACCATCCACGCGTTTGATCGATGGCCTCGCAGATGTAGTCAGCCGGGTAGCGCTGGTCGAAGAGTTCCCGGCCCTGGTGGGGGTAGCCAAACTGAGCGAAGGACATCGCACCGGAGTCGTACCAGCAATCAATGACCTCGGGGACGCGCGTTGCTGTCTCGCCACACACCGGGCAGTCAAACGTCACCTCGTCCACGAAGGGTCGGTGCGGGTCAAGGTCGGTGAGGGGCCTGCCGGAGAGCTCGCCCAGTCGGGCCAGAGACTCAATGACGGTGAGGTGGTCCTGCGGGCATCGCCAGATGGGCAACGGCGTGCCCCAGAAGCGATTGCGCGACAGGGCCCAGTCGACGTTGTTGTTGAGCCAGTCGCCGTAGCGCCCCCACTTGATGGTCTCGGGATACCACTGGGTCGACTCATTCTCCCGAAGGAGAGCGTCCTTGATCTGGGTTGTCTTGATGTACCACGAGGGCTGTGCGTAGTAGATGAGCGGCGTGTGGCAGCGCCAGCAGTGGGGGTAGGAGTGCTCATAACTCACATGCTTGAAGAGGAGCTTGCGTGCGCGCAGGTCGTCCACGAGCGTGTCGTCAGCCTTCTTGAAGAAGACGCCGCCGATGAGTGCAAGGTCGGCCTCAAAGGTGCCATCTGCGCGCACGGGATTGACGACAGGAAGCCCATAGGCGCGGCAGGTTGTCAGGTCGTCGGCACCGAAGGCGGGGGCCTGGTGCACGAGTCCAGATCCATCATCGGTCGTGACGTAGTCGGCGAGGACGACGTAGTGCGCATCCGGGATGTCGACGAGGTCAAATGGACGCTGGTACGGCGTACGCTCAAGGTCGCGTCCCGTGAGCCGCTCCAGGACGTCGAAGTCCTCACCCAGGGTCGCCTCCGCCAAGTCCTCTGCGACGACGAGGACGTCGCCGTCGGGTGTCCGGGCCACGACATAGACCGCGCCGGGGTTGACGGCGACGGCGGTATTGGACACCAGGGTCCACGGTGTGGTCGTCCACACGAGCAGGGCTGCACCCGGGTGCCGATCCGCGAGCGGACCGGAGGACACGGGGAAGCGCACGTAGACGGACGGATCCACCACGGTTTCGTAGCCCTGAGCCAACTCATGGTCGGACAATCCGGTGCCGCAGCGGGGGCAGTAGGGGGTGACCCGATGGTCTTGGACCAGGAGCCCCTTGTCGAAGATCTGGGCCAGGGACCACCACACGCTTTCGATGTAGCGCGGGTCCATCGTCCAGTAGGCGTCATCCATGTCGACCCAAAAGCCCATGCGGCGAGTCATCTGGTCGAACTCATCAACATGGCGGAGCACGGATTCGCGACACCGGGCGTTGAACTCAGCGATGCCGTAGGCCTCGATATCCCGTTTGCCGGAGAAGCCAAGCTCCTTTTCCACGGCGAGTTCCACGGGTAGTCCGTGGCAATCCCAGCCCGCCTTGCGCGGGACGTGGTAGCCCTTCATCGTGCGGTAGCGGGGGAAGATGTCCTTGAATGCGCGGGCCTCGATGTGATGCGTTCCCGGAGTGCCGTTGGCGGTGGGGGGTCCCTCGTTAAAGACCCACAGCGGGCGCCCCTCGGAGGCTTCCAGGCTGCGGTGGAAGACGTCCTCGGTGCCCCAAAAGCCGAGGATGTCCCGCTCCATGGCCGGCAGGTCGACATGCGTCGGCACCTGGCGGTACATGGCTTACCTCCGCGAGATCGTGATCGACTGAGCAGCCTACCTGTCGTGGGTGGAACCGCTGCGGCGCAGGAGGAGGAAGGCTGCGGAACCCAATGCCACCGCGAGGCGGTCCGACGATGAAGCCCGGGCCCCCGATGGCATTCGTGGCCGTGCACCGCCCGCGGTCCGGTGACTGACAGACTGGCGGTCACACGGCCCGCAGCGGAAGGACTCCCATGGACTTCGCCTTCGACTCCGTCACGACGCAGTGGCGAGATCGACTCGAGTTATTCATGGACGAGCACGTCTATCCCAATGAGGTGCTCTTCTCCACGCAGGTTGAGGAGCAAGCGGATCGGTGGGCTTGGAGTCGAACCCCGATTTTGCGTGACCTGCAGGCACGGGCCCGACAGCAGGGATTGTGGAATCTCTTCATGCCCGGCGAGCGTGGCGCGGGTCTCACCAACCTGCAGTACGCGCCCCTTGCCGAGATCACCGGTCGCAGTGCGGCCCTGGCCCCGGCTGTCTTCAACTGTGCTGCTCCTGACACGGGCAACATGGAGGTGCTCGCCATCGCGGGAGATAGCGCACAGCAGGAACAGTGGTTGCGTCCCCTGCTCGATGCCCGGATCCGGTCGGCCTTCGCCATGACCGAGCCCGATGTCGCCTCCTCCGACGCCACCAACATCTCAACCTCCATCGTCCGGGACGGCGATGACTACGTGATTAATGGCCGCAAGTGGTGGATCACCGGGGCGATGAATCCCGATTGCGCCATCTTCATCGTTATGGGTAAGACAGATCCTTCAGCGGAGCGGCACCGCCAGCAGTCCATGATTCTCGTACCGCGGGATACGCCCGGTGTTGAGATTGTGCGTGCCATGGAGGTCTTCGGCTACGACGATCACGATCACGGTGGCCATGCAGAGATGAGATTCACGGATGTCCGTGTGCCCGTGAGTCATCTTATTGCCGGAGAGGGTGACGGCTTCTTTATCGCCCAGGCGCGGTTGGGGCCCGGGCGGATTCACCACTGCATGCGCGTGATTGGGATTGCCGAGCGAGCTCTGGAGCTGATGTGCGAGCGTGTTGAGTCGCGCGTCGCGTTCGGTCGTCCCCTGGCAGAGCAGGGCGTTATTCGGGAGTGGATCGCGCGGTCGCGCATCGAGATCGAGCAGTTGCGCCTGCTCACCTTTAAGGCTGCGTGGCTCATGGATACGGTCGGTGTGCGCGGGGCGCACACCGAGATTCAGGCGATCAAGATTGCGGCTCCCGTCACGGTGCAGGGGATCCTCGATCGGGCGATTCAGGCCTTCGGCGGCATGGGGCTCTCGCAGGACACACCCTTGGCGGCCATGTTCGCGGGTGTGCGGACACTGCGTTTCGCTGATGGTCCTGACGAGGTCCATCTCGCCGCGCTCGGCAAGCATGAGATCAAGAAGCAACGCCTCGCCAGGGCTCAGGGATCTAGCGGGGGATCTAGCGGGGGATGAGGTGCACGGCCGTACTTTTGATCACGGCCGTGACGTGTCGGCCCGGTGCAATCGCGAGTTCTGCAGCCGCCGGGCGGGTGATCACCGAGGTGAGGTGTACGCCAGCATCGAGACTTATGCGCACGACAGCCCCCTCCTCAATGACACCCGTCACGATGGCAGGCAGGTGGTTGCGTGGTGAGGTGCCGGCACCGCCGGGGCCGACCTCAAGACTGATGTCTTCGGCCCGTATGCACACGTACACATCATCGCCCGGCACTGCGGGGACATCGAGGACCGCCGTGAGGTAGTGCCCGCCCAGGAGCACGCGAGCCAGTCCCTGGTCGACCCCCACCACGGTTGCGGGGAGGGCTGTCTCGACCCCCACGACCCGGGCGACATCCGCGTCAACGGGGCGGTCGAAGACCTCGGCCACCGGCCCCACCTGGCGCACGGAGCCGTCGACCAGCACCACGGCGGTATCCGCGAGTGCCAGTGCCTCCGATCGATCGTGCGTGACGACGACCGAGGGGATGCCCTCCCGGGTGAGGATGTGCCGAACCTCTCCCCGCAGGCTCAGGCGCGTGGGGGTGTCCAGGGCCGAGAGGGGCTCATCGAGCAGGAGCAGGTGGGGTCGGGGTGCGAGGGCGCGCGCGAGGGCGACACGTTGAGCCTCACCGCCGGATAACCCGTCGACGCGTGGACGACCGGACAGGTGAGCCGCGCGTACGGCCTGAAGCGCCTCATGGATGCGGGCAGCCCGCGTGTCGCTGGATTGGCGGTGCAGGCCGTAGCCCACATTGGCGTCGACCGACATATGCGGAAATAGCGCATGGTCTTGAAAGAGCAGTCCGACGTGTCGAGAGCGTGGCGGGGTGATGCGTCTGCCTCCGTCATCCCAGACCACATCACCCCAGCGTATGCACCCGGCATCGATGCGATCCAGTCCCGCGAGGCACCGCAGGATGGTGGTTTTGCCAGATCCCGAGGGCCCGAAGAGCACGGTGACATGACCGGGAGTCAGATCGATGTCTATGCGGGCATCCACCATGTGACGTTGGATGCTGGCATGGAGTGTGGTCATCACATCGCCCACCGGGTCAGTGCTCGTCGGTTGCCCCCGCGTCGCTGAAGTGAATACACGCTGACGAGTACCGCCATGGAGAAGGCGAGAAGGGCGAGACTGGTCCGGCCGGCGGCGGCGTAGTCGAAGGCTTGAACGTCGTCGTAGATATCGATGCTCACGGTGCGGGTGACTCCGGGAATGTTGCCACCCACCATGAGCACAACTCCGAACTCACCAATGGTGTGGGCAAAGGTCAAGACCGTGGCTGTTGCGACGCCGGCCCGGGCACCGGGCAGCACCACGCGCATGATGGTGGTGGGCCATCGTCGACCCAAGACGGACGAAGCCTCGATCAGCCGGCGGTCGATCCCGGCAAAGGCCGCCAGCATGGGCTGGACGGCGAAGGGCAGGCTGTAGAGGATAGATGCGATGAGCAATCCGGTGAAGCTGAAGACGAGCGTGGAGCCGGTCACATCGGTCCACCAACGTCCGAGGGGGGATTGGGCGCCCAGCGCGACGAGAAGGTAGTAGCCCAGCACCGTCGGCGGGAGAATGAGGGGCAGCGCAACGATCGCCTCGATCCCTACGGCCCATCGGGCACGGGTGTACGCGAGCCATGCGGCCAGGGGGATGCCGATGGCGAGGAGGATCACGGTGGTCAGCGCAGCCAACTGCAGACTCAACATGATGGATGGCCAGTCGAACATCAGGCCTCCGGCAGAGTGAATCCGTAGCGGGCCAAAATATCGCGCCCCGCGGGTCCGGTGATGATGTCGCGGAGGACGCGAGCGCCGGAGGAGTCCGTGATGAGCGCACCACCCTGCGCGATCGCGGGGAAGGTGTTGACCGGAATCTCCCACCACTCGCCGACATCGCGCAGAGGGTCGGAGAGCACGAGTGACAGTGCGACGACCCCGGCATCCGCATTGCCGGTCATGACGAATTCCGCCGCCTGTGCAACGTTTTCTCCCAGGACCAATCGGTTGGACACCTCGTCGTAGATCCCCGCCGTCTCCATCGCCGAGACAGCCGCGCGCCCATAGGGTGCATGCTCGGGGTTGGCGATGGAGATGCGTCGAGCATCGGCCAGCACGCTGAGTCCATCGCGCGGATCTAGTGGGGAAGCCTCGGGCACCCACAGGACGAGGCGTCCGATGGCGTAGGGGAATGGGTCCGTGGCCAGCCCCTCATCCACGAGTTGCTGGGGGAAGGCCTCATCGGCTGACAGATACAGATCAAACGGCGCGCCATTGACGATCTGCTGGAGGAATTGACCCGAGGAGCCGTAGGTCACGGCAAACTCCGTCTCGGGATTGGCGTCCTGCGCGAGGGCGATGATCTCATTGAGTGCATAGCGCAGGTCTGCCGCAGCGGCGACGTTCACGCGTTGCGTCGTACCGCCGGAGCACGACACCAGTGCGAGAGTGACCACGGCAGCGATGCCGACGCCCCACACACGTCTCATCGGCCCTGCACTTCCACGCCGACATTGGTCGCCTTCACTGTCGCGATGGCGAGAGAGCCGACATCCAGTCCCAGTTCATCGACGGCCTCGCGGCTGAGGAGGGACACCACACGATGGGGTCCAGCCTGGATCTCGACCTGGGCCATGACGGTGTCTTTGACGACCCGGACGACCACGCCCGCGAATCGATTGCGGGCTGACCGGCCCACGATGGGAGCTGATTCAGCGCCGATCGGCTGCGGGGCTGATGCGCGCATGAGTCGGGCGATCTCAGCCCCCTCGACCGCCTGGCGACCCCCTTCATCCACGACGGCAGTGAGCCGCCCAGCCTCGATCCACCTGCGCAGGGTGTCATCGCTGACGCCGAGGTAGCTGGCGGCCTCAGATATGCGTAAATGCGTCATAAATGAATACTCTAAACCGTACATGCGGTGATTTGGAGGGGATTTGTTTGATTGTGCGGATGTAGACCGGATGTGCCCCGGGGAGCGGGAGATCCGGTGCGGGGCTTGCCGTCGAAGACTGGTGCCCCTAACCTGCAGTCTCGATTCGCCGGTCGGCGGGTCATTCGACTATGCGGCGCCGGTCGCTGGAGCGGAGTAGGCATGGCGTCCGCGCGCACGACGGCAAAGAAGGCGGCCCCGGTCAAGAAGGCGGCCCCCGCGAAGAAGGCGGCCCCCGCAAAGAAGGCAGCCCCCGCGAAGAAGGCGGCCCCGGTGAAGAAGGCGTCCCCGGTCAAGAAGGCGTCCCCGGCGAAGAAGGCCGCCCCGGCAAAGAAGGTGGCGCCGACAAAGAAGGCGGCCCCGGTCAAGAAGGCGGCCCCGGCAAAGAAGGCGGCCCCGGTGAAGAAGGTGGCCCCGGTGAAGAAGGCCGCCCCGGCAAAGAAGGTGGCGCCGGTCACGAAGGCCGCCCCGGTCAAGAAGGCGGCCCCCGCGAAGAAGGCGGCCCCGGTCAAGAAGGCAGCCCCGGCGAAGAAGAAGTTGGCGGTGCGCGAGGACGAATCGCCTTGGTCGCCGGCCGAGATCGCCGAGGTGCGCACGGCGCTGGATGCCGACGCCATCCGACTGGCGGAGGAGATCGCAATCACGGACGCCGACATCGCCGAGTTGATTGCTGATTCCGGTGATGGTGCTGGAGACGACCAGGCCGATACGGGCAGCAAGACCTTTGAGCGGGAGCATGAGATGTCCCTCGCCAATAATGCGCGCAACATGCTCCAACAAACAGAGCATGCGTTGGCGCGCATTGACAATGGGACCTACGGAATCTGCGAGGTGTGCTCGAGGCCGGTGGGCAAGTTTCGACTTCAGGCCTTCCCTCGGGCGACGATGTGCAAGGCCTGCAAGGAGGTTGAGGAACGCCGCGCCTACTGATCGACCCCGCCTCTCCCGTAACCTGGACGGGTGACCGAAGAAGCCACTGTCGTGCAGACGCGTCGGCCACGCCTTATCTGGCTCACCGTCGGCGTTGCTCTGGCGGTGATTGTGATCGACCAGGTGACCAAGGCCTGGGCACTCGCCACACTTCAGCCCCGCATCGCTGCGGGAGAGGGTCCGGTCGAGGTGGTGGGCAGCTGGTTCCGGCTGACGTTTGTCGAAAACACCGGCGCGGGATTCGGTATCGGTGCGGGGTTCACCTGGCTCTTTGCCATCATTGCCGCCGTTGTTGCCGTCGTGATTTTGCGTACGGCGACCAAGCTGGGCAGCCGAGCCTGGGCAATCGCGCTCGGTGGCCTGCTGGGGGGTGCCGTGGGCAACCTCATCGATCGGCTGATGCGACCGCCCGGCTTTGGGGAGGAATACTCCGGGCCAGGGCAGGGGTACGTGGTCGACTTCTTGCAACTGCCCTACTGGCCCGTCTTCAATGTGGCGGACATGGCGATTGTCGGGTCGGCGATTCTCATGGTGGTCCTGACCATCCGCGGTGTGGAGATGTCCGGACGTCCCCGGGTGACAACTGATGCGTGAGACGTCACATGTCTGAGGTGCGCGATGTCTGAATCCCGCCGACTACCGGTCCCCGAGGGTCTCGTCGGTGAACGCATCGATGTGGCACTGTCCCGCATGCTGGGCCTGTCCCGATCGGCGGTTGCCGAATTGTGCGCGCAGGGTGCTGTGCACGTTGATGGCCACGTTGCCGCCAAGTCGGATCGGCTACTCGCGGACCATTGGATTGACGTCGCGATACCCACACCGGTGGTGCCGGGGGATCCGGAGCCGGTCGAGGGCATGCTCATTCGGCATGACGATGATGACCTGGTCGTTATTGACAAGCCCGTGGGCGTGGCTGCGCATCCGAGTCCCGGCTGGACCGGTCCGACGGTGATCGGTGGTCTCGCCGCTGCGGGCTACCGCATCTCCACGTCGGGAGCGGCGGAGCGACAGGGAATAGTGCACCGATTGGATGTCGGCACGACGGGGTTGATGGTTGTCGCCAAAAGCGAGCGCGCCTATACCGATCTCAAGCGGCAGTTCAAGGAGCGGACCCCCACCAAGATCTATCGGGCGATCGCGCAGGGCCTCCTGGATCCCCTCACCGGCACGATTGATGCACCGATTGATCGGCACCCCACGGCCGACTACCGCATGGCTGTGGTCTCGGGCGGCAAACCCAGCGTCACCCACTACGAGACACTCGAGGCCTTCCCCTATGCGAGTCTCCTGGAAGTGGATTTGGAGACCGGGCGCACCCATCAGATCCGTGCGCATATGTCCGCCATGCGACACCCGCTCGTCGGTGACTCGATGTATGGCTCTGATCCGACGCTGGCGGATCGGCTTGGATTGTCGCGGCCAGCGTTGCACGCGGCCCGACTGGAGATCGACCATCCGGGGACGGGCGAGCGTCTCATCATGGAGTCGCCGGACCCGCCTGATTTTGACGATGCGCTAAAGCGACTGGCTGACACGCACTAGTCACGCGCCGGTCACGTAAGGGGCCGGCGTGACGGGTGGGGCGGGGTGCGCCTCGGCGAGTCGGCCGTCGCAGGGCGTCGGCCTCCCGGCATAGGGTAGGCGGGTGACTTCAGGAGGCAGTGACTTCGTCCACCTCCACGTGCACACCGAATACTCCATGCTCGACGGCGCGAGCAGGCTGGACGACCTCATGGCGGCGGCTGTCGAGCAGGGCATGCCCGCCATCGCGATGACCGATCACGGCAATCTTTTTGGCGCCTATGACTTCTATACGTCGGCGAGGTCCGCTGGCATCAAACCCATCATCGGACTTGAGGGCTACTTCGCACCCCAGGGTCGCTTCGAGCGCCGCGCATTCGACTTCGGTGGCGGATTCGATGAGTCATCATCCGAGGATGGTGCCGGCGGGCGCGGCACCCAGAGTTACACCCACATGACGCTGTGGGCGGAGAACACAGCGGGCATGCACAATCTTTTTCGGGTGTCCTCACTTGCCAGCCTGGAGGGCCAGTACTTCAAGCCACGGTTCGACAGTGATGTCTTGTCGACGTATGGCACAGGGCTGATCGGCACGACAGGATGTCCCTCGGGAGAGGTCAATCGCTGGCTGCAGGCAGGGCAGTATGACAAGGCTCTCCAGACCGCTGCCGATATGCGTGACATTCTCGGTCCGGGCAACTACTTCTGCGAGGTCATGGACCACGGTCTCGCGATCGAGCGGCGCTTCCGCGAGGACCTGTTGCGTATCGCCCGATCACTCGACCTGCCCCTCGTCGCCACCAACGATCTGCACTATGTGCGCGCGAGCGATGCCGACACTCACGATGTCTTGCTGTGCATCGGCACCCGGACAACGATGGATGATCCCAAGCGTTTCCGCTTCGATGCTCGAGACTTTTATCTCAAGACGTCTGCGGAGATGCGTGAGGTGTGGCGTGAGTTGCCGGAGGCGTGCGACAACACACTCCTCATCGCTGAGCGTTGCGATGTCACCTTCAACGAGGGTGCCAACCTCATGCCCCAGTTCCCCGTCCCGGCGGGGGAGAGCGAGGAGTCCTGGCTCGTCGCCGAAGTCGAGCGCGGCCTTGCTCGCCGATACCCCACGGGGGTGCCGGATGAGGTGCGCCGTCAGGCGACCTATGAGTTGGGCGTGGTCATCCAGATGGGATTCCCGGGCTACTTCCTCGTGGTCGCTGATCTCGTCCGCCATGCCAAGGACAACGGCATTCGGGTCGGTCCGGGACGAGGCTCTGCCGCGGGAGCCATGATTGCCTTCGTGCTCGGTATCACGGATCTCGATCCCATCCAGCACGGGTTGCTCTTCGAACGTTTCCTCAACCCCGAGCGCATTTCGATGCCCGACATCGATATCGATTTTGATGAGCGTCGCCGCTCCGACATGATCCGCTACGCCACGGAGAAGTACGGCGAGGAGCGGGTCGCGCAGATTGTCACCTTTGGATCGATCAAGGCGAAGGCAGCCATCAAGGATGCTGCGCGTGTTCTGTCCTTCCCCTACTCCCTGGGGGATCGCATTACCAAGGCGATGCCGCCTTCCGTCATGGGCAAGGACATCTCCCTGTCCGGCATCTTCGACACGAGCCACGCGCGCTACGGCGAGGCGGCGGAGTTCCGCACCCTGTATGCATCCGATCCTGATGTCGCCAGGGTTGTCGACACGGCACAGGGTCTTGAAGGGCTGAAGCGTCAGCCCGGTGTTCACGCTGCGGGCGTCATCCTCTGCCGTGAACCGCTCATGGACGTCATTCCGGTCTGGCGGCGAGAGCAGGACGGTGCCGTCATCACGCAGTTCGACATGGGCGCGTGTGAGGCTCTGGGCCTGCTCAAGATGGACTTCCTCGGCCTGCGCAATCTCACCGTGCTGGATGATTGCCTCGCCAACATCCACCTGAATCGCGGTGAGACCGTGGTGCTGGAAGATCTCGCTCTCGAGGATGGCCCCGCGTTCGAACTGCTGTCCCGCGGTGACACCCTCGGCGTGTTCCAACTCGATGGTGGGCCTATGCGGGCGCTCCTGCGCTCGATGCAGCCCGACTCCTTCGAGGACATCTCCGCCGTCCTGGCCCTATATCGACCCGGTCCCATGGGCGCCAACGCTCACAACGAGTACGCCGACCGCAAGAACGGCCGCAAGCCTGTCGTCCCCATCCACCCCGAACTCGCGGAGCCCCTCGCGGACATTCTTGGCGACACCTACGGGCTCATCGTGTACCAGGAGCAGGTGATGGCGATAGCGCAAAAACTTGCGGGCTATTCGCTCGGCAAAGCGGATCTGCTTCGCCGCGCCATGAGCAAGAAGAAGAAGGACATTCTCGACAAGGAGTACGTCCCCTTCCGCGAGGGCATGCGAGTCAATGGCTATTCCGAAGCGGCCATCCAGACTCTGTGGGACATCCTCGTCCCCTTCTCCGACTACGCCTTCAATAAGGCCCACACCGCCGGATACGGGCTGGTGTCGTTCTGGACGGCCTACCTCAAGGCTAATTTCCCGCAGGAATACATGGCGGCACTGCTGACGTCGGTGAAGGACGACAAGGACAAGAGCGCGATCTACCTCAATGAGTGTCGGCGCATGGGGATCAAGGTATTGCCACCCGATGTCAACGACTCCGACTTTGACTTCACGCCTCGGGGCAGCGATATTCGCTTCGGCCTCTCGGCCATTCGCAATGTGGGCGCGAATGTCGTGGAGTCCATCATCGCGACTCGCCGGGCCCGCGGGCGCTTCGCCAACTTCCTGGACTTCGTCGATGCGGTCGAGGTCTCCGTGTGCAATAAGCGCGTTGTGGAGAGCCTCATCAAATCGGGTGCCTTTGATTCCCTCGGTGACACGCGCCGTGGCCTCGTAGCCGTGCACGAGCAGGTCATTGATGCTGCGGTGGAGCTCAAGCGTGCGGAAGCCATCGGGCAATTTGACCTGTTCGGTGGCATGGGTGACAGCGATGCGGTTGATTCCGGGCTTCGGGTGATGCCGGACATCCCACTGGGTGAGTGGGAAAAGTCGGTGCTACTCGCTCATGAGCGAGACATGCTGGGGCTCTACGTATCCGATCATCCACTGCACGGGGTCGAGCAACTCCTGGCTCAGGTGACCGACTGCTCAGTCGCGCATCTGCATGCGGGTGATCGGCCCGAGGGGCAGGTGGTCACGGTCGGGGGTCTGGTGACGGCGGTCCAGCGCAAGACGACGAAGCAGGGTTCCGTGTGGGCCATTGTCACGCTGGAGGATCTCGATGGTGGCGTGGAGGTCATGGTGTTTCCCCAGATGTACGCCGCGGCCGGCACCCTGCTGGTCGATGATGCCGTCGTCCTCGTCCGTGGTCGCATTGATCGACCGGATGAGGACGCACCGCGCCTGGTCGCGATGGAGATCAGTCAGCCGGACGTCAGTGAAGCTCACACCGGGCCTGTGCGACTGACCCTTCCGGCAGCCCGATGCATTCCTCCGGTGGTGGAGAGGCTCAAGGAGATTTTGGCCGTGCACCCCGGCACAACAGAGGTGCATCTGCATTTGTTAGCGCCCGGGCGCACGACTGTTCTACGCCTTGATGACCGCTTGCGTGTGACCCCCAGCCCCGCTCTCTACGGCGACCTCAAGGCCCTTCTGGGGCCGACGTGTCTCACCTGAGTATGCGTTCCATCGTCTCCCTGGCCGTCGCCCTCGTGGCCACCCTCGGGCTCGGTGCCCTGCTCGGAATCGTCTGGGAGGCCCTCGCCCCGCGGGTCACCCTGATCGTCGCTTCGGATGGTCTCGCCTATCCGGAGGGATTCCAGCCGGAGGGCTACGCGACCGACGATGGCATCGCCGCCATCCTGTGTGTGGCGGCGGGCATTCTCATCGGGCTCATTGCCGTCTGGATAACTCGACGGGCGCTCCCGCCCGAGCGTGCACTGCCTGTCGCCCTCGCGCTCGTGATCGTCCTGGGCATCGTGGGGTCCCTCGCACTGTGGTGGGTGGGCGAGCACCGTGGCGGGTTTGACCTCACGGAGGCCGTGAGGATGGCCTCGCAGGGGGATGTCATCACGGCGCCCCTCGACCTGCGCATGTCGGGCGTCCTCGTGCTGTGGCCCGCCTCCAGTGTTCTCGTGATCTTCCTGGCGGCAACGGGTGAGTGGTTGCGCGGACGGCATCCCGCCGGCCGCTAGTGGCCGGCTGTGCGGACTAGTTGACGCCGAAGGATTCCCGTGCCAGGTCGACGGCGGGCAGGGAGGGCACCTGGGCGATGAGGGCTGTCTCGCTGCGCAGGAAACGCAACTCCTCGCGCAGGCGCTGGGAGTCATCATCAGCCTCAAGGAATGCCTGGCGTCGCGGCAGGTCTGCAACGACTGCGGCCGCCACGAGGTAGGAGAGCACGCGGGGGTCATCCGGGAGCTCAACGTCGTCTTCCTCATCGCTGAGGAGTGCCCTGTACTCCCCGAAGTGCGCCGCCACGGACTGGGCAAGTGGCTCTGCCGCATCACCCGGCTCTTCGGGCAGTGGCATGACCTCCGCTTGAAGATACGACGATCCTTCAAGGAGGCGAAGGACACGAAAACGTTCGGTCCCCACCGTCACGATGTCGGATCTGCCGTCGTCGTAGAGGGTGATCTCACGTAGGGATGCGAAGGTGCCCACGTCGAAGAGAGCGCTGACACCGTCGGTGCCCACCTCGTGCCCCTCGCGAATCGCAATGATGCCGAAGCCCCGATCATCCTCGGGGAGCACCGTCAGATCATCGACCATCTGACGGTAGCGGGGTTCGAAGATGTGCAGTGGGAAGACCAGGCCGGGTACGAGCACGCTTCCGAGGGGAAAGAGCGGGATGACGCGCGACTGGGTCACATCAGCAGGCTAGTCCTAGAATGAGTCCCGTGATTCAGCGCATCGATGTGCGGGGCTCCACAGTCGACCCTCGGACCGTGCTTCCGCGTGCCTCCGTCGACGTGGAGCAGGCAACAGCGACCGTGCTTCCCATCGTGCGAGATGTCCACGCTCGCGGGGCCGAGGCGGTCCTGGACTGGACCGAGCGCCTCGATGGTGTGCGACCGGTGCAGCTGAGGGTGCCCCAGGCGGCCATCGACGCTGCTGTGGAGGGCGTCGACCCCGTGGTTCGTGCCGCGTTGGAGGAGTCCATCCGCCGGGCGCGCATCGTGCACGCGGATCAGGTCCGCGCATCCACGACGACCCGGGTCGTGGAGGGCGGCTCGGTGACGGAGACCTGGGTCCCCGTGGCTCGCGTCGGGCTCTACGTCCCCGGGGGGCGAGCCGTCTACCCGAGCAGCGTGATCATGAACGTCGTTCCGGCGCAGATTGCCGGTGTGGATTCAGTCTGCGTGGTCTCACCGGCTCAACGTGACCACGGTGGTCTGCCACACCCCACCATCCTCGCCGCATGCGGCCTGCTCGGAGTGGACGAGGTCTATGCGGTCGGGGGCGCGCAAGCCATCGCCATGCTCGCCTACGGCGTGGACCTGCCCGGGGGAGGTCGATGTGAGCGAGTCAACCTGGTGACGGGCCCGGGCAATATCTGGGTCACCGCCGCGAAGCGCGTCCTGAAGGGCCAGATCGGGATTGATTCCGAGGCGGGTCCCACCGAGATTGCGGTGCTGGCCGATGACAGCGCCGACCCGGCCCATATCGCGGCTGACCTCATCAGCCAGGCCGAGCACGACACGTTGGCCGCGGCCATCCTCGTCACAACGTCGCCCGAGTTGGCGGAGGCGGTTGAGGCTCAGGTGGCTGATCAACTCGTGCGAACCAAGCACGTGGAGCGCATCTCTGAGGCTCTGGGTGGTCCGCAGAGTGGCATCGTCCTTGTCGACGATATCGACCAGGGTCTGCGCGTTGTTGATGCCTACGCCGCTGAGCACCTTGAGATTCACACGCGGGATGCGGGCACTGTGGCACGCCGTGTGCGCAATGCCGGAGCGATCTTTGTGGGCACTCACGCACCGGTGTCACTCGGGGATTATTGCGCCGGCTCCAATCACGTGCTCCCGACCGGTGGTTCGGCCTCACACGCCTCCGGACTGTCCGTGCAAACATTCCTGCGCGGCATCCACATCATCGAGTACGACGAGGCAGCACTGGCCGATGTCGCCGATCACGTCGTCGCATTAGCCTTCGCCGAAGACCTCCCGGGGCATGCGGCCGCCATCACCGTGCGCTTCCAGGACTGACGGTGGTCTGGTCACCTCCGGTGCGGGAGGATCTGCGTGATGCCGTCCCCTACGGTGCGCCGCAGATTGACGTCCCGGTGCGGCTGAACACCAATGAAAACCCCTTTCCCCCCTCGGCGGCGATGGCGACCGCGACCGGGCAGGCCGTGGCTGCCGCGGTTGCTTCACTCAATCGATATCCCGACCGTGAGGCGTTAGATCTGCGAACCGACCTGGCTGACTACCTCAGCCGGGAGTCTCATGTCAGCGTCGATGCATCAAGCGTGTGGCCGGCCAACGGCTCCAATGAGGTCATGGAACACATCTTCTCGGCGTTCGGAGGACCGGGCCGACTCGCCATGTCGTTCTCCCCCACGTACTCCATGTACGAGCAGTACGCGCGGGACACCTTCACGAGGTATCGGACCGTGGGTCGCCGAGCCGACTTCAGCCTGGACGCCGCCATGGCGGTGGCCGCGCTGATTGGCGGAAACCCCGACATCGTCATCCTCACATCACCCAATAATCCCACGGGAACGGCCCTGACCCTGGATGTCATCGCTGCCACGTGTGCGATGTCCGCGGGTGTGGTGGTCGTCGATGAGGCCTACGCCGAATTTCGTCGGCCGGGGTCACCGACGGCGCTCAGCCTCCTCGAAGCGCACCCGAATTTGATCGTCACGCGCACGATGAGCAAGGCATTCGCCCTGGCGGGAGCTCGGCTCGGCTACGCCGTAGCGCAGCCGGATGTGATCGATGCGCTACGGATCGTGAGACTGCCGTATCACCTGTCCACGGTGACCCAGGCTGTTGCGCGCACAGCGCTCACCTTCAGTGATGAACTTCTCGGTCAGGTCGCTCTCATCCGTGAGGAGCGGGATGCTTTGGTCACGTGGTTGCGAGAGAATGGTCTCTCCGCGGTTGACTCCGATGCCAACTTTATCCTCGTGGGCCAGTTCGCAGACCGGCATCGCGCCTGGGCGGAGTTGCTGGCTCGAGGCGTTCTCGTACGCGAGGTGGGTCCCGAGGGCTGGTTGCGCGTGACGGTCGGCACTCCAGCGGACAATGCGGCCTTTCGCACCGCACTCACCCAGGTGATAGGCCTGGACGGCATGATGGAACCCGCCTCGCCCGCGTGAGGCGCCACCCCTGGAAGGACGGATCCATGAGTCGCACGGGCCGGGTCGAGCGCTCGACCAAGGAGAGCCGCGTGCTCGTCGAGATCGACCTTGACGGGTCAGGACATGCCGACGTGCAGACCGGCGTTCCCTTTTTTGATCACATGCTCGCGCAGTTGGGCAAGCACGGAGGTTTCGACCTGACCGTGCGGACGACCGGAGACCTCGAGGTCGATGCCCACCACACCGTCGAGGACACCTCCCTCGCTCTGGGGACGGCCTTTCGAGAAGCCCTGGGTGATGCCGCCGGCACCCGTCGCTTCGGAGATGCCCTGGTGCCGCTGGATGAGTCCCTCTCCCAGTGCGCGGTCGACCTCTCCGGGCGCCCCTACCTCGTGCATGTCGAGCCGGAGATCGTCGAGCTCATCGGCACCTACGACACCAGCCTGACGCGTCATATCTTTGAGTCCTTCGTCGCCACCGCGCAGATCACCCTCCACGTGCGCGTGCTCAACGGTCGCAATGCGCATCACGTCGTTGAGGCGCAGTTCAAGTCCTTCGCGCGAGCCCTGCGTGATGCTGTGGCGCTTGATGCTCGTGTCGTCGGGGTGCCATCGACCAAGGGGACCCTTTCCAGTCGTGAGTCCGTGGAGCCCTGATGCAGTGGACGGCGGTCCTCCTGCTCGCGCTCGCGGCGTTCCTCGGTGGGGGCGTCTATTCCTTCGCTTCGCAGGGCAAGCGCAACGCCGCGGTGATCCTGGGAATCCTGGCGGTGATGGCGCTGATCGGGGGCGCCCTATACGCGTGGGATGCCATGTGACCTCGGTCGTCGTTCTCGACTACGGATCCGGCAATGTGCGCTCCGCGCAGCGCGCTTTGGAGCGCGTGGGCGCGGATGTCACCGTCACGGCCGATCCCGCTGCCGTGGCCGACGCGGACGGCCTTGTGGTCCCGGGCGTGGGTGCGTTTGCCGCCTGCATGGAGGGTCTGCGCGCGGCTGACGCTCCCCGTCTCATCGGCCGCCGTCTCGCCGGGGGACGCCCTGTGCTCGGCATCTGCGTGGGCATGCAGGTGCTATTTGAGACCGGTGTGGAGCATGGAGTTGTGACGCAGGGGCTGGGGGAGTGGCCGGGCACCGTCGAGCGGCTGACGGCTGATGTGCTGCCACACATGGGCTGGAACACGGTGGATGCGAGCCCGGATTCTGTGATGTTGGCGGGTCTGGATGACGCCTATTTCTATTTTGTTCACTCCTACGCTGCACGGGAGTGGCAGCTCGTCCCGGATGTCTCGTCCCGTGTTCCCCGCGC
>FLOH01001364.1_pt1 | contig 38555 bp, 43 predicted proteins | sample 756751 | NCBI WGS metagenome assembly FLOH01 (sample SAMEA4026879, study PRJEB14308) | marine metagenome | biome: coastal water; material: water | depth 74 m
TACGCTTGCATTGAAATTTAAACCAGTGTTGTAAATTTAATTCATACTTGTTAGAATTATTGAGTGCGATTAAATTATACGATAGTAAATACTTGATAGCTTTTAAAATTGTATCCCTATTTTGCTTATTGGGATTAAAAGTTACTGCAAACACTTTTTTTTGATGTTTCCATTGAAATAAAAGACCTGATGGTGGTAGAGGAGATGGTTTTATTCCCCATTTTAGAGCATTTATCTTCGCCAATAGTCTTTCTTTATTATTGTCTGGAACTATATCGCTTAATAAATATATATCCTTTTCTAGCTTTTTTATATTTTTATCAATTGCATGTTCAGCGGCTTTAAGTTCTTTGTCTGAAAGATTTACAGAAACTAAATCATTCTTCTTTTTTTGTGCATCCTTTAATCTTCCTTCTAATTCCTCTTTAATAGATATTTTTCGCTCATCAATAATCTTTAGCGCCTTTATCTGCTGCTCAACTAATTTAATATCGTCATTGTTTTTTTCTAAAATAGCATTGTATTTTTTCTCTAAATCAGTAACTATTTGTTTAACTTTTTCTATATTTATTTGTTCTTCATCTTTAGCTTCTTGATACAATAGAGCGTTATTGGCAATCTCTTTCTCAAGTTTAGCTTGTATCTTTTGAGTTTTCTTAGAAGTTAGATTTATAATACTCTTAGCTTTTTTAGATTTTTCCTTCTCATCTTTTAGTTTATCATTCGCTCTATTCTGTTTCAGGGCATCGCTTTCTATTGCTTCCAAGCTTTCTTCATATTCATTTTGATTATATGAATTTTTCGCTTCTAAATCTTTCTTTAAATTTTCGATATTTTGTTCAAGGTTTTTTAATTTAGTTGTTTGTGCAGACAACTTTTTTTTTGCTGTTTCACTAGCTTTGTTCAGACTTGCTATTTCTTGCAATAATATTAACTTTTTTAAGTTTAGATTGTAATTATTATATCGATCTGTTAAGTCCTCAGTGTTTATATTGTATAAGTTATCAGTTGTAGTGAGACTATTTCCGGATAGTTGGCTTAAAATCTCAATCAAGATTAAATTAACATATTTCATTCCAGTCCTATATTTGCCTTGCTCAATATCACATAAATCTACCTCATTCTGTAAGATTTCTTTTATTTTAGTTTCTAATGCTTCTTTTACATTAAAATCAATTTCATCAGATAAATTATTAAAGTCTTGCTCTAATAATTGTTCAACTATTTTATCAAGACTATAATAAAGAAGATTAGAACTTCCGTATGAATTAAATTCATTACTATCAATATCTTTTATTGTTAATTTTTTTATTTTTCTCTTAAGAGTAGCACTGGAAATTTTTTTATTATTTTCTTTTTTAATATTATTATTCATGATGATATTATAACAATATTAGAACGCATTACTGAAAAAGAAACTTTAAATACAGCATAAAGCTACAGAGTAGAATCTCTAGCAGCATTGCCCTTTGAATAAAGGATAAATAATATTTTATTCTTCACACAGATTTTTATTTATTCCTGTATAATAAACAAAATTAAATAAATTCAGAGAAATAATGATAAACAAAGCAAAACTTAACAATCTTACAAACGAAATATGGAAGTCCGCAGAACGCTTACGAGGTAAGTTTAAAGCTTATGAGTATCAGAATGTTCTAATGCCAATGATAGTAATCCGTCGTCTTGAGTGTGTGCTTATCGATGGTCGTAATTTAATGGCTAAAGAGAAAAAAGCCAACCAGCCAGATATTGCAGATGAGGCATTAGCTGAATTTATCAAGAAAAAAGAGCTTAGCCGTCAAAATCCTTTGCCTTTTCACAATACAACAGAGTGGACACTTAAAAAAATATCTGATGAAGATCCAACGCTTATGGAAAAACATTTCAGAGACTATATAAAAGGTTTCTCTGAAAATCTACAAGAGATAATTAACAAGTTTGATTTTCGCGCTGTAATTGGTCAGATGGTAGCTAAAGACCGTTTAGCTGCTATTATCAATCAGTATGCGACAGAACCTCTCGGACCTAATAATATTTCTAATCTTGAGATGGGTTATGTATATGAAGAGTTACTTCGCCGTTTCTCTGAGCAAAGTGGTGAAGAAGCCGGAGAGCACTTTACACCACGTGAAGTTATCCGTTTAATGGTGGAACTGCTAGATATCCAAGTACATGATAAGCGTATCTCTATTTATGACCCAGCATGTGGAACTGGTGGTATGCTATCTGTGGCAAAAGAACACCTACTTGAAAAAGCTAAAGATGAAACAGAGAGAGAAAAATTAGATAAGCTCACAACACTTTATGGGCAAGAACTTCAAGATCAAAACTACGCTATTTGTCAATCAGATATGCTCATAAAAGGCGATAAAAACAGCTCAATTACATGTGGAAATTCACTTATACCAGATGATGAAACAGCGAAAGAGCGCGGTGACCAGCATGAGTTCGATGATAATGGTAAAAAAAGAACTTTTGATTACATGCTAAGCAATCCCCCTTTTGGTGTGACATGGGGCGGTAAAGATGGCTATGCCGATAAAGTGGCTAAGTTTTCTAAGACCCGTTACAGTGCAGGCGTTCCTCGCTCAAACGATGGCGCTTATTTGTTCTTACAAACCATGATAGACAAGATGAAAGCTCCTAAAGATGGTGAATCTAAAATAGCTATAGTCTTTAATGGCTCTCCTCTTAGTAATGGTGACTGTGGAAGTGGTGAGAGTGAAATCCGCCGATGGATACTTGAAAATGACTATTTAGACACGATAGTCATGCTCCCTGACCAACTGTTTTATAATACGGGTATTTTTACTTATATCTGGCTTCTCTCAAGCAAAAAACCAATAAAGAGACAAAACAAAGTTCAAATCATAGATGCTAGAAAACAGTGCGAAAAAGAGCCTAAATCATTTGGTAATAAACGAAATCGTATGACAGATACTCATCGTACATGGATAGAAGAAAAATATAAAAATTTTACGGCAAGTGAAGATTGTCAAATTTTTCAAACTACTGATTTCGCTTATCATAAAGTAGCTATTACATTTTGGCAGACTGATGAAAATGATAAACCGGCATACAAAAATACAGAATTTTTTAAAGCCTTGACACCAGCTAGCTTCAAAGGTGTACAAGACTACTATCGTGAGCCTATAGAGTTTAATGTTAACACTGAGTGGACTGAAGATAAAAAAGCTACATTTGCTTTAAAACTTAAAGCCAGTGAACCTTTTATGACTGCATATGTAAAAAAATTAAAAGAGTTATTTAAGACAGAATTTAAAGCATTAAACGCAAAAGAGATAACAGCTCTGATTAAAACTTTTAACACAGCTATTAACTTTACACATCCACATTTCATAGATGACAATGAGTATATTCCATATGGTGAAAATATAGAAGAATTTTTAAATCGTGAGGTAGGAAAAGAGATTATTCGTTACCAAGATTCTCCTCAACTTGGTTATGAGTTTTTGCCAAATAAGTATTTTTATAAATATGAAGCACCAAAGCCGATAGAAAGTATTTTAGAAGATTTTTGGGCACTTGAAAAAGAAGCAGAAAGTATTTTAATATCTATGGGGAAAGAGCTGGTATGAGTGTTGTGATGAAGCCATGGAAACAGGAAAAATTAAGATATCTTATTGAGTTGAATAGTGGAGAATTTATTACAGCTGAACAATTATTAGATACACACGAATATAAAGTTTTAGGCGGCAATGGAATAACAGGCTATGCAACTAAATATAATATTGAAGAAGAAATTTTAGTTATTGGTAGGGTTGGTGCATATTGCGGAAATGTTTATCACATTGATGGTAAATCATGGATTACGGATAATGCTCTAATTTGTAGAACAGCACTAAACTATCGCTTTATGTATTATGCATTGAATATGTTAAATTTTAATTCACTAGCAAATAAAAGTGCTCAACCAGTTATCACGGGCACGAAAGTAAAAAATCAATATTTAAGTTACCCTACAGTGGATAAACAAAAGTTAATCGCTAATTTCCTAGACAAAACAACTTCTCAAATAGACAATGCTATTAAAACAAAACAAACCCAACTAGAAACCCTTGAAACACTCAAAAAGTCAATCATCCACAAAGCCGTAACAAAAGGACTAGATGCTAGTGTAACTATGAAAGATTCAGGGATTGAGTGGATTGGTGAGATTCCTGAGCATTGGAAAATTGCAAGACTAAAGGATATTTTGAAAATAAATAATGAATCACTTCCAGCAAGCACGAATGAGGCATATTTACTTAAGTATTTAGAAATTTCAAATGTAAACAGTCAAGGAATTGTGTCGATAGATGCTATTGAAGAGTTATTATTTGAAGAAGCACCATCGCGTGCAAAGCGCATTATTAAAGCAGGAGATACAATTGTATCTAGCGTTAGACCAAATTTACAGGCAGTCGCGTACATTGAATTAGAAGATGAAAATTTAATATGTTCGACAGGATTTTATACTAATCGTGTAAGGTTTGAAGAAAAACATAATAGTAAATATATCTACTATTACCTATTATCAGAATTTGCCAAACAATCATTTATATCTTTTGGTAAGGGTGTTGGTTACCCTGCTGTTGATGATAAAGATTACGGTACATTAAAAGTAGTCTATCCAATATTAATAGAGCAAAATGATATTGTTAATATGCTTGATAAAGAGGTGGAAAAGATTAACACTTTAAAATCCAATGTAAAAAATCAAATCAACAAACTAAAAGAGTATAAAAAATCTCTGATTTACGAATATGTAACAGGTAAAAAGCAGGTTAAGGAGTGATAGTATGAGCCGTAATGAAAAAGAAAAAGCATTTCAAAAACATATTTGTAAGTATCTAAACACTCAGCACGGCTACACGATTATCGATCAAGATGTAGATGTGACAGATAAAGAATACTACATCGCTGAAAACCTTCTTCTAGCCTTCATTAAATCCACTCAATCAGAAAAATTCACAGCATTAGAGAAAGACTATGGCGAAGATAGCGGCGATGAGATAATCAGAGCTTTAAAAGATGAGCTTCGCATCAAGCCTCTATGGCTGATTATCCGTCATGGTCTTAGCGTTCGTCAACATGAATTTAAACTCTATTTTCCACAGCCTCGCTCAAATCTAAGTGCAGATGCCAATACACTCTATGAAGCCAACCGAATTAGTTTTAAAGATGAGTTTGTCATAAGAGGTGATGGACGGATAGATATAGTTCTTTATCTTAATGGGCTTCCAATCATCACGATAGAGCTAAAACATGAAGATGCCGGACAAATTATAGAAGATGCTGTCATGCAATACACCAAGCGTAATCAAAATGATAAAATATTTGAACTCCCATTTTTACATATCGCAGCAGATACAGCAGATATTAAAGTTGCTACAAATCCATTCCATTATGAAAACTTCAGATGGTTTAATACAGGACTTATAAATAGTGCTATACATGATGGAGAATATCCGGTAGAGTATCTATACAGTGAGGTTCTTAGTAAACAATCTATCCTTAGCTATCTCTCATTTTTTCTTATCTATGTACCACATACGGACAAGCATGATAGATTTTCAATCTTCCCTCGCTATCATCAAATGAGAAGTGTCAATAAACTCTCAATAGACATTTTAGAAAACTTTGAAGAGACCAATACCGTAGGTAAAAATTACCTTATCAATCACTCCGCTGGTTCAGGTAAAACACTCACCATGAGTTGGGCAGCCGATAAGCTTCATAGCCTTTACAAAAAAGGGACGCAAGAAAAAGCTATAGATATTATTTTCATCTTAACCGATAGAAAAGATTTAGATAAAAATGTTAGTGATGAGCTACTTAATCTGACACATTTAAAAGAGATAGTCGGATATGCAAAAAATGGTGAGAACCTCGGATTACTCATAAAAAACCGTAAATCTATAATCGTATCAACGGTTCATAAGTTTGGAATTATTATCGATGAGTTGCTTCAAGACAGTAAGCTAAAAGATTTAAATATAGCGTTTTTGATAGATGAAGCGCACCGCTCTCAAGATGGAAAGATGGGTGTCTCAGTTCGTGAGCCTTTTCGTCATGAAGGTGATACAGAACCATACAAAGACCCCGAAGCTGATGTAATAGACAAGATAGCTCATATTCAGAATAAGAACATGATATTTGTTGCCTTTACTGCCACTCCTTCTCAAAACACTGTTACACTTTTTGGAGATCCATTTGATATTTATAGTGAGGCAGAAGCTATTGAGGAAGGGTATATATTAGATGTTGCATCCAATATTATCTCTTATGAAACACTTTACAATATGGACTCAAAAGTAGCAATCAAAGATGCAGAGGAGAAACTTTACCCTAAAGGTGTGATTGCAAGAGCATTGAAAAATATAGCTTTTGCAGATGAAGGATTGATTCAGTACAAATCAGAAATTATGCTTCGTATCTTTCAAGAAGATATTGCACCTCTCATAAACGGTAAAGCTAAAGCTATGATAGTTACATCTTCACGACCAGCAGGATTAATGTACTTTAAAGTGCTTCAAGAAAAACTAGCTAAGCGTGATTGTGGATTTCCTTGTAAAGTGCTCTTTGCATTCTCTGATTTTACACATCCTGAGACTGGTGAAACGATTACTGAGTATGCTCTTAATAATCTTCAACCAGGTGAGTTAATTCAAGATCGTTTTAAAGAAGATGATTATCGATTGCTTGTAGTGGCAAATAAATTTCAGACTGGATTTGATGAGCCACTCTTGGCAGGGATGTTTTTAGATAAGGCTGTGGCTGATAGAAATGCAGTGCAAACATTATCTCGCTTAAATCGTTGCGCTGATGGAAAAGATACAACTGTTGTGGTTGATTTTACCAATAACGCCGAGACAATTTTTAAAGCTTTTAAAAAGTATAGGGAAGGTTCTCCATATGAGCCAAAAGAACCAACCGCAGATAAGTTATATGAAATAGCTGCCGAGATAAAAAAATATAAACTCTTCAGTGATGAGCAAATTGCAAAATTATTAGAACTAGAAGCACAAAAAAATGATCCAGTAAAAATGGACTTTATTAATCAGTTAAGAGCTCATTTTACTACAATAATGCCCGACTTCGATGAAAGAGTCAGTTACATTTATCTCATGTCAAAGCTTATTAAACAGTATCATTTTTTAAGTGCATTTTTTGAGTTTGATAAAGAGATAACTGACCTTGTAGCATTTAGTGAAATAATTGCTTCACAGCTCATCAAGCAAGGGAGCGAATCAGAACTGATGATTGCTCTAAAAAAGATAGGATTGTCCAAAGCAAATGTTGAATACAAAGGCATTAAAGAACTGACAGGAAACACAAAAAAAGGCAAACCTAAAGGTGGTGGCGGTGGAAATCCACCACCTAAAGTCACTTTAACAGATATGATAGATTCATTAAAAGAGAAATTTAAAATCAGTGATGAAGAAGCTATTATCATCAAAGAAGTATGTGAAGAGAAACTGCAAGATGAAAATATAGTCAAGACAATTCACAATAACCAAAATGATTTAGACTACTTACGTACATACTTTAGCTCAGAGCTTCGAGAAAGCATAGTTGACTCATATGTAGCAAGAAACCTAGAAGATCGTATTATGGACAGTTTATATGATGATAAAGGTGCTATTTTAGATTCTATGACGGGGATGGTTATTAGTCATGAGTTATTTAATATTGGAAAGGTGGCTTATTAGATGAATTATATTATGCTTGATACATGTGTGCTGTTGGATATATCAACAAATAGAAAGGATTTACCTATCGTATCAGCCCTTGAAGAACTAACGCAATCAGGGGTAATAAAACTTTTAGTGACAGATTTAGTTATTACTGAGTTTAATAGAAATAAAGAAGATGTAGCAGACAAGACTAGGAAGCGATTGTCCCAAGAATTTAAAATTGTAAAAAATATAGTCAGTGAATTTGGTGGAGAGCAAAAAGAACAAGCAGTAGCAGTTTTAAATGAAGTCAATATGAAATTACCACTTTTATCAGAAGCTAACTATGTAACAATATCTAGAATTGAAAAGCTTATCGAAGACTCCATACAAATAAACGTGTCAGATAAAGTCAAAATAGCTGCAGCCAATAGAGCAATAAATAAAAAAGCCCCATTCCACATAAGTAAAAATTCTATGGCAGATGCGGTAATCATTGAGCAATTTTCAGAGTTTGTTCTGGAAAATCAATCTGAAAATGATGCATTCTTTTTTATTACGCATAATCATAATGATTTTTCTGCCAAAGATCACCGCTTACCTCATGAAGATTTTAACGATATATTTCAAGAGAATAATGTTGCTTATTTTAACAATACTCAATCAGTTATCAATATTATAGATGCTGACATATTGGAAGATATTGAATTTGAAGAAAATTATATGGATGAAACACGTGGGCTACAAGAAATTTTATTATCAATGGATGAGTTAGTTGATAAAGTCTGGTACAACAGGCATTGCAATAGATGTTGTCAAATTAAAAATGGTGAAATTCGTATGGCTCCAAGAGGTACAAAAGAATATGGGAATGATGTAATGCATGAAGATATTTGGGAAGGTGCTTTAAAATCAGCTAAAAGAGTTGAAGCAAAATATGAAGATACTGGCCCTTGGAGTGTTTTTGAATGGGGTATGATTAATGGTAAGTTGTCAGCTCTTCGCTGGGTTTTAGGTGAAGATTGGGATGAGTTATACACATAAAAGTATAAAATTTTTAGGAGAAAGAAATGCAAGCATTTGAACCAAAAACATTAATAATAACTGCGAATGGTGAGATTAAAAATATGCCTTAAAATAGATACTTGGCTATTAACAACATGCTGAACTGAACTCCTCCATTTTTATTTAAAGAGAATACTATATTATTTTAAATAAAGATTTGGAGTAAAAGTATCATAGATAAAGAGGAGTTTACTGTGATACATACTTTACACAAGCGAGGATATAGTATAAGAACCATATCAAAGATAGTGGGACTAGATAACAGTTGCAAAGCGTTTAGACTACTACCCTATAAAAAAGTCACCTATAAATCTAAATTAGATCCCTCCGTAAACCTAAAGAGAAAGTTCAAGATAATGTTATTAGTACTGTTCTAACTAAAGAGCCAAAAGCCCTTTTATCTCATCAGAAGAGTAATATGAATTAATCGCTTGATTCACAATAAAATCAAGCTTTTTCTTCTCATTCATACCAAACGTGTCGTTTTCAAAAACCATAGTTAAGATTTTTAGCTTCTTCAAGTTAGAAGGCTCTAGATTAATTCTTTTTCCGATTATTGTAGATTCTTGCATATTAAACCTTTTTACATCAAATTTAACATCATGTTAGCGACTCGAATATTAGATCATCATTATTTTCATTAAAAATACAAAAATTTCACTTTATCATTATTCAAAAACTGTTTTTAAAACTTAAAGTTATGAGTTTCTTGACCTCTAATATCTATAAAATAATATACATAACTATTAATTAAGTATATTAATTGTAAAATAAAGTTAACTTTTTAAACCAAAAGGCTAATCTTGAGCAACGAATCACTTCTTTCGAAATTAGATAAATTTAATGTTTCATTTTTAAATGAAAAGAAGACACTAAATTCTTCAAAAAATACAATTAGTACATATTTATATATTTTAGAATCATTTTATGAGTTTATTGTAGATTCAAATGTGATAAATAAATTAGAAGATATCAATAAGGAAGTAATACTCGCTTTTCTAAATAAAGAGCCAAAAGCATCAACTAATACAAAAATACTCCGTTTAGCCGTTTTAAAATCATATTTCAAGTATATTGATGAGCAAGAAGATTTAAATAGCTTATTTGAGATTAGGTTTAAAAAATTAACTATAAAGCAAGAGCACAAAGAAGTTGATGCACTAACAGAGGATGAGCAAGAAAGATTACTCGCCCTCTTCTCTAAAAAATCAAACTCATTTAATAAAACTAGAGATGCCCTACTCATAAAAATATTATTGGTTACAGGAATTAGAGCTAGTGAATGTTTGGATATTCAACGATCAGATTTTACTCTTATTGAAGATAAGACAGTCTATAAGATTAAGATCAATGGTAAAGGCTCTAAGCAACGATTTGTATATATAAGAAGTGAGACCATAGAATATGAATTAAACTTCATCAGAGGGCACACAAAAGGCTATATCGCAATTACAAATCAAAAGAAAAGGATGAGTAGAATTGGATTATATAGTGTTATTAATAATAAAATGAAAAAGGCTCATATAAATAAGTCTGGTGTACATATATTGCGTCATACAATGGCTAGAAACCTTGTCTCAAATAACTGTAATTTGAAAACCATCTCTGAATTACTTGGACACGCCGACATCCAGCTAACTGCACGTACCTATGCCCGTTCTAATGAAGAGAATAAAATTAAAGCTATTTTGGTATAGGATAGAGTAACAATCGCCAAATTGATTGTATTTTTCTTTTATTTATTTTTGAGCAATGTAAATAATTTTTTATTTATAAAATAAATATCTCTGCTAATTTTCACACCCTCTAAAATACCGATATCCTCTATTGCTCTAAGATACGAAGTAGCTGTTTTACGAGTGACTCCAAGTTCATCCACTAAAAAACCTATTTTTGTATAAGGGTGAGAGAAGAGCAACTCCAACAAATCTTTAGAGTATATCTTAGGTAATTCTAAAGAGAGTTTTTCTTTTGTTTCTTCCATCAATGCATTGATCTCATTTATCAGTTTGATGCTGTCTTTGGCTGTCTCTTCAACGCCATTAAGCATATAAATAATCCATTCCTGCCATGCTTCTTGTGTGCGAACCTCATTTAAAAGTCGATAGTAATCACTTTTTGTCTTTATGATATATGAACTCAGGTATAAAATAGGAAGCTCAAGCAGACCATTGAGCATAAGAAAAAGTATGTTTATGATTCTTCCTGTTCTTCCATTGCCATCATAAAACGGGTGTATTGATTCAAACTGATAATGAATAATCGCCATCTTCACCAGTACATCAAAATCATCCAGTTCAGGGGTGTTGATATAGTTTTCCAAATTATCCATCAACTCTTGTATATCGGTATGGTTTTGAGGCGGCATGTAAATCACTTCACCGCTTTTTTCATTCTTTAAAACAGTGCCGCTTTGGGAACGAATGCCTGCATCATTGTCTTCAAGAGTTTGCTGTATCTCTATAATATGTTTTTTGAGCAGCAGTCTATTCTCCCCGACAAGGGCAAAACCTTTATAGAGTGCCTCTCTATACCTTTGTACCTCTTTGGCTTGATTTGAGATGTTGGAACTCCCTACATCAGCACGATAAAGTTCATCATGAGTAGTGACAATGTTTTCTATCTCAGAAGAGTCTTTTGCTTCCTGGAGGGCTAAGGCATTAATGAGGATAGTTTGATTTGGTATCGACCTTGCAACACCTTTGAGCTCAGCCAATGCACGGTTGGCACTCACTATCTTTTTGAGTACAGTTTTTGTTTCAAGTTCTTTGTTTAATGGCAATTTAGGCGGGATATACTCTTTGGACATTTTTTACACCTATAATTTAGATATGGGTAATATTTGCAATATTTTACCTAAATATTTTATATATGTGTCATTTTATGCATTTTTTACCCATGATTGTCAAATGTATTGAGAAATTTGGCGAATTCCAAGAGATCGTTTTACACATACGCCCGTTCAAATGAAGCAAATAAAATTCAAGCTATTTTGACATAAATATTAAACTATTTGAATTTGTACTCTTTTGCCAATGGCAGCAAGAGCAGTTTCAATAGTTGCTAATGTAATAGAGTTATTAAGAGGATCAAGAAGTCTTGTTAATGCACTTCTGCTTGTCCCCATTCTTTTAGCCATTTCAGTTTTAGTAATATGTTTTTCTTCCATAGATTTTTGAACTTCAAAAGCTATCACTCTTTTAATAGCCACTGCTTCTGACTCAGCTAATAAATTTTCTTCTTCTAAGAAGTCATCAAATGAACTTCCTATTGCTTCTTTATTTAATGTCATTTTATCTCCTTTGCTCTTTTGAGAGCTAAATCAATTTCATTTTGTGGTGTCTTTTGAGTTTTCTTTATAAACCCATTTAGAAGTATCATATAGCCATCTATGATTGTAAATATCACTCTTGCTATTCTTTTACTTGATATGTTACTTCTAACTTCATAAAGTCCATTTCCAAGAGACCGTGAAACTGGCATACCAATTGGCCAACCATACTCAACAGTTTTTATATCACTACCAAGAACTTTTTTATCTTCCAAATCCAATGATAGTAGCCACTCTCTTACTGGTTCATTACCAGCAGGAGTTTTATAAAAAACTACATTTATCTTTTTATCCATAATGTAATTGTACCTTTTTTGGTTCATAATAACAAGTTGCTTTTATCTGAGAATTTAAATTAGCAAAAATATTGAATAGTTAAGTAGACCTTCGTTTATTACTTAAAATATAGATGTAAATAAAAAGGATTCAATAATGATGAAAAAAGATGACGCTAACCGAAAAAATAAAAGAAAAAATAAAAGCAAGACTAACACCAAAGTAAAACCAAAAATAAATAATAAAGATATGTATGATCTTTCTAATTACTTTGCAGAAGAAATAGTAGCAAACATATCTGATGAAAATAAACAAATATTTGCAGATGGTATACAAATGATTCTCGATAGAGCAGAAGAAAAAAATAAATAACTACAAGTTTTATAGAATTTCAATATTTCTCTAAAATTCTAGTATTGTCGTAAAAATGAATCTGCTAACTTAAAATCATCATGTAGATAAATAGGAGTTTACATGAGTGAAACAAAACAAACAATAAGTGATTTTAATATTATGTCGTTAGATATAAAAGAGTTGAGTTCTCAACAGAAATTTAGTCTTGCTAAGATTTTTGATGGTGAGAGTGAATTATTGATGCAAAAATTAATTGATGATGATTGCACATTGGATATACCAACAGATACTGGTGCAGTAACAGTTTCAATTTTAGCAGTTCTACTTGATAACAAAAATATTACAGGCATTTTAAAAGATAAATTAATACAGGCATGTGCAAATAGCGAAGATCAAGAAGTTAAATTCAGATTAGCTAGAGATGTAAGGACACCGCTAGAAATTCAAAAGAAATTAGCTGATGACGCTAATGGCGACATAAGAGTAGAGTTAGCCTGGAGGAAGCCTCCATTGATTGCTATATTGAAAAAGCTATCTGCAGATTCAAACTGGGCAATTAGAAAAGAAATAGCAAAATCTCCATATACCAATGCGGAGATTTTAGATTCTATGTCAAACGATACTGACAATGATGTAGTTTTAACAATCATAGATAATAATACAACCAATTACAATACCATAGAAAAAATGTCAGACAAGTTTTTTGCACAGGATGCCTGGTATGATGATGCCGGTCAGGAATATGATATGGGGTGGAATATTAGATTTATACAAGCACTGCTTGGTCGAGTGTTTGAATCTAATTTTACAGAAGAACAATTGGCTGCAAATAAGATCCTAACAACAATAGCAAACCACAAAGAAGAGATGTACCGACTTGTGCCGTTAAAGCATCCTGATACTCCGGCTTCTGTTTATAATAGCTTATACAAAAATGGAGATGAGTTTACAAAAGTTTACATGGGCGACAATCCTAAAACTAGTGAAGAACTTTTAATGATGTTTGCCCAGGACCCTGCAAGCGAGCCGTTGCAGTTGATGACTTTATCTAGCAGTGGATTTGAGAATGTACGAGAAGCAGTTGCGAAACATCCAAATACTCTAGACATTATTATTAAAAAACTAAAATTTGACAATTCTGAAAAAGTGAGAAAAGCAGTCAACAAGACAATCAATTTCAGAAAATCCAACAACGAGAAAGATCTCACCAGTGATTTAGCAAATTTGTAAATTCTTTTAAAAAACCAGCCATCTAGTCGTAAAACAAAAAATCCTTTCTTAAAAGAAAGGATTGAAAAATATGGAAAAAAGTTAAAGAGACTGTTGAAAATTAAGAAAATGCCAATAGGTTTATATTTTTAAATCTAATCCACCAAAATATTGGATCCATCTATTTATAAAATCTGATAAATAGATATTTATAAGATATAAATCTTCAACTTTAGCTTTTAAAATGTCTACATCTAAATCATTCGCAATCATTACATCATTCTCATATTCATTACAGAACAATAAATAAGAATTTGATGGGATATCAATCATAATTTTAAACTTATTGCACCCATATCTATCTGCTCCATAAACTACGCTATTTTCATAAAATATTCTTTTAATTTCCATATTTGCAACTCCTCTTTTTATTAGTTCTATCATAGCGTTGGGCAGGTATCATAAAGCTTATTTCAACAAGTATTTATGAGAAATGACAGAAGTATCTTCATCTAGAGCTTTTTGTAAATCTCCGGCTTCATTCTTAAATCTATATCAAATGTGATTTAAAAGTAGAAAAATAAAAACAATAAGAATGATTAATCCAGCGCATCTAAACTATTTGATGATATTTGTAAATTCTTTTAAAAAAAACAGCCATCTAGTCGTTAAATAAAAAATCCTTTCTTAAAATAGAATACAAATAAATAGAAAGCCTTTTAATTATGACAACTATATACCAAATTATCAATGAATAAGATTTAAAGAAACTAAATCATCTGGATATACAAATAGCAATATCAAAGAACAAACATATACCGTACTCTATCAAGGTCTTGTTAAGCTTCATCAGTAGTTGATAGCTATCCCTCAATCAACCTAACAATTTTACCGGAGCAGTTTTCACACTTGCCCCTAAGAACTAAATCATCTTCATCCATACTTGCCTCAAAATCAACAATCTTAACCATTTCTTTGCAGTTTGAGCAATATACATTAGAGAGTATCTTAGACTTAATATCATCTGGAATTTGATTAAATTTTTGCATAGCTTTTTTATCAAACTTTATCATAATCGTCCTAAAATGTTTTAGGAGATTATATCATTTTATATTTAGTATAATAGTATCGTGACATAATTATATAAATATGCTATAATTATGTCACGATACTATAAAGGATGGCTAATGTCTTATATTCAAACAATACAAAGAAAAATCAATACATTTGAAATAAATGAAATTATGTCATTTTCTGATGTGAAAATAGAGGGTATATCTGTTGATACAATAAGAAAAATCCTTCATAGACTACATGACAATGGCTTCATTACTATTGTTGATAGAGGTCACTTTAAACGAGAAGAACCTTTTAGTGAACTCCTATTTGTATATGGATCACTTAAAAAAGGGTTTGATAACCATTCGCTACTAACTAAGTCTGCTAAAAGACTAGGTAAAGCACATACAGTAAAAAAGTTTGGAATGTTTGAAGACTCTTTTGGAAATTACCCATATTTAATAAACAGTCCATATAGTAAAATCAAGGGTGAGCTGTACCAAATCACAAGAGCCGAGCTTATGCAGAAAATAGATGAGTTTGAAGGTGCACCTGATTATTACCAAAGAGAAAAAATAGAAGTTAAATCACATCATGGTGTAAATAGAGCATTTGTATATATTCAATCCGACACAAAAGCACCAGACAACCAAGAACCAATTAAAGAGTGGAGCAATAACTCTAGCTATAAAGTTCAAAAGCTTCATAGCCATTTAGACAAGATGATTGAGGGCTAATGGACTACATTACACAAGGCACTACTAAAAGATATGCAGGAAATAAAAACTGCTCTTATAACAACTTCGAGTTAACTACTAGTGATATGTATCAGTATGGCTGCGAGTTTGAATTTTATATTAATACTGATACCTATGCTTATGACATAGCAATAGATGAAATTAGTAAAAATATTTATACTTTAACTGATGCTGATATACTAGTAGACACAATTAATCTTCCAACGGATAATGATAAAAATCACTGCATACAGATAAAACCAGATATATCACTTGAAGATAATGGGATAGAAATTTCAGTACCTATCACTACACAAGCTGGTATAGAGCACTTTATACAAATGATATGCCCAATCATAGATAAATATGGTTACACAAATAGAGAAACTGGTTTTCATATGCACATATCAACAACTAAAAAAAATGGTATCAATTTTAATTTTTATAAATACATGCTACTTTGTCATAAGGCAGATTTATTATCTTCATGGAAGCCACGAGATGGATATAGCCATAATGTAATGGACATCCTCTCTCGTAATTCAAAACAAATATCTCGTAAAATAAAGACAAAAAAAGGCACTATTTGGAACCTTGAAAAAATAGAGCCTAATCATGTTGAAATTAAATCTATTGGTGGAGACAACTATCATCAAGAAATAGGGAAAATAACAAAAGAATTTTTAGCTTATAGCAAATATTTTAATCAAACATTAGAAAAAGATACAGATGAAATTAAATCTATGTACAAAGAACATAAAGAGCAACTCAAACAACTATCACTAGAACTTAATGCTCAGTTTGAAAATGCTCTTAGTGAAGCTGGTATATTATAATCCATCTTCAATATAATTTGCCAACTTCTCATTCCAATAGTTAACATATGATTCATACTGCTCTTTACTCATAAGATAGTTTGCTAACTGCTCTCCACTAAGTTGATAAGAATTTATATATATTCTTCCATTATCAAAAGCCTTTTGCATACGGTGGTTACCATCTATAATTTCGTATTTATTGATTCTTAGTTCTGCTTGAATGACAGGAGTGCTAAGATTTACTGATGGGAGGTGCTCTTTATTAATAACACCAAACTCAATAGAGTGTTCTTTAAACCAATTTTTAATATGTATTCTTTTCTTATCAACAATAAGTTTTTTAGATGCAATATCTTGAATGATTGCTGAGATATTAAATTGCAAAAAGCCCCCATAAACTTCTTCGGCAGTTTCAGAGATGGGTGTAAACTTTTTGTTTAGTTTCATTTTTCTATTTTTAGCTGACATTAAACTCTCAACATCCTCTTTTTCAGATGATGAAGAAATATTTTGAACTTAATAAAGTTGATCTCGAAATACTTCAAATTGTTCTCCAGTGTTTATATCTTCAACAATAGCTATGCTATTTATACCTGTTTTAAATACAGTGATAATTATAACTTCACTACCTTGATATGAGTAAGTCTCACTTGCTTCACTACGACCAGTTGTATTATTATATCCATTCATAATTATACTCCTTCAAACTCATTCTCTCATAAATTTTGAGTAGAGATTAAAAATATGACATGGTGTCAAATTTTTAAGTCACTTCACATAAAATTAACTAGATTTTATTCTACGAACTACGGAAGCCTTTACCTCAAAAATCTCAGCAATTTTAGTTATTGGTCCAGTAGAATGAAATATATTTTTATAAAGAGTTTGAGGCAGCAACCCGTATGGATCACTCTTCACAATCTCTTCCAACTCTAGTTTTAATTGCTCTTCCAAGTCTTCATACTTTTTCATATCTTCAAATCCCCATAGCGAATAGGCTTAAAATAGAGGTCTCTTTCCACGTGCAGTCCCATATGTCCCCTAACCTGTTCTAACTCTTCAATACTCACATAGCCCAGCTCTATATCTAAGCCATCAACAAGAGCAAATATTGAGTTGCTCTCTCGATCATATTCCAAAACGAGCCATGTCCATTGCGCATCAGGCAAGAAAAATTTAGCATAAACAATTTTATCTTTCAACTCAGTATCTTCACCGCTGTAAAACGGGGGTATTGTTTTTTCTAACTCTTTTGTCATCAACTTCATTCTCATCTCCAAATTTAAATATTGTTAAACTCATCATTAGAATTTTTAACTCCAACGACAACAGCGGTTGCCTCTTTTAACAACTTGAAAAACTCACTATAATCGTAATACTTGCTATGTCTTTTATCTTTAATATTCATCACCTTAATAACCCTTTGATGAATATTTTGAGTGTCCAAACTTTCAACTATTTTTATATTACGGTAAACAGCATCTTTAACAGCTCTGTCATTAATAACCCTTGTGCTGATGAAACATCTGTCCAGTTTTATATTTAACTTTTTAGACATGCCCTACTCCTCTGTTCCCATAAATTCATTTATGTCTTCAAGTGCTTGTCCAACTAGATCTGGTAATCTTGATTGACCTTTACTTATCTTCTGTTGCTGTACATATTTTTTGTGTGTGAGTACTACTTGATGATTTATTATAAGCTCGTCAATTACTTTAAGTGATTCAAGTTCTCTCTTTTTATCTCTTAATTTGATAGTTTTAATATCATCGTTTTTTGACTTTAAATTTATCTTGCCCTGCTGGAACAGGTATGGGTGAAATTCAATAACTTTATCTCTGTCTTGCTCATCAATATTGAGCTGCTCGTAAATATTATTGATTGTAAAATATTTAAGATCAGCATCGAATATTTCATCTGCAACTAGAAAAATTGGATTAGCTTTACATACTTTCTCTACACTATTTTTATAGTATTCAAAGACATCAAGTTTTGAAGTTTCGAGGTCTAAATAGTCACTTGCATTCTTAAAATGGAAACTAGTTGTAAGATTTTGAATTAAGGCTGCGAACTTTGTCTTACCAATAGCATTTATCATAAGAGAATTATTCTGGAATGCTAAAAAAAGCTCAACCTTTGCTTCTCGTAAAACGTCCGTATACAAATCAGTATCGGGAGTCAGAACGCGTTGGGCCTCATCAACAAAAATAGATATAGGTTTGATATTAGTTTGTCTAACGCGCTTAGACAATTCTCCCAAAAGAGAACCAGTCAGTGTGCTTAAAATTACATTGCTTATCTCTTGAGAGTTCACCACAATAATCTTTCCATTATTCAGTGCATCTGCCAAATCGGTACCGTCTGGATCATTAAATGATTTATTTTCAGCTACAGATGAAAACGTGGTGCTCATTGCTAAAATTAAAGTTTGAAAAGATGTTGAGCGATTAGTCTCTTCAAGAGCATCTTTGAAGACCTCTAATGATTTAAGCTCATTCTCAACAATATTTTTAAAAAATAAAACTGCTGTCATAAGATCTAAATACTTACTTTTAACTACTGTTTGATCATTTCGTTCAGACCAATCAGTGACTTTATTATTGACATAGGTCTCATAACGTTTAGATAGCTTTTGCACTTTACTTAGAAAAGATGCAATGCTCGCTGTACTCTTACAAACATCAGCCATTACAGAAAATGTGAGCCCTGTTGGAAGTTTAAATGTTACAACTACATTTAAAAAACTTTTTTTAATATTTAGATGTTCTGCTTCTTCAATAATGCTCTGATAGGCCTTAATTGCTTTATTTATTGCGCTTATTAAATTTGATCCACTGACACTCCAGTAATCATTCGCATCATTCATACTCATAAGCGACACTACAAATGATTTCAACTCCTTATCATTGAAATATTTTATGAGGTTGCAAGACACGGACCATGGAGTTCCAATTTCTAAAACATCACTTAATCTATTGTGTTTATGTGCGAAATATTTGACACTCCGATGTTCCTTCCCTTTATGGTCAAATATTAGAAGGCCATTTCCTGCTTCTATTTTGTCGTTGATGTTAGGATAAATGTAACTACTAGTCTTTCCACAACCAGTTTGTCCAACTGCATAAGAATGTCGAAAATCTTTTGGAACAATTAATGAAGCTTGTTCAACAGCAGTTTTAGTGTTTTGTTCTCGGAGAAATCCCATAACATTAGCCATAAAAACACCTTGAAATGAATTTAATACTATCTATAAAAAAGCTATAAATAGTAAAATTAATTGACTCGTAGTTTCTGAAATACCTCCTTATTTATTTAGTAAAAACTCATATAAAAAATAGCTCTTTTTCTACAAATTCCCTCCTCTTTTTATAGTTTTATTATACGGCGAGTATCCTCTCTAGTTGCTTAGATCACGATATTTTTTGAAAGAAATATACTAAAATATTGATAATTTTTTATAAGTAAAAGTGATGTAAATATATTTATATATTTACAAATATCAGAGAAAAAAAGATGGAAAAGTTCAAAAATAAAATAGTCGCTATTTTTCAAATTGTCGATATGTTTTTTACCGGAACATTCAGAAAAAAAATGGAGCTGATTTTTGGTAATTTCTCTTAAAAAAACAGTGCTATTTTAGAGAATATCAAATATTTTTTACTACAAATTCACTAATAATCCTTTCAAAAAAATATGTAAAATCTGTAAAAAAGCTTTCATTTTTCATCCCAAACTCCAGATGTTTTTTGAAGGGAAATTCTAAAAAATAGTGTAAAAAAACTTTTGACATCTTGGAAACTTTTTTCACTTGTAAATTGAACGGAAATTCCAACAAAGCCCTATTTTCCTTAGTATGAATAAAAAAAAAGACAAAAAAAAATACCATTACCTACATAAAAAGGGGACCGTTCTTTCCAAGATATGCTAATAAAATTCATCTCTATTTAGCACTTTTTTCTTCAAAAAACATCTGAAATATTGTAAATTTTTTGAGTTCTATTTTAGAAAAGAGTGATTCTTTTTTTATCGCTATTTGTATCTGTTTTTCATCTGGAATCTGTTAGAAAAATATCGTTGATTTTTCAGAATTGGCTCTAAATAATGGATGTGATGTTCATCTCAAATTTTGAATATTTTAAAACCTTGAATTTTTGCTATAGATATTATAGTAATATATGCACATTTTTGAAAAATAAATTTTTAGGTTTTGAAGTGAAATATAAAAGTTATATCCTTTGGTTGATTTTAGATAAAAAAACATCTCACCTCCTGGTATTTTATTTTGAAGTGATTATTAAACAGATAGTTATTTTTTTGAAGCGGTTAATAAAAAATATTTGTATGAGAGAACGGAAGAGATTTTTGAATCCAGTTATATGCTTAATGCAATAAAAAGATATATGAAATACACGAATGATTAATTCACCATATATGTCCAAGAGTTATAAAAAAACATTAAGGAAAAGAGATAAAATATTTTTATTTATTTTATCTCTCATATGTGTAGAAGTAGAGGCAGAGAAGATTAAATCTCTTCTCTGCTATAAAGATTCTTTTTGTATTCACTTGAGCGTTTTTGCAGTAAGTTTATTTCTTTGGAAATCTTTGCAGTTATTTTATTATACGGCAGCATCTTTCCAGTTTTATCTGTTGGCGTAATATTATTTAAAAAGCAGTTTCCTTTGAGCTGATTTTCCAATCTAACTTTTTCTTTGTCATTAACTTTAGTGAGAGGTTTTTTTCCATCCAGCAAACTTAAAATCTGATTTTTTACAGGTGAAAACAATCTTGGGTATTCTTCATTCAATAACTCTATAAGTAAATCATCATCTTGACGACCGACTATTTTTATTTCGGCATCTATGCACTGAGCTTTTAATGCTTCCAAAACTTTTATTCTGTATTTATATTCTTCAATCATGAGTAATCCTTTTATTATGATTTACTCTTATTTTAATATAGAAAAAAAGTTTTCACGAGTTTGCCGGAAGTTTAGAGAGAGAAATTAATATTGCATAATGCAAAACTTTTTGCACTGCTATAGTATTTTATACTATACTATCTTTACTGAACAGGCAAGAATAAAATTATGGCTGCTGGCATAGCATAAAAGGATATACGAATATGGATGGCACTATTATGGTTACTTACAAAATATTATGTGATACAGTGTCATCGGCAGAGGTAATTTAGGCAGTTTTCTATAGGGACAACTCCTTGTTTTAGGCTTTTTAACATATAAACTGTGCCGATTTTTGCTCCGCCGTCGACATGAGGTTATTTTTCAATTGAATCGTTATGTTACAAATTGGATAAAAAATGATTTTAATGTAAAAATGTAAGTCTTTTTGTATTTTTCATTAATAACTGCATATTTCCATGAATTTATTTATGGTAGATTGCACCTATATAATTGGATAATCATAAATGAGCTTCAATCCATAGAAAACATCTTATAAATAAGGTTGTAAACTACCTAATTGTCAGTTTTATGTAGCTATCAAATCTAATCAGAAACATTAAATGCTGTACCTAAAAAGCTTTCATCTTTATGAGAAGTTTGAGTGGATTCTTCTTCAATAACTTCTTCAAAATGTAGACTTTCATGAATAGTAACTATTGATTTATAAAGTTGATTAAATTGATTTTTAGGAATAATTAGTCTAACGCATTCATTTTTTAAAATTGAATTGGGGGTTTCTATTCCTGTTGGTGACTCTAATATAATAACTATATTTTCTTCATGCTCATAAACTCTAGAGATTCCATCAACGAAATAATCGGATAAAACATGCCCTCTATTAGGATATTCAGTTTTTTTCATTTTAGTTCACTTAAATTTAAACGAAAATCTTTGTCAAACATTACTTTCCTTGTATTTTTAATCTTGCTTGTTACACCTAGAGTTCTTTTTATTGCTCTTTGTAATTCATCGTTTCTTTCAACCTTTATAAGACTAATTGAATTTTGTGGACATAAGGTTTCAAAAATAATTTGACATATAGGATCACCTTTTTTAATGAATATATCCTTGTTAGTATTTGTCCATTCTATTGCCCAGTTGATTGGACGTTGCCAACTAGATATATCAAATCTTCCTTGAATAAGTGACCAATTTTTTTCACCAATGAATCGATTTGGTTCAATTTGATTTATATAAACTGATTCATTAGAAAAGAAGACATATGGTAAAGATAATTGTAATATTGGATACTTAGCATCTCTCCATAGTGTTCTTGGTTGAAAAGTGATTTCATTTTTTATAATTTGTTCAGATGCTTCTGTGTCAGGATACACTGGAAAAAAATTCAACTGTTTATTGATTGTTAGCGCCCTGATTCTGAATGTATAAGGACTTAATAAAGTAAATGTCCTTGAGTTAAAATCATTTACAGCTGGGCAATGACTCACACCTGTTCCAGTATTGTCTTTTTGTGATGTTATTAATTTAGATACAGGGGTAGGTGCCTTATAGACTACTATTCCCTCATCTCTATCAAAACACCAGCCTATTTTTTGTACAGATGACATATTCAGTTTTAATACCCGTATACAGTGTTTCCATATTGAGTAGCAGAAGTTCCATCTGATCCATATGCAGTGTTTCCATATTGACTATAAGAAGTTCCAAGAAGTTCCATCTGATCCATATGCAGTGTTTCCATATTGACTATAAGAAGTTCCACCTGATCCATAGTCAGTGTTTCCATATCTGGAATAAGAAGATCCATCGGATCCATATACAGTGTTTCCATATTGAGTATAAGAAGATCCATCAGATCCATATGCTGTGTTCCCATACACGCTGTAGCTTCCAGCATATGCACAAGTACCTACTAATGACACACCAAGTATCAATTTACCTAACTTCATCACGACCCCTTTGTATTATCAACTATATTGACACTATACCATATTTAACCTTAAGATGATGTTGATCATAAAACAATATTTATTAACAAATTCAATTGTCAAATATGTGGGGCACCTCTAAAAACAGTTCTTTAAACTGTCTAAATTTACCCACTTCATTTTTTTTGTGCATCATCTGATATGCTCGATAAACACCTTTCTGTCGCTTTCAAATAAGCAGCAGTAAACCCTTCCAAACTAAACTGTTCAGAAGGTACATCAAACAGTTTTACTAAATCAGTTGAACCAATTATCCTAAAGGAAATTTCTGTTCCTTTTTTTAAGAGGGAAATAAAATTTTCATTTGCTGAAAAGTCATTAAACAATACGATGCTTGAATTTTCTGTAAACTTGTGAACTTCCGATATAGATGATTCTATGGTAAATTTCTCTCTATCAACCGATACTTCAAATATACCTGATTTACCTATGAATTTTTTTATATTTTCTTCTGTTTCCATTGTATAAATTGACAACCACAAGATATTAAGTGAACAATCTGTTGATGATTTCACAAAACCAAATTGATTACCTTTTGCCACTTTCCCATTTGTAATGTAACGTATATAATAATTATCCTGCCTCATCTCCCATTTTTTGTAACTCCATGTTTTTTCGACATTATTGGAAGATTTAGAATCTTTCGTAGTATCAGGTGATTTTGCTACTTTTTCATGCATCATTTCATTAGCTATATTAGTGTTTATATCATTTTTATTTATTATTTTAGGCACAACAATTGACATAATAATCAATGCAATTGGTAATAAAAAAATAATATATATCCATAGAATAGCTCTAGCTGAAAGATTGTCTTTACTATTACAGTATTTATTGCCATGTTCTACGGATGGAAAAAATGCATTCAATATAAATACTATAAGTGCACCTAAATAAGGAATAAGATTTAAAAGTGCTAGCCATGGTGAGAAATTTGCATCTTTAAGCCTTTTTACTGTTGTTGCTAAATTTATCCATATAAACAATATAGTGGCTACACCTACGGCTAATATAATAACTTCTGAACCAGAGGGCATAGATTTGAATATATTTGTGAAGTTTAATCCAACCAATGCTCCTGCAACTAGCAATGCACCTACAATTACAACTAAAAAAGGCATACTTATAGCTGCTATTGTTACTGCCAAATATGTACTTCTTGAAACACAACCAGAAAATGAAAACAAAGAAAATGAATCAGATTTAGCAACTGAATCCTGATAGGTATTTTCTGTATTATTATTTTCAGAATAACTTTTTTTCTCTTGCTTATCAAATTCTTGATACTCTTCAGTCTTTAACTTTTCTCCACAACTCTTACAGAACTTGGCTTCATCTAGGTTTTCAGCTCCACAGCTTGTGCAAAATTGACTCATTAGATTATCCTTTAACCTATGTGTATTAAATATCCAAATACTATGACCAAAATAACACGAATAGATATTTCTAAAATAAAGTCAGTTGAAATGATATCTTCAGTTATGGGAATATTATTTTTATTTTTTAAACTATCCTCATTTGTATTATATTTGTCATCATGATATATTTCTGTTTGATTTATTGTATTAGTATATTTTTTAACAATAAGTTCATTCCCACATATCCTACAAAACTTAGCCTCATCAACATTCTCAGCCCCACAACTATTACATATTTTACTCATAACTAACCTCTACTCTTTTTAATTTTTTCATAAGCACCATTAATGAGTTTTGTTTTCTCTTCTGCAAATGCCATCATATCTTTTGGTAAATCTTTGCTGCTAATATAGTCGTAGTGATACTGTTTGACAAGTCGTCTATAGTTCCCCTTGATTATTTCTATAGAATCACTTTTTTTTGATTCTAAGACAATGTAACACTCATCTATGTTTAGGTTGGTTTGAGTAGAGCCATTTGATTCTTTTTTTGGTTCAAATTCATTTTTTATACTTTGGTAGATAGAAAAATCCAAGCCTAAATTATGAACTATTTTTACTATGATATTTTCTTCTTCTTTGTCATAGACTGAGTCTACAAAGGCAAGCTCTACAAACATCCTTATGATGTCTTTTTTGAACTCTTGAGGCACTTGAATATGTGATAACTTATTGCAAAATTCATCTATATTTCTGAGATTGTCTTTTTCTTGTTTTAAAATTTCTTTGTATATATCTTTGGCTTTTGTGCTATCGTCTCTGTTTTTAGCCAATACATCAAAAGCATTTGATAAATATGAAGCTTCCTCTGAACTTATACGACCATCTGCTTTGGCTATTTTGGCAAGAAGTGCGACTATGATGCCATCTATGCTATTTAAAACATCATGGTACAGCTCTTTGCTTATTCCATTGAGCTTACTTCCACAGTTTATACAGAACTTATCATTACAGTCATTTTTTGTGTTACATTGATTACATGTGCATTTGTTTTTAGAATGTTTAAATTGGGTGTTTGTCTCTTGCCTATGTGTTACATGGAGAGGTACTCCACAATTGATACAAAACTTATCATGACAACCATTAACTGCTGCACAGCTTGAGCATTTACAACTATTCATATTTTTTTTCACCTTGAAATACATCATTAAAAGCATCTTTTCCTACTAATAAATTTTTACGCATCCCCAAGTTCCAAAGCTTAAGAAGTTAATCTCAGTCTAATTAAAACTTAATCAACATATCTTTAATATCATCATAACTCTCCATGGCCGCAGCTCTTCCAATCTCAGGTTTCATGCCAGCACCTTTTCCAGCTGTAATATTAGAGCCTATCTGTAGCTTGTGAGGAACTTTACTATCTCTAAGTGCTTGTGCATCAGTATTAATAACTACCAACTTAACTTTATCAGCTATATCACTATCAAGAAGAGTACTCACCATGTTGCTTCCTCCTCCGCCAACGCCAACTACAACAATTTTTACACCATTTGCATTTATTTTTTCAGTTATTTCAAAATCTTTCATTTTTTAAATCCTTTAGCTTTTTATTTTCTTAGCAATTGCATAACCGAGTGATAGTTCAATCAATGTCGCTATAGCCCATGGTCCCATCACAAATGCCCATAAAACAGATATTATAACTATACCTATTATTGCAATATTTTCATTCAGCACAAATCCCATTATTAAGCCGACTACAATAAATGTTATAATAAAAGCTATTATCATAATCCCTCCTCCTTATAATTTATTACATAATGCAACATGAAATTAAAATAACTCAATTCCTTTCTTCTGGTAATCGCGTAATCCTTCTTCCAAATATTTTGCAATTTCATATTCCAAATGTTCCTCATAGAACTTCTGTCCTTTCATTTCAGAAACCTGCATAAAATGAAATGAAATAGCAAATAAACTTTTTGCAGGAATCACTTCATTTCTTTGAGCTTCAACAGCTCTATATGCATTAATTATTTCAGCATTAATTCTTAATATGTCTTCATCAGTTGTCTTTGATGTAGGAGGTGTATTGTTGGCTTTTGCTAGCCCTCTAAACCCTCTAATTGTAATATCTTGTATTTCATCAAGCATTGTTCTTTTTTTTGTAAATAAATCAAATAACCCCATTAGTATAAACCTTTTATATTAAAATTGAGACGGATTTAGATATGAAGTCGTTAAATTACCATTCGATACACGGTACAAAGTAATAGTATAACCACTCACGCCATTATAAGTTTGTTTAAAATTAAAATTTTGATCTGTCTTGCTGTAGCTTGTCTTTTCTCCAAAAAGATAACTATATCCATACCACTTATCTCCACTAGCATAAACAATCTGGTACGTTCCCAATGGAACTTTTGTGGATATTTTTTCACCACCCCTAATAAAAAACTCCATCACAGTCTGATCAGAATAAACATCTTTTAGTTTTACAAAATAATTTGCACCTGCAGATGTTTCAATAGCAAATGGAGCTATTCTTGTTGCACTAGAATAATTATTTACATTTCCTGTATTGGGCATCAAAACTTCTGGTACTGTAACTTTATAAGTTGTTGGCTCTTCTGTTTTACTTAATTTTGGAATAGCAACTACCGCTAAAATACCCAAAATAAGAATTGTATAAATAAACTTCATTTTATATCTCCATAATTTTAATTATTTTTCATATGTTTGTAGAGTTCATTAATATTATTCATTTTAATTTCAGCTTTGTGTGGATTTTTAATAATATGATGAATGAGTGCTAAGACAATATCCTTGTCAACAGATAAATCAATTGTCAACTTAGAGCTAAACATCCCACCTTCTTTAATCGTAATTTCAAAAGCATAAATATCAGCTTTTGATAATTCATAAGTTTTATTTCCAGACTTTACTGTTCCATCAGAATGAATAATTGCTCCACTATAATCAAAGCTTCCTTTTTCATCTAATTGATTTGTATAGTACTGTAATCTTCTGTCAAATGTTTTCTTGGCTATATAATTATAAGCATGTACTAATTTTGGAGTGACATACATCGTTGTTTTCTCAATAGAAATATTTTTATTATTCTTAATGTAAATCGTCAAATCAACTGCTTGTGTATTTATAAGCCCATTTACAGTTTTAGATTTCCAGTGCCAACCAAGATGTTCAATATCATCATAACTACAAGCTATATCCTTATACTGAATCTTCTGGGGATAAATTTCAAGATTACTAGCAATAAATGGACTGTCTTCTGATACCGTCCATGCATCTTCTTGTGCTTTTTTTACAGCAGTCGCCCCTTTACTAACCGCTTCAGCACCTCTACTAACTGCTTCAGCGCCTACACTAACTGCTCCAGCCACTTTTTCTAATATACCTTCAAACATTTATAATCCTTTTCTTAAGTTATACATTATGAGATAATTTATCTATTATTGTTTGAGTTAATTCAGGAATTTTGAAAGTATCCACAAAATCAATTTCTGCTTTACTTATTGTAATGTTTTTAGAATATTCGCTTGTATGTAATATGCTTAATTTCCCAAACCTGTCATTAATTGTTTCATCATGTAATTCAAGTTTTGATCTAAGTAGATTCACAAATTTAATTTCATTTTCATCGTGTTTACCATCTGCATTGATAATCCTGAGTGCAATTTCTAGAATAAGTAATTCTTGAATAGTATTGAGTGTTGTTTCCCTCAAAGTAATAAATAATTCTTCAATAACTTTTGCTCCTTTAGTTTTAAAATCATTAAGTAAATGCTCTAGTTCTTTTGACATATCAACAGCTGAGAAATAAGATGTTTTCTTATCGATTAAGTGTAATTCTTCAATTTCCAAATCGTCAATATGCCCATCACAAGCCATTGCACAAAAAGCAACTTTAAATAGTATCTTTTTAAATTTATCTTTCTCCATCAATATCCTTTGTTATTTAATAAAACCAATATGTTCATTTGATTTTGAAATATCTTTATCTTCTAATATGTTTTTTAGTTTTTCATATTTTTCTAACTCATTTTTTGAAACTGAAGGTTTTGTATTCTTAATTATTTCATTAAAAATATCTTGAGTAATTCTTGCTTTTAATTTTAGTGCATGACGAGATGCTTCATCAACAAGAAATTTAATATCACTTGATACATAATTCTCAGTTATCTTGGCAAGATTTTCGTAATTTAAACCTAGATCAGTTGGTCTTTTGTCTAGATAAAGTTTAAACATGGATGTTCTCGCTTCATAGTCTGGTGGTGGCAAATAGATAATTCTATCAATACGACCTGTTCTTAAAATAGCAGGGTCTATTTTTTCAGGTCTATTTGATGCTGCTATTACAAAAATACCTTTTTCTGAACAATTGGACATTTGAGCTAAAAACTCATTTACTGGTGCGGCTTGCATCAGATGTAAATCATTTTCACGATTTGGCACAACAGCATCAATTTCATCAATAAAAATAATTGTTGGTGCTTTAGCTTCAGCTTCTTTAAAGATAGCACTTATTTTTTCTTCTGTTTCGTTAATGTACTTACTTTTAATATCAGACGGTTTTAGTTGCAAAAAGTTGAAGCCAACTTCTTCTGCAAATCGTTCAGATATAAATGTTTTACCACAGCCTGGCGGTCCATATAACAACATTCCATTAGGAATTGTTATGCCGTAACTTGCATATAATTCTTTTTCGTTTAATGCTCTTATAACATCATTATATAATATGTCTTTCAAATCTTGCATACCAGCTATAGCAGAAAATCCAGAACCATCTTTTTTGATTATTTTCTTTTGATTATTCGTTTCTTCCAGATTTTCAAAAAGTATTTTTTCTCTTTTTAAAGCAGTAATAAATTCATTGACATTTTTAAATCTATTATCAACATTGATTGATAATGCTTTTTTTATCACTTCTTTAAGATGCTCATCTTTAAGTTCGTCAACAGCTTTTTTCCCAAAATTTAAAGGTTTTTTTCTTTTTTCATTTAATTGTTCTAGAAACTTCTCATCTGTATATTGATATTTTGGTATTTCAAAATACCAAGGGGAAATACCAACAATCATGTTATACAGTAATGCTCCTACTGAAAAAATATCACTTTGTGGCGTAGCAATACCATTATAAAGTTCTGGTGCTACATAAAATGGCTGTAAGCGGTTTAAATTTAAAGAATTACTTTTGCTCGTCATATATCTTGCAAATCTAAAATCAGTTAATATTGGCATCTCTTTATTTTCAAAATATTCCAAATACACACTGTTTAAATTGATATTATTATGAATAATAGCATCAGATTCAGAATGGATTTTTTTTAGTGTTTCGAGCATGTATAAAATTAAAGGAACAGCATAATACTCAGAAAGAGGACCTTCCCTAGTAATTTTATCCTGTAGTGTTTCACCACTTATAAAATCAAAAATCAAATAATGAAATTTTTGATGATTCTTTATATATTCACCACTTTTAATAAATCTTATAATGCCATCTATATTTAAAGAAGATAAAATATCAATTTCCAATAAGCCTTGCTTATTGAAATCATTTTTTTCTAACTTAGAGCTATTATGAAGTTCTAAAAAATATGTGTTACCATCTTTTCCTTTAACTCTATAGTTCTCAGAAAAAGCATCTCCACCTAAAAAAAATAGAACTTCGTAAGTAGAATCAATAACTTCTTTTTTTTCTAATATAGATTCCATTTTTTATTATTATCCTAGGAGTAAATTATCATCAAGACCAGTCATAGGCTTTTCTGTATCAGGAAGTAATCTAAAAAGTTCTCTTACAATTTCTCTTAAACTCTCTTTTGATGGATTATTAGCGGCCATTTGTAAACCTCTATTTAATATCATTCTCGCACGACTAATATCACTCCAATCCAATATATCAAAATCATCATTAAAATTCTTCAGCCAAGTAATTTCCATTTGAGCGCCTAATCCTTCATCAACAAGAGCAAAGTCAAGTTGTCTCATATTGTCAATCATTTCTTGTGCTGATTTTACGTTCTTTTCATTAAGTATTTCTGGGATTTGCTTTTTAAATTGTTCAACAATAGATATTGTTTTTTCATTACCAAATTGTTCATTGGTTTCTTCTAATCTATAATAAACGTCCTTCAGTTCTTCCTCTATTTTTGGCCATTCACTTGAGTCTTGAATTTCTTCCAATGTCTTTAATGAGCGTCTTAAATTATCAAGAACATCTTTTTTCCTATCATAATCACTTTTTCCTTGTTGAAATCGTTTTTTGTTTTCACTTATTTCAGCACCTAATTTATCTAGTCTATCTTTATTAGAATATACATCCTCTTGCTGAATCAAGTTAAGTGTTTGTTCTGCTTTATTGATTTCACTTTCTAGCCAAATAGCATCAATTTCTTTTTGTGTAGTACCACTTGGCACTTCTATATCAAGGAAATAATCTAATAATGGGAAATAGGCGGATAAACTTATTCGCTCTGATTTATCAACCTTTATGGTTAAATCAACCTCACTACCTTCAGGAAGTAACTTTGGCAAATCCGCTCCTGTTATTATTACATCATAAACATGTTCATTATGAATAGCTCTTGTACCATTTGCTTGATATTCTCCTTGATATATTGGAATTTTAAGAATATCATTTTTGTTGCCTGGGTGTATCTGCTTTTGAATTTTCAAGCCATTGGCTGTACCAGTTGCGGGAGTTGACTGATTTTTTTCTAAATTTCTGATACCACTAAAAATAACCTTGCCTGTTGCTCTACTTTTAATTTCAATACCAATAAAATATGGTAATGTGGCACTTCCAATTTTAGATCCTTGAATGATAGTGAACTGTGATGGCTCACTAGGCAAGGCATCTCCTTGTTCATTGTATGCTATCAAACTAAATGAATTTGCTTTGCCTGCATTTAATATTACTTCAATTACATCTCCATTATCACTTATTTCTGTTTTGCCACTAGACCAAGCTTTGTCACTTCTTACAATATCGATAAAAATCTTTGATGGGATAGACCCTTTCGTTTTATCTTTCAATATCTTTACTGTTACAAATTCTTCTTCTTCAACTGTGGTTGATTCATAACCAAGATCAAGTTGTATTTTTGTTTTATCCCTTTGTTGTTCTTTTATATCATCTGAAACATCAACAGTTGATGCAAATAATGCAGCACCTTTTGCAACAACTGTCATGGGATCAACACTAATATCAGGTTTGATAATTTGTTCTTCGAGCATTTTTCTAAGAATTGGTGAATAAGTTGGTCCTCCAACAAGAATTAAAGAATCTAACAAGTTGGTATTGATGCTATTTCTATCAAGAAGATTTATACATAGATTAATTGATTTTTGGAAAATAGGTGCAAATGTGGCTTCAATCATCTCTTGAGTAACTGTAATATCTAATTCAAATTCATCCCCATTATCATCTTCACCTGGTATAGCGCCTAAATCAGACAATAAATTATAAGTATTATTAAATGACATTTGCCTCTTAATTTCTTCTGCATAAAACTTCATTGCATCTTGTAATATTTTCTTTTTATCATTATTTTCAATAATACTATCGATTGTAAAATTCTCTTGAATATATGGAATAATAATTTCATCAACAATCGCATAGTCAAGATTTTTACCACCAAGATAATTATCGCCTTCGGTATCGATTACTTTCATGATACCCTCTTCAACTTTTAAAAGTGCTGCATCAAATGTACCGCCTCCAAAATCAAATACTAACCAATATCCATCTTTATTTTTAGCATCTAAACCGTAAGCCATTGATGCAGCAATTGGTTCTTGTAATAATTCGCAATGTTCAAATCCTGCTAATTTAGCGGCTCTCAATGTTGCATCTTTTTGGTTAATAGTAAATTTGGCAGGCACTGTTACGACAATTGATTTAAAATTTTCATCAGTTATGTATGATTTTAATGTTTTTAATACTTCTGAAGACAATTCTTCCGATGAAAATTCTTTTTCCATATGAGCACTGTAATACTTTTTATCAGTTCCCATTGTTCTTTTAAACTCTATAAAAGAATTTGAAACATTAGAATCAAACTCTTTCATCGCTTTAAGTTTATCGCTTTTTAAGGCGTTATATCCACTATCACCAACTTGAGTTGTTTTTTTCTTATTAAAATAAACGCATGAAGGCATAGTGTCTTTTTGCATATCAGTCTTTTTAATTACTGGTTCTCCATTTTCCATTCTTGAAATAGCTGAATTCGTTGTACCTAAATCTATTCCATAATCAATTTTCATTCTTGCCATCTTTTCTAACTCCCTTTTAATTATTGTCCTTGACTTACTTCTATTTCTGCAGATTGTATCATTACGCCTTTGTAGTTTACTTGTGGTTTTATAATTCTTGTAACTATCTGTTGATTTTCACCCAAGTCTTCGTCAAGAATAAAGTTTGCAGTCACCTTCATACCATCACTATATTGTTTTCCCAGCATTTCAACTAGCTCATACCCGTTTGATGCAAAGTTGTCTTGTATTCTCTTAACGGATGCTGCTAGTTGTTTTAATCCTTTCGTTTTTTCATCCATAAGTGTAAGATTTTTCTGAATACGAATTATTTCATCTGCAACTTTCAGTGCTAATGTGTGATCTACTTCTTTATTATTTTCCGAAAAATTATTTTTGATTATTTCAAACTGCGTTTCTAGGAGTTCAATTAGTTTATTGTCTAGTTTTATCCCTTCTTCTTCAAGTGCTACTCTCGTATTTTTTAAATTTATTTCTAAATCATTTTTTTGATTAAAAATTTGCTTTCTTAGCAAAATAAATATTATTAATGTAAATAACGCAAGAATAAAAATGGCTATTATCCAATACAACATATTTTTACTAACATTTCTATCTGTATGTTCAATTTTATTATCAAGCGTATTAGTTGCCTTGCTTATACTTTGAACTTTAGTATCTAAGTCATTGATTATTTTTTCAATTGCTTCAGAATTTGATTTTGTAACTTGCTGTAAAACTTGAATTTGATTTATGGCAGAATCTCTAAAATTATTAAAATCATTATTCGCTTTAATATATTGTTTTTGTGAGTCTAATTGTAGGTTCTTTAGTGCTTTATTATCTTCAATGATTTTGTTATATTTATTCTCAAGTATTTGAATATCACTATATATATCTTTGGTTGTAGTAAGAGTATTTCTTTCTAAATTTTCAAAGCTTAAGGAAATGTTGTGTTCAGCAGTTTTAAATTTATTTGACAATTCTTCATATTGCTGTTTTAAAGCTGTATTTGAATCCTTTAATATCTTATGCTCTTGCATAAGACTATTATATTCGGCATTTAAAACTTGAAACTCATTGTCTAAAGTTAGATTTTTTTCACTACTATTTTCATCATTATTAAAAAATGAACTTTCTGCCTTGCCATCGATATTTATGATTACAAATATCGCTAAAATTATTAAAAAATTTATTTTCATCACTTTACCTTCTTCACTAATTCATCTAATATGTTTCTGATTATTCTATTAATATTATGGCTATCTTTTAAGATTCTAACTAAGTGTGGTGAAATTGCATAATACATCCTAATGAAACCCCTACCAAGCATATGTTTTGATAATTTTTCATCACGGAAACTTCTTAGTATGAGAACTTGCGGATGGTTATAATTTCCATAAGCCATTGTAGCAATATAACAGCCACCAGATGAGCTAGATGAATTATATGAACTAGATGAGCTAGATGATTGATTCTTGAGTGATATTAATTGCGAATTAATATCACTAATTACCTTTGTATTAGTATTTAATCGATTTCTAGTTTCGCTATTCATGTCAAAATATTTCATTTTATTGAGGACTGCTACAGCTGATGAAAATGTACTTGGAAGAGTTTCCAGCTTTGTTTTGTCGTATTGTATTTGATCCTGTTCCCTGTTTACAACATCTATTATCATACCAAGTGCATTAGAAACAACCGAGTTACTTAATTTTAAATACAAATCATCACTAGAACCAAGATTATTTTTTAGCTTATTTAATTTATCTTCACAAGAAACAAGTAATTGTTGTGAATTATGAATTGAATCATCTTTTAATTGAAAATCTTTTAATTTATTAACAAGAAAATCTACATCCCCTGATATAATTTTTCCCCGTTCTCTTTCTGGCTTCTCATCTACCCATTCTTGTATAATGCTTAAATTTTCTATAATTCTGTCTTTGACCTGTCCATTTAGTGCTATTGACTTTGCATATTTTACAATTTTTACAGCATCATCGCCTGGATCAAAATCTTCATCATCTCTATACTCATTAAAAAACACAATTGAGCATTCTAATAGTTCGTTTGCTAGTTTATTAGTAATTAACTGAAACTGAACATTATTTTCACCAATCAATTGTTTAAGTAAAAGTATGTCGCTTTTAGTTGATTGATAAAGTTCTTCCCCATATTTTTCGGCATCGCCAGGCTTATTTTTTCTTTTTCTTATTGTTTTTTCAATTTTAGTTTCAATATCTGAAAAAGGGATTTCTGTAAATTTGTTAGAAGCATATTTTTGAATGTTTTTTGGGAATGAAGAAAACAAAGAAATTAAGCCATGCGTCGAGACTCCATGCATTCTATTTAAGTATTTTTTTAAAAGTTCTACTATCTCATCTACAAATTTTTCACTTATTTCATTTGAATCAAAAATGATTTCACTTCTTGTTACGAGATTAGATAAATCTCTGAAATTTTCAGAATGAATTAATTTTCCCTTAAGCAATATACCAATTTTTAATTTATCTAATATAATCCGCTCGCTTGTTGTGGACATTGCGATATATAGAGTAGAAAGATTAAGATAAGCAGAAAAATTTTTACTTGTTACGTTATCTTTTAATGTTTTATCCCAGATTTCTATTGCTTTATCTATATTTTTGTCTCTTGAGTTATTGTGTGCGATTTCATCAAGTTGATTATTGTTAATAAACCAAAAAAGTGAATAAAGTAATTTTTTCTGTGGCTGTTCAATTTTATTAGAAGCTTGTTGTATTTCATCTTGAGTTCTATGTAATGCACCAATAATATCAAAGCCATAATCAAAAGATTTAACTTTTCCAACTTCAGCATATCGCTTAATGATTCCAATTTGCTTTTGTAACTCCCTTTCTGAAGCATTACTTAGTAATCCGAGTACCCTAAATGGGTTATGTCTTATTATATTCATAATATATTTATTTTACGCATCAGGCAGAAACCCACTTATTTACAAAATTTATTAACAAATTATACTCTAAATATATCATTTTTAAATTAAATTATTTAATATTTAATATTTAATATTTAATATTATTTTATGTGTAATTAATAATATATAAGCTAAATTACTACTTAATTATTCATATTAGGAGTTTATTTTGAAGAAAAAAATTAGTATTACTTTTGTATTGATATTTGTTTTCATTACACAAAATGCAGTTGCTGTGGAGTATCAAGTCCCACCGTCAAGCAGTACGAGAGGAAGTGTACCTTATATTTCTGATGCAGCAATGGAAGACTGTGTCAAGTTATATAATAAAGCTAGTTGGCTAATGGAAGAGATAGATAGTACTCAAGTCGATAACTATAGTCAAACCTCTGTAAATAATTATAACAATAAAGTTAATCGTCATTCAAATATGATTAACACATTTAATAGCGATTGCGCAGGAAAACAATCATATTCAGCTTATAAAGCTGCTCAGAAGTTAAATAATAGATAATACCCTAATTTTTATTTAAATATTATAGATATTAATCTACAACGAGGTAATTAAATGAAAAAGATAGGTGAAAATCTAAAAGTTTTTTTTATAGCGTGGGGGGTTGTCTTAGTTCTAAATCAAGTGCTTTTATTTCATGCCTGTTTTCATTCATATTGTATTGCAGCAGCGCTTCCTCACACTGGAATTATCGCTGGCATATTAACATATTTGATGAGTAAAGATAATACAAATGCATAGAATTTTACTTGCAATCATCGTCATATTTGGTATCACAAATTTACAAGCCTACACAGACGAAGACTATCAAATAAAAGATGCTTGTGAAAAAAGAGTAAGACAAGGTGATGGGCTGTTAGATTCATACATTTCTAAGTATGATTTCGCTGCTTGTTATGAAATGCTAAATCATAAAGATGCAATGAGGAAATATGGTGCTGCTAGTAGCTATCAATATTGGGTAAAGAGACTCAACAAATAATTTAAAGAATGTGTAATACATTAGTTTACAATAAAAGGATGATGAAGTGAAAAAAATAATAATATCTCTATTACTATTAATAGTATTTGTACAAGCTGCTGATCTTTCTCAGCAAGAGATTAACCATCAAAATGCAATAATCGAAAGTTTGGATTGGATAAATGGACCAAAACTTGTTAATGTCGGATTAAATGCTTCTTTTAATGTGCCGGAGGGTTATGTGTTTTTAAACCCTCAAGATACAGCAACATTGATGGAACTTATTCAAAATCCAAAAAGTCTAAACGAATATTTTTTTGGTCCTAATGATATGCATTGGTTTGGCTTATTTTCTTATGAAGATACTGGGTATGTAAAAGATGATGAAAAAATCGATGCATCTTCACTATTAGAATCACTCAAAGCAGGCACAGAAGCAGGTAATAAAATCAGAATACAGAAAGGATGGCCAACAATGACAATTCTTGGCTGGAAGTATAAGCCTTTCTATGACCCACAAACGAAAAGACTTGATTGGGCTATTGATGGGATAAGTGACAATGTTCCAGTTATAAATTATAATACAAGAATTTTAGGAAGGTCTGGTGTGACATCAGTTACTTTAGTAACAGGTCCAGATAACTTACAAGCAGATGTTGCAGACTTTAAAAATACTGTAGATAACTATCAGTTCAATTCTGACAACCAATATAGTGCATTTAAAGAAGGTGATAAAATTGCCGAATATGGACTTATGGCATTAATAGCTGGGGGAGCGGCAGCAGTTGCAACTAAGAAAGGATTCTTTGCGGTAATAGCTGCATCATTAGCTGCTTTTTGGAAACTTATAGCGGTTGGTTTCATAGCTTTGCTGGCTGGAATTGGGAAATTCTTTGGCAAGAAGGATTAACAATATTTTTATCATATGAAAATCAGCTAATAGCTATTATTTATATTTTGTATTTTTATAAGTGTGTTTTATTTGTATCTGTGGATGAGCCTATTATAGAGTATAATTCAAAACAATTTAAACTGATATTCGCTATTGATAAAATTAAACTTGGTAAAAAATATCTTTTATTTATAAATCCACTTTTATTTTTTCGTCCTATATTCCATATCAAACTTGATGGAAAAGTAGAAAATACTTAAAAATACAGTAGAAAATTTATTAAAAAAAATCGTTTAGTAATAACTTTGTTAAAAAAAATAATTCCTATTGTGTTTGTTATATGGATACTATTGTTAATTGTATTGCCCATTAGTTTATTATATATTCATGAAGGGTTTATTTTGCTTTCTGGATTACTTTTATATATTTCAATTATTCTTCTTCTTCTACAAATCTGGATTATGCGAAAACAACTTAAAATATCAAATAAGCAATTTACAGAAATTTTATTTGAGTATATTTTATGTCCCCCTTTTTCAATTAATGCTATTAGAGACATATCAATTTCTACATTAAGTGAACAAGGAACGTTAAATGAATAAAGAAATGATTTTAATTATATTGGCTTTTATAGTTGGTTATGCAATTATTTC
>FLOH01001365.1_pt1 | contig 38543 bp, 33 predicted proteins | sample 756751 | NCBI WGS metagenome assembly FLOH01 (sample SAMEA4026879, study PRJEB14308) | marine metagenome | biome: coastal water; material: water | depth 74 m
TAACCTGCGTCCGGCGATTCTGTATCCGCAGCTGGCGGATGCCTCTTCGCTGAAGCCTGAAGTGGTTTCCGGTCTGGATATTCTGATCGTACGTGAACTGACCGGTGGTATTTACTTCGGTAAACCACGCGGTATCCGCACGCTGGAAAACGGTGAGCGCGAAGGTTACAACACCTACGTGTACAACGAATCGGAAATCCGCCGTATCGCTAAGGTCGCGTTTGAATCGGCGCAGAAACGCGGTAAAAAACTGTGCTCTGTCGATAAAGCCAACGTGCTGGAAGTAACCGTGCTGTGGCGCGAAGTTATGAACGAAGTGGCAAAAGACTATCCGGATGTCGAGCTGTCACATATGTACGTTGATAACGCAGCGATGCAGCTGGTGCGTGCACCAAAACAGTTCGATGTGATGGTCACCGGCAACATGTTTGGTGATATTCTGTCGGATGCGGCAGCGATGCTGACGGGTTCGATCGGCATGTTGCCTTCGGCGTCTCTGGATAAGAACAACAAGGGTATGTATGAGCCTTGTCATGGTTCTGCTCCGGATATCGCCGGTCAGGGAATCGCTAACCCGCTGGCGACGATTTTGTCCGCGGCGATGATGCTGCGTTATTCTCTGGATCAGGCCGCAGCGGCCGATGCTATTGAACTGGCAGTGAGTAAAGTGCTCGATAAAGGTCTGCGTACCGGTGATATTTTCTCCGCAGGCATGACCAAAGTAAGTACCAAAGAAATGGGTGAGGCAGTGGTAGCTGCCCTGCAAGAGGTTTAAAAATGGCTTTGCAAAAAGTAGGTTTGGTAGGCTGGCGCGGCATGGTGGGTTCCGTGCTGATGCAACGTATGCAGGAAGAAGGTGACTTTGACCTGATTCAGCCGGTGTTTTTTACCACCTCGCAAAAAGGGCAGGCCGCGCCGCAATTTGGCGGAAAAGATTGCGGTCTGCTGGAAGACGCATTCGATATTGATACGTTAAAAACTCTTGATGTGATCATTACCTGTCAGGGTGGTGATTACACCAAGGAAGTTTATCCGAAACTGCGTGCTGCGGGTTGGGATGGTTACTGGATTGATGCAGCCTCTTCGCTGCGTATGGCGGATGACGCCATTATCGTACTCGATCCGGTCAACCTGAATGTGATTGAAAATGGTATCAAAACCGGCATCAAGACCTATGTTGGCGGTAACTGTACCGTCAGTCTGATGTTGCTGGCGTTGGGCGGCTTGTTTGAGAAAGGGCTGGTGGAGTGGGTTGCTCCGCAGACCTATCAGGCAGCTTCTGGTGCCGGTGCGCAGAATATGCGCGAGCTGATCAGTCAGATGGGCGCCATTCACGCTAATGTAAAAGATAAACTGGATAACCCGGCTTCGGCCATTCTGGAAATTGATCAGCAGGTTGCTGAATTCATTCGCAGTGATGACTATCCGAAAGCGCAGTTTGGTGCGCCGCTGGCGGGCAGTCTGATTCCGTACATCGATTCACAGCTGGAGTCCGGTCAGAGCCGTGAAGAATGGAAGGCGCAGGTTGAAGCCAACAAAATTATGGGCACAACCGCTGCGCCTGTTCCGGTTGATGGTTTATGCGTTCGTGTGGGTGCGATGCGTTGCCACAGCCAGGCAATTACCATCAAACTCAAGCAGAATTTGCCGGTTGCTGAAATCGAACAGATTCTGGCGGCTCATAATGAGTGGGTGAAGGTTATTCCGAACGAGCGTGAAGCCAGTATGCAGGAACTTACGCCAGCTAAAGTGACCGGTACGCTGAGTATTCCGGTTGGTCGTATCCGTAAGCTGACCATGGGGCCTGAATATATTTCAGCCTTTACCGTGGGTGATCAGTTGCTGTGGGGCGCGGCTGAGCCACTTCGCAGAATGTTGCGCATTCTGTTGAAGAGTGCCTGATTTGGCTGATTAAAAACGGGGCTCTGGCCCCGTTTTTTCATTTATTTTCTCTAAAGTGTGACCTAACTCGTTCTTTCCTATCGTATTTGTTTTGGTGCCAGAGGCCAAAAGATTGCGTAATCCCGTTTTATATTTGATACTTATGCCGCTTATGAACGGAATCTATAAGTAAGCTGGGTCAGGAATATCTCGACGAAATTGTTTTTCGATACTATACGGGGCGAATAATCGCCGTATGACAACAAGGAAGCACCAATGAAGCGCCTACTTGCGAACACCTTAATGCTGGTCGGAGGATTGACGGCCTCATCTCAGCTACTGGCGTTGGGTTTGGGAGAACTGACTCTCAAGTCGGCACTGAATCAGCCTCTGCAGGCAGAAATCGAGCTGGTTGAAACCGATGGCTTATCGCAATGGGAAATTAAACCGGCTCTGGCATCAGCCAGTGACTTTGAACGCGCAGGCGTTGATCGTTTATATTTCCTGACCAAAATCACATTCAAAGTTGAAGGTGATCGTGTGGTATTGACCTCACGTGAGCCGGTTAACGAACCTTTTCTTAACTTTCTGGTTGAGCTGAACTGGCCATCGGGTCGTGTACTGCGCGAGTACACCCTGTTGCTGGATCCACCAACCTTCCAAGAAGAATCTATTCAGCCGCTGGTAACAACTCCAGCAGGTCAGAGCTCTGTGGTCAGTGCTCCTGCTGAAACCACAACGATTGCTGCTCCGGCGCAGCCAGTAGCTGTTAATCGCTGGGAAAGTGAACCTGCGGCTCCTGGCACGTATAAAGTTCAGCCAAACGACACCTTATGGCAGATTGCTCTTGAAACCCGTCCTGCCAGTGGCGTAACGCCGCAGCAGATGATGGTGGCGATTCAGAATGAAAATCCGAATGCTTTTATCGCGGGCAATATTAACCGCCTGAAAACGCATCAGGTGTTACGTATTCCGGATGCAGAATCTATCAAACGTGTGTCTTTCGGTCAGGCTGTTGCTGAAGTCGATCGTCAGAATCGTGCACTGAATACCGGTGCTGCGCAGATTGATGCGACAGGTCGCGCGGGTACTGCAGTGGCAGCTGCAACAGCAAAAGACGGTGGCGAAGTCCGCCTGTTGTCGGCTCAGAGTGACAAGGCTGAATCGGCTGGAGCCAGTGGTGATGCTGGTCAGGGCGCGGGCAGTGGCCGTCAGCAGGCACTGGAAAATGATCTCGCCATTGCGCTGGAAAATGTTGATAAAAGCCGCCGTGAAAATCAGGAGTTACGTGAGCGCCTGGAGTCTCTGGAAGAGCAGATCAATACCCTGCAGCGTCTGATTTCACTGAAAGACGATCAGCTGGCAACCATGCAGGTCGGCGGAGTAGAGCAGGCGGCAGAAGCTGTTGCTGAGCAGGCGGAAACCGTTGTAGCTGAGCCGGTTGCTGAAGTGGCGGAAACGGCTCCGGCTGCAGAGCCGGAAGCGGCGCCTGCCGGTGAGTCTGTTGATTTCAACTATTCCCAGCCTGCCGACAGTGCTGCTGTGGCAGATGGAGCTGAGGCTGTATCTGAAGCCGATGTGGCTGCGAAAGCTGCAGAAGAGAAAGCTCGTCGTGAACGTATTGCGGCCATGCTGGCACAGCAGGAAGAACAGCAGCGTCCGCAGCCAACCTTACTGGATCAGATGCTCAGTAATCCGCAGTATCCGCTGGCCGGTTTTGGTGTGCTGGTTCTGCTTGGTCTGCTGATTGCCCGTACTCTGAAACAGCGTAAGGCTGCGAAGCAGGAAGAAGAATTTACTGATGAAGAGCTGGCGTTTGCCGATGTAGATGCTGATCCATCAAGCCTCGACGATTTCGATTTCGATGATGATGAACTGGCTGCCGGGGATGTTGATCTGGATGCAGACCATGCAGATATCGATCTGGGTGATGATCTGGATGATGCCCAGCACCACGAAGATCATTTTGAAACGGTTGCTCAGACTGAAGATGTCATCAGCGAATCCGATATCTATATAGCCTACGGCAAGTTTGAGCAGGCGGTTGATCTGCTGTCTGATGCTATCGAAAAAGAACCAAGCCGTTCTGACCTGCGTCTGAAATTGCTGGAAGTCTATGTCGAAATGGATGAGGCCGAAGCTTTTGCTGTTGCTGAAGCTGGCCTGAACCAGTTGGGCGACCGTGCGGCATCTCAGCAGGCTGAACAGCTGCGCAATCGTTTGTCTTCGCCAATTGCACCGGCTGCTGCTGTCAGCGCGCTGGCTGCAGGTGCGGCTGCTGATTCAGGTTTGTCTTTGGATGATGATATTCCGGCCCTGGATGATTCTATGGGTGATGACTTCGCTGATGCCCTTGATTTTGGTGATGCGCTGGATCTTTCCGAGAATATGCCGGAAGACAATGCCGATGCGGTCCTGGATCTTGGCGAAGCTGAATCAGGTCTGGAAGAAGTTCCTACGCTGGATCTGGATGATGGGCTCGAATTTGACCTGGACGAATCCGTGTCTGAACTGGAAGCGGAGTCAGCTGAAGGCGAGGACGATTTCGATATCGCTGCTGAGCCTGCTGCCGCAGACGATAGTCTTGAGTTTGATCTTGGTGATTTCGATGCAGAAATACCTGCTGCAGATGAACCTGAAGTGGCTTCTGTTGCTGCAGATAATGAGAGTGACTCGTTAGAGTTCGATCTTGGCTCGTTGTCGGCAGATGATGCTGCGGAACCTGCGGCGGTTGCGCAAGACAGTGCTGAAGACGATTTTGCTCTTGATTTTGATAGTGATGATTCTGCTCCGGTGGCTGCTGATTCAGACCTTTCCGATCTGGAAAGCCTGCTGGATGGTGATGCTGCAGGTTCTGGTGAGTTGTCCGATCTTTCCTTCGATATGGAGGAGAATACCGGCTTTGCCCAGGCTGATGGTGATGATGATCTGAAAGCTCTGGAGCAGGAGCTGGGTGAGATGACAGCTGCTCCTGTCGCGGAAGCTGATGAGGATGATTTCTCGTTCGATACCAGTGACTCCGATGACGAGCTGAATGCTCTGGCGGCCGAAACCGCAGAGCCTGAAGAAGCGATGGATTTCTCTGCTGATCTGGCTGAGCTGGATTCGGAGCTGGACGGATTTGATGCTGATGATGTCCCGGTTGTGGATGATCAGCTGGATGCGCAGGACGAGCGTGTTGATCCAAGTATCCCGGATAATCTCGATATCAGTGTCGATGGTGACATCGATCTGGATGAGCTGGCGGCTGCGGATGATGAATTCGACTTCCTAGCTGGCACCGATGAGTGTGCAACCAAGCTGGATCTGGCCCGCGCTTATATCGACATGGAAGACTTTGATGGTGCCCGTGAACTGCTGCAGGAAGTGGTTCAGGAAGGCTCGGATCAGCAGAAGGCGGATGCCCGCAGTCTGATGGATAATCTGGCCTGATAGAGTCTTTTAATGTCTGGTTTTACCTCCGGTGTGCAGCGTTACGCTGCCATCGTGGAATATAACGGTGCCCGTTTCCACGGTTGGCAGAAGCAAAAACACCACAACGAACCCACCATTCAGGCCGCTCTTGAAGCGGCCATTTCGAAAGTTGCTAACCACCCGGTTGAGATTGTCTGTGCGGGGCGTACCGATGCCGGTGTGCATGCAACCCGTCAGGTGATTCATTTCGATAGTCATTCAGTACGTACGGAATACAGCTGGCTGATGGGGGTTAACACCAATCTGCCGGACGGTGTTGCATTGCAATGGGTGTCTCCGGTTGATGGAGAGTTTCACGCACGTTTTAAAGCCCGCGCCCGCCGTTATCGCTACCTGATCAATAATTCTCCGACCAAGCAGGCGCTGCAGCACGATCAGCTGACCTGGTGGCGTTACCCGCTGGATGCGGGACGTATGCACGAAGCGGCGCAGGCATTGATTGGTGAGCACGACTTCTCGGCCTTCCGTGCCAAAGATTGTCAGGCGAAATCACCGGTCAAAACCATGCATCATATTCAGGTGAAGCGCTGGGGCAATATCATCATGCTGGAGCTTGAATCCAGTGCGTTCCTTTATCATATGGTGCGCAATATTGTCGGTGTCCTGCTGCCAATCGGGGAGGGGCACAAGCCGGTGGAGTGGATGGCTGAAGTGCTGGCTACCCGCGACCGCAAGCAGGCCGGGGTTACCGCGCCCGGAGAAGGTTTGTACTTTGTCGGTGTGGATTATCCGGAACAGTTTGATATTCCCTGTAAGCCTTATGGTCCGGCGCTGCTTGAGCCGGTTCTGAACCTGGTCTGAATCGCACCTGATCCTCTTGCTGGGCAATGCTGGCGTGGTGAATGTCAGCGTCTGCCTTGCTATCATGCCGGCTTTATTGTCCGGAAGTCGTTATGTCTGCCTCCTATCGCCGCACCCGAATTAAAATCTGTGGTCTGACCCGTGCCGAAGATGCCGCTGCCGCTGTTGCAGCAGGGGCTGACGCCGTTGGTCTGGTTTTTTATGCGCCCAGCCCGCGCGCGGTCGATATCGCCATGGCGCAGGCGGTGGTGGCAGCGGTTCCGGCTTTTGTTACTGTGACGGCGTTATTTGTCAATCCGGATGCTGCTGAGGTGCAAAAGATTCTGGATAGCGTTAGAATCGACCTACTTCAATTCCACGGTGATGAAGAACATGACTTCTGCAGTCAATTCAATCGTCCCTACATCAAAGCCCTCCGTGTCCGGCAAGCGTCGGATGTGGTGGAGGCGTGCCTGCGCTTCCCAGGCGCACTGGCAATTCTGCTAGACAGCTATAAGCCGGGTGTTCCCGGCGGTACCGGCGAAACCTTCGATTGGGCGCTGGTACCTGATCAGCAAACCAAACCAATTATTCTTGCCGGTGGTCTGACCCCCGAAAACGTAGGCCTTGCTATCCGCCAGGTGGCTCCCTTTGCAGTGGATGTCAGTGGCGGGGTTGAAGCGGCCAAGGGTGTGAAAGATCACGGCAAAATGACAGCATTTGTTAATGAGGTGTACTGTGTCGACCAACAATCCTTTTGATCTCGACCTGCCCGATGCGCGTGGCCATTTTGGTATTCATGGCGGCCGCTTTGTTTCTGAAACCCTGAGCGCTGCGCTTGATGAGCTGGAAACAACCTACAAAAAACTGCGTGAAGATGCCGATTTTCAGGCCGCTTTCGATAAAGACCTGGCTCATTATGTCGGCCGTCCGTCGCCGCTGTATCTGGCTGAGCGACTGACCGCCCATTGTGGTGGTGCGCAGATTTATCTGAAGCGTGAAGACCTGAACCACACCGGTGCGCACAAGATCAACAACACCATTGGTCAGGCGCTGCTGGCCAAATTCATGGGTAAAAAGAAAATCATTGCCGAGACCGGTGCCGGTCAGCACGGTGTGGCGTCCGCGACTGTAGCGGCGCGTTTTGGCCTTGAATGTAAAGTATTTATGGGCTCGACCGACGTTGAGCGGCAAAAGCTGAATGTATACCGCATGAAGCTTTTAGGCGCCGAAGTGGAAGCGGTTGAATCCGGCACCAAAACCCTGAAAGACGCCATGAACGAAGCCATGCGCCACTGGGTAACCAACGTCGATGATACTTTCTACATCATTGGTACCGCGGCGGGTCCGCACCCGTATCCGATGCTGGTGCGTGATTTTCAGAGTGTGATCGGCCGCGAAGTACAGCGTCAGAGTGTTGAGCAGTTCGGCCGCCAGCCGGATGCGCTGGTTGCCTGCGTTGGCGGTGGTTCCAATGCGATTGGTCTGTTCCACCCTTACATCAAACATCCTGAAGTGGCTATGTACGGTGTTGAAGCCGGCGGTCTGGGTCTGGACGGCGATGATCACGCAGCGCCGCTGAGCAAAGGCCGTCCGGGTGTGCTGCATGGTAACCGTACTTATCTGATGGAAGATGAGAATGGCCAGATTATGGGTACGCATTCCATTTCCGCCGGTCTGGATTATCCGGGTGTGGGCCCTGAGCACAGCTGGTTGAAAGATGTCGGCCGCGCCCAGTATGTAGCGGCAACCGATGATGAGGCGCTGGATGCCTTCCATAAGCTGACCCAGCTGGAAGGCATTATGCCGGCACTGGAGTCTTCCCATGCGGTGGCTTATGCGATGAAGCTGGCGGCGACTATGAAGCCGGATCAGGTGATTGTTGTGAACCTCTCCGGTCGTGGTGACAAAGATATTCATACCATTGCCACTTTGGATGGAGTCACCGCTTAAGCTGTTCGGAGCTGCTGTGCTCGGAAATACGGCGTTAAAAATCACTTCGGGATGCTCATTTATGACTTATAAACTGCGCTCCCTCCGTGATTTTTGCCTTGTCTTTCCTGCGCTCGCAACGCTCCGGTGCGCAGGGCGTACGCCATAAAACAATTTTATCGATCAGCGGAGATGTCCGCTGAGGTTAAGCAGAATTCAGGAGACTGAGATGTCCCGTATTAAAAATGCATTTGCCAGCCTGGAAGCTCAGGGTAAAAAAGCGCTGATTCCCTACATTACCGCTGGCGACCCACAGAAAGACGCGACCGTACCTATGATGCACGCACTGGTTAACGCCGGTGCCGATATCATTGAGCTGGGCGTGCCGTTTTCCGATCCGATGGCGGATGGCCCGACCATTCAGCTGGCCTGTGAACGTGCGCTGGCGCATAACACCTCACTGCACGATGTACTGGCGATGGTGGCGGAGTTCCGTAAAACCAACAGCAGCACGCCCATCGTGCTGATGGGCTACCTGAATCCGGTTGAGCGCATGGGCTACGAAACTTTTGCCGCCGCTGCGGTGGAAGCCGGTGTTGATGGTGTATTGATGGTTGATCTGCCACCGGAAGAAGCGGTGGATGTTGAAGGATTTTTCAAATCCCGCGATCTCGACATGATCTACCTGATCGCGCCGACCACCAAAGACGAGCGAATTGAGCGTATCGGCCATGCCGGCAGCGGCTATGTCTATTACGTATCGCTGAAAGGCGTAACCGGTTCCAAAGCGCTGGATGTCGATGACGTTGCGCGCAATCTGGAGCGTATCCGCAAGCATGTTTCTATTCCGGTTGGCGTGGGTTTCGGTATCAATACCGGCGAAACCGCAGCGGCCGTCAGTAAGGTCTGTGATGGGGTGATTGTGGGCTCTGCCATCGTGAACCTGATTGCGGCTAACGCTGATAACGCCAAAGCGGCGCAGGATGCGGTATCTGCTCTGGTTGGCAGCATGCGCACAGCGCTGGATGCCTGAACGCATGAACTTTGATGTTCAGACCGCCGGCCTTGAGCAGTGGTTGCAGCGACTGGAATCCATGCACCCGAGCGAGATTGATCTGGGTCTTGCGCGGGTGAAGGCGGTGGGCGAGCGGCTTGGCTGTCTGCGCCCGGCGCCGCTGGTGATTCTGGTTGGCGGCACCAATGGTAAGGGCACGACCTCGGCATTGCTGGCCGCTTTACTGCGCGAGCAGGGACTGAATGTCGGGGTTTATTCATCGCCGCATATCCGCCGTTATAACGAGCGGGTCGTGCTGAATGGCGTGGAAGCCTCTGACCATGAACTCTGTGCCAGTTTCCGTGCGGTTGAGGCGGAACGTGGTGATACCAGTCTGACGTATTTTGAGTTTGGTACTCTGGCGGCGCTTAACTGGTTTCAGCAGCAACAGGTGGATGCCTGTGTGCTGGAAATCGGTCTGGGCGGGCGTCTGGATGCGGTCAATATTGTTGACCCGGATATTTCCGTGGTCACCAGCGTTGGTCTCGATCATCAGGCCTGGTTGGGCGATACGCTGGAGCAGATTGCTTACGAAAAAGTTTCCATTGCCCGGCCCGGGCAAACGCTGGTGTGTGGTCAGCCACAGCCGCCTGCAACGGCGAAAGAAACCGCGGATGCTATTGGTGCACAGTGGCTGTGCCGTGATGAAGATTTCTTTATCGGGCGCTCTGAGCAAGGATTAGAGCTGCGTTTTGTGCAGAATGGTGAGTTGCATTCCTGGCAGCTGCCGGGGGCGCATATTCCTTATCATAATGTAGCGACTGCGGTGCAGGCTCTGGCGGTGCTGGGGCGACTTCCGGAGCAAACTGTCGTGGCCCGTGTGGTTGGCTCGTTACAGGTTGCAGGTCGTTTGCAGCATTATGTGCGCGAGAAGGCGGAGCAGCGTCTGCAGCTGACACTGGATGTCGCGCATAACGAGCAGGCCGCGGCCTATATCGGCGCTCAGTTGCAACAGGTGGATGGCATTGTGCTGGGGATGTTGGGCGATAAGCCGGTTAATGAAGTGATTCAGGCGTTGCCGGCCAGTGAACACTGGTATCTGGCCGGACTCGAAGGGCCCCGGGCGCTGAGTTCGGAACAGTTGCTGGAGCGTGCGCAGGCATTGACGGCGAAGGCGGCTTACTGTTTTGAATCGGTCGCCGCGGCTCTGGATGCGCTGCCGGCCAGTGGTCACTGGCTGGTGTGTGGCTCTTTTTATACGGTAGAGGCCGCGCTGGAGTGGATGCAGCAACAGGAGGCGGAAGGGAAGGGGCAATGGAACAACATCTGAAAAAACGCATTCTCGGTGCCTTTGTTACGGTGATCGCGGTGGCCATTGCTTTGCCGATTGTACTGGATGGTTCGCGCAGCCAGCTGGCCTTGCAGAGCGATATTCCACCGATGCCGGATATGCCGGAATGGTCCCGTGTTGAAGATGAACGCCGGGTCCGTATTGAGCTGGAGCAGCTGGCTTCTGGCGAAGCCGCCGCGCAGATTGCAGTGCCGGAAACGGACGTGGTTGAACAGAATGACCCGGCCCCTCCACGTGGGCAAAGTGATCGTACCGAGCTCGACAGCAACCAGTTGCCTTATGCCTGGACGCTGCAGCTGGGGGCGTTCTCGGAACAGAAAAATGCCTTTGCTTTACGTGATCAGCTGCGTGCCAAAGGTTACAAGGCGTATACCCAGGAATTTACCGGCGATAAGCTGACCCGGGTTTACGTCGGGCCGGAGCTGCAGCGCAGCCAGATTGAGACTTTGCAGAAACAGCTGCGCAAAGAGCTGAAGCAGCAGGACATTCATATCAAACGTTACCGTGCCGAATCCTGAGCCGGCCATTCTTCCGGCCGGTTTTATCTCTGACCGGCGAATCCGGAAAGTATGTAACTTCGCTGCTTCAGGCCAAGTACTGCTTTCCTAAGCGGGCCGCTTTGGTATACTGCGCGCTTTCCAATTTCCAGCTCCGGGGCGATCAATGGCGGTAATTGATTGGGTGATACTGGCCGTACTGGCGGTATCGAGTCTGATCAGTCTGAAACGTGGCTTCGTCAAAGAAGCTCTGTCTCTGGCCAGCTGGATAGCAGCGTTTATTATTGCCCGTCTATTCAGCGGTAACCTCGCGACTCTGTTGGACGGAGTGGTGGAAACCAATTCGGTACGCTGGATCCTTGCCTTTGTTATTTTATTCGCCGGTACGGTCACCATCGGCGCCATGGTAAATCACCTGTTGGTCGAAATGGTGCGTATGACCGGTCTGGGCGGTACCGACCGGGTTTTCGGTATGGTGTTCGGCCTGATCCGTGGCCTCGTGGTGCTGGTTGCCATCGTCTACGGCCTGCAGTTTACGTTAGTGCCCCAGGATGCCTGGTGGCAGGACTCAACCTTTATCCCTCATCTGACCACGCTGGCTGACTGGGCACGTAAAACGCTGCCGGGCGCTGCCGATCAGGTGATGTCTCTTACCAATTAGTTTTTTAGTTTCTGCTGAGGTTATACGCGCATGTGCGGAATTGTGGGGATCGTTGCCAAAACCCATGTTAATCAGGCCATCTATGATGCCCTGACGGTATTGCAGCATCGCGGCCAGGACGCTGCCGGTATTGTTACCAGCTTTGAAAATAAGCTGTTTCTGCGTAAGGATAACGGCCTGGTCAGCGACGTGTTCCGTACCCGTCATATGCAGCGTCTGACCGGTAATATGGGTATCGGCCATGTGCGTTACCCGACCGCCGGCAGCTCAAGTTCAGCGGAAGCTCAGCCGTTTTATGTGAACTCACCGTACGGTATCACCTTGGCGCATAACGGCAACCTGACCAATACCGAACAGCTGGCGGATGATATTTATCGCGAAGATCTGCGACATATCAACACCACCTCCGACTCGGAAGTATTGCTTAATATTTTTGCCCATGAACTGCAGGAGCAGAAACAGCTGCAGCCATCGCCGGAAGTGATTTTCAAAGCAGTGAAAAATGTTCATCGCCGTATCCGTGGTGGCTATGCTGTCGTCGCCATGATCAGCGGTTACGGCATTGTGGCTTTCCGTGATCCGAACGGTATCCGCCCGGCGATCTTTGGTCGCCGCGATACCGCTCAGGGGCCGGAATACATGGTAGCTTCTGAATCGGTAGCACTGGATGCGCTGGGCTTTAAACTTGAGCGCGATATTGCTCCGGGTGAAGCCATTGTTATTACCGAAGAAGGCGAACTGTTTACCCAGCAATGTGCAGAAAATACCTCGCTGACGCCCTGTATTTTTGAACACGTTTATTTTGCCCGTCCGGACTCCATCATCGATGGTATTGCCGTGTATAAAGCGCGTTTGCGTATGGGTGAAAAACTGGCGGAAAAAATCATGCGCGAGTATCCGGAGCATGATATCGATGTGGTTATTCCGATTCCGGATACCAGCCGTTCTTCGGCACTGGAATTGGCGAATAAACTGGGCGTGAAATATCGCGAAGGTTTTATGAAAAACCGCTATATCGGCCGCACCTTTATTATGCCGGGTCAGCAGCAGCGTAAAAAGTCGGTTAAGCAAAAACTGAACGCGCTGGATCTGGAATTCCGCGGTAAAAACGTTCTGCTGGTTGACGATTCTATTGTGCGCGGTACCACCTGCGAACAGATTATTGAAATGGCACGTGAAGCCGGTGCCAATAAAGTGTACTTCGCCTCGGCGGCACCTGCAGTGCGTTACCCGAACGTTTACGGTATCGACATGCCGGCGAAAGAAGAATTTATTGCCCATGGCCGCAGCACCGATGAAATTGCCAAAGAAATCGGCGCCGACTGGCTGGTGTATCAGGATCTTGATGATCTTATCAGTGCCTGTCTGGAAGGCAGTAAAACCGAAGCCCGTTCATTCGATTGTTCGGTCTTTACCGGCGAATATGTGACCGGCGATATCAACGAAGCCTACTTTGATCGTCTGTCACAGTTGCGTAACGATGCCAGCAAAGGCAAGCGTGCGGCGGTAGAAAATGTTGCCATTGATCTGCACAACGAAGCAGAGTCCTGAAGCTGAATTCCGGGAAACAGGTGTGCTATGAACGATTTTTCGCAATTTAATGATCGTTATCAGTCTGATCTCGAAGGCTGTGCCTTTGAGACGCTGGCTGTTCGTGCCGGTCAGGTACGCAGTGCGGAATGCGAACATTCTGAAGCGATTTTTCCGACCAGCAGTTACGTGTTTAATTCTGCTGCTGAAGCCGCAGCGCGTTTTGGTGGCGAGTCAGCGGGTAATGTTTATTCGCGTTACACCAATCCGACGGTACGTACCTTTGAAGATCGTCTGGCAGCACTGGAAGGCGGTGAGGCCTGTGCGGCAACTTCTTCCGGTATGGCGGCTATTTACGCGGTGGCGATTGCTCATCTGAAAGCCGGTGATCACGTATTGTGTTCAGCCAGTGTGTTCGGCAGCACTATTATGCTGTTCGAAAAATTCCTGCGTAAATTTAATGTGTCGATCGATTATGTCGATCTGCTGGATCTGAACGACTGGAAAAATAAAACCCGGGAAAATACCCGTTTGTTTTTTCTGGAATCACCATCCAACCCATTAAATGATGTGGCTGATCTGGAAGGCATTGCTGCGATCGCCAAAGCGGCTAACGCTTTATTTGTGGTTGATAATTGCTTCTGTACTCCGGCGTTGCAAAAACCCTTGCTGTGGGGTGCCGATCTGGTGGTGCATTCTGCCACTAAATACATCGATGGGCAGGGACGTTGTATCGGTGGTGCGGTTGTTGGTTCGTCAGAGTTGATTGAACCTGTTATTGGTGTGCTGCGTTCAGCAGGTCCGACCATGAGCCCGTTTAATGCCTGGGTGTTCACCAAAGGTCTGGAAACATTGTCGCTGCGCATGAAAGCGCACAGCGAGAATGCACTGCAGCTGGCGCAATGGCTGCAGCAGCATCCGAAAGTAAAAACCGTGAACTATTGTGGTCTGGAAAATCATCCGGGCTATGCTCTGGCGAAAAAACAGCAGAGTGGTTTTGGCGGTGTTTTATCCTTTGAAGTGATTGGTGGCCGTGAAGAAGCCTGGAAGGTGGTGGATGCCACCCGCATGATTTCTATTACCGCTAATCTCGGTGATGTTAAAACCACCATTACTCACCCGGGTACCACCACGCATGGTCGCCTGAGTGAAGACGAGCGGCAGAAAGCCGGTATTTCTCAGGCGTTGCTGCGTGTTGCTGTGGGTCTGGAGAATATCGATGATATTCAGCGCGATCTGGCCCGCGGTCTGGACACACTGTGAATATCCGCGAGTAGAAAAAAACGGGAATAACGCAGGTTATTCCCGTTTTTTTTGTCTCATTTTTCTCCGCATGGTTATCAGTCTGACCATTCTTTACGCGCAATTCTGTGCTTCTTTCCTCAGCCTGAGTGTCTGCCCATTTCCCTGCAACCCTGAGTCACTTATGCTTGAGTTTTACGACGGGCAGCAACAGGAAACACTATGACCACTCCGATCCAACGGGCGCTTGAGCAACTCAGTGCTGTCATTCTCGGTAAAGAAGAGCAGCTCAAGCTGGCACTCAGTTGCCTGCTGGCCCGTGGTCACCTGCTGATTGAAGATTTGCCCGGCATGGGCAAAACCACTCTGTCCCATGCCCTGGCCGGAGTGCTGGGTCTGCAATATAACCGCATTCAGTTCACCTCTGATTTATTGCCCGCCGATATTCTTGGTGTCAGTATTTTTGAGCGTGAAAACGGTTCGGATGTTGGCCGCTTCCGTTTTCATCCGGGGCCGGTATTCACCCAGTTATTGCTGGCCGATGAAATTAACCGGGCAACGCCTAAAGCACAGAGTGCGTTGCTCGAGGCGATGGAAGAAGGGCAGGTGACGGTGGAAGGGGAAACCCGGCCACTGCCTATGCCGTTTTTCGTGATCGCCACACAAAACCCGGTGTCGCAATCGGGAACTTTCCCGTTGCCGGAATCTCAGCTCGACCGTTTTTTAATGCGTATTCAGCTGGGCTATCCCAATGAGAAGGCTGAACGCGAACTGCTCGAAGGACGTGACCGCCGCACCATGGCCAGCAACCTCAAGCCGCTTTTAACCACGCAGGAATTAGCGCAGCTGCAACAGCAGGTAAACAGCGTGCAGGCCTCGGCCAGTGTGCTGGACTATGTGCAGCGCATTATTGCTTTTACCCGTTATGAGGGGGGCTTTCAGTACGGTTTATCACCGCGCGGTGCGCTGGCTTTGCTGCGCAGTGCCAAGGCCTGGGCTCTGGTGGATGGTAACCGTCAGCACTTGCTGCCGGAGGATATTCAGGCGGTGCTGCCGGCGGTGGTTGATCATCGTCTGGCAGAAGCGGCCGATGGCGGCGCGCACAGCGTATCGCAACGTATCCTCAATACGGTGCCGGTTCTGGTATGACGACACTCGCCAGTCGCTGGCGCGCGCGCTGGAAACGCTGGCTCGATCGGCGTATTCCGCCGGCGCCTCAGGTAACGCTCAATCATAAGTCCATTTTTATTCTGCCAACCCGTACCGGGCTGCTGTTCACGCTGTTGCTGATTGTGTTGTTGCTGACCGCGATTAACTACCAGAACAGCCTGATTTATGGCCTGACCTTCTGGCTGTTCAGTGTGTCGCTGGCGGCGATGATGTTCACTTTCCGTAACCTGTCCGGACTGACGCTGGCGGCCGGGCGGGCGTATCCCTGTTTTGCCGGTGATGTGATTGAGTTACCGCTGCGCCTCATCGCGGCTCCCAAGCGCTTTCATGAAGCCTTATTGCTGGGTTTTCCCGACAATCCGGCACAACTGACCGATGTCGATACTGCCCAGACCCGTACCCTGGCGCTGAGTTTCCGCACTCATAAGCGTGGGCCGCTGCAGGCCGAACGTTTGCGGCTGGATTCACGCTTCCCGCTGGGGCTGTTCAACACCTGGACCTGGATCAAACTCGACTTTAACGCGCTGGTTTATCCGAAACCGGAAACCGTGCCCTTTGTGTTTGCCGCCGGTGAGCAGGGCGACAAGCTGGCCGGAGCGCCATCCAGTGTGTCCGGTCAGCAGGATTTTCAGGGGCTGCGAAATTATCAGCCGGGCGATTCCATGCGTCAGATTGCCTGGAAACAGCTGGCCCGCGGCAAAGGTCTGGTGAGTAAAGATTTTGACCATGACGAAGGCGCCACCTGCTGGCTCGACTGGGATGTACTGGCGCCGCAAAGCACGGAAGTGCGCTTGTCGCGTCTGTGTGGCTGGGTTTTACAGGCACACCAGCTGGGCTGGCGTTACGGCCTGCGTCTGCCGGGTAAGGACATCGCTCCGGATCACAGTGAAGGTCATCGTGACCGCTGTCTTGAAGCGCTGGCCCTGTATGGTTTTGACCGGGGGGCGCTATGAGTCGAAGCAGGGGCTTAATGAGCAGCACCGGTCATCCGAATACCGATCTGCAGATTCCGCGCAGCGCCTTGTTGTGGTTGCTGGGCAGTAATCTGGCCGCTTTACTGCCGCACGGACAGCACCTGCCACTGTGGATGTGGGGGCTGGCGCTGTTTGTTCTGGTGTGGCGTGGGCTGACGCATCTGGGGCGATTATCCTACCCGAACCGCTGGGCCAAAGCGGTGGCGGTGTTCGCTGCGTCGGCTGCGGTCGTAGTGGCCTTTGAGAAAACCTTTACTCTGGAAAGTGCGGCCGCCTTCCTGATTGCCGCCAGCTTGCTGAAGTTGCTGGAAATGCGAAACCGCCGTGATGGCTATGTGGTGGTTTTTTTAAGCTACTTCCTGCTCGGCACCGGCTTTCTCTTTGATCAGGGCATTCTGGCGGGTTTATACGGCATTCTGACAGTGTGGTTGCTGACCAGTGCGCTGGTTGCCCTGCATCAGAACGGTTTCTCCCATGATGCGCAGAGTGTCCGCCGCAGCCGTCGCGCAGCAAAACTGGCCGCCGCCATTCTGCTGATGTCGCTGCCGCTGATGCTGGTGTTGTATCTGCTGTTTCCGCGCCTGGCGCCGCTGTGGAGTATGGCGCTGCAGTCAGGTAAGGCAAAAACCGGTTTGTCGGCAGAAATGGCGCCGGGTGATATTGCCGATCTCAGTCAGTCCGATGAACTGGCTTTCCGTGTGTCGTTCAGTGGTGGCCAGGTACCTGCCCGCGATCAGCTTTACTGGCGTGCACTGGTTCTGGATGACTACGATGGCCGGCGCTGGCAGCCCAGTGGCGTTACTTCCGATGTGCAGTGGTACCCGAACAGCTGGCAGCCGCCGGCGGGCGCTGAAGGGCTGATTCGTTATGAAATTATTCAGGAGGCCACCAGCCAGATGTGGCTGTTTGCCCTGCGTGGTGTTGCTGCGCAGGAAGAGCGCATTGGCATGACGATGGATGACCGCCTGGTTGTGCGGCGGCCATTACATGAGCGCAAGCGTTATCAGGCCCTGTCCTGGCCTTCGGTCAGCATCAGTGAAGATGGCCTGGCTGGGCTTGAGCAACGCCAGAATCTGCAATTACCGCGTGATCGTAATCCTCAGGCGCGGGCCTGGGCGCAGCAGCGTCGTGCAGAGGCGGTTGATGATGCCGCGTACATTAATGGGTTGTTACGCCATTTCCGTGAGCAGGATTTTTACTACACCCTGAAACCACCGCTGATGGGCAGCGAAGAGATTGACGACTTTCTGTTTAATCAGCGTCGCGGCTTCTGTGCCCATTATGCCGGTGCGCTGGTGTTTCTTGCCCGTGCCGCAGGGATTCCGGCACGGGTGGTGTCCGGCTATCAGGGCGGCGAATGGAACGCTACCGATGGTTATTTGACCGTGCGTCAGTACGATGCCCACGCCTGGACGGAAGTCTGGCTCCGCGGGCAGGGCTGGGTGCGGGTTGATCCGACGGCGGCGGTTGCGCCACAGCGTATTGAGTTCGGTCTGGAGCGTGCGGTCGCTGAAGAGGGGACCTTCCTGCAGGATAATCTGCTGTCACCGCATCGCTTCAAAGGTGTCAGCTGGTTAAACAAGCTGCGTATGGAAATGGACAGCCTGAACTATTACTGGCAGCTGTGGGTGCTGTCGTATGACGGCAAGCGGCAAAAGAGTTTTCTTAATGGCTGGCTGGGGCTGGAAGACTATCAGCAGGGACTTTATGTGCTGGGTGGCAGCTTTGGCGGTTTCTTCCTGCTGGCTTCGTTGGTTGTCTGGTGGCGCCAGCGCCCGGTGCCCTTGTCGCCTTTTATGCGCAGCTGGCAGCGGTTGCAGGAAAAAGGGCAAAAACTGGGGGTAGAGCCGCAGGCTGGAGAAACTGCGGGCAGTTATCTGCAGCGTCTTGAGCAGCATTGCCCGCAGCAGCAGAGCTTGCTGCGCTGGCTGGCCGGAGAGATTAACCGCAGCCTGTATCAGCCGCAGGTGGATAAACACCAGATACAAAAACAACAGCGTCAGTTGTTGCATGCCATGGCTAAAGTTCGCCGCCAACTGCGCGCGGGCAGGGACTGAACCAGCAGGGTTCAGTCGGGCATTACAGTGATCACTGCTTCTGCGCCGGCCAGGCGCAGAAGCAGCCATCACCGGCTACGTTAGCAAAAGGGCCGTAACCCTTTGTGCCCAGTTCGCGCACAATATTCGGGAAAAAGTCATCATTGGCGACGGTGCACAGAGCGCCGAAGCCATAGGCGCCAAAATAACCCAGTTCACCTTGCGGACTTAACAAAGCCAGTGCCGGACTGCTGGGCAGGGGCAAATCAAGGCCCAGGGGCTGGCGAATCACCTCCATTCGCGCACCGTTCAGTTGGCGGAAATTCTGTAGCTGTTCATCACTGGTGCCCGGAGCGGCAATCACCACGATACGTAACTGCCCGGGGTTAAACTGACTGATCAGGCCATCAAAATGGCGCTGACTGAGCTGGTTACACAGACAATCGGGGTTCCAGAAATGCAGTAAAAGCACGGGCTTGTCTGTGCCTTCCGGGATCGCAGACGGTGGTAATAGTTGCAGTAATGGCTGCAGCATCTGGCCGACCTGGCTGGCCTGCCAGAAACGGGTATCGTCGTTGTTGCTCACAAAGGGGCGGACATTCTGCTGCTGAAACCACCATAAGCCGGCCAGGGTTGCCAGCAGCCAGACACTGACCAGCAGGGCCAGCCAGATATTCTTTGCTGAACTGGCCGGTGACGGCGTGCCAGCTGGATGTTTGTTGCTGGAAAGTGCAGGTTTGGTCATGGGGCTTTTCGCTGCTGGTTGGGTTTGGCCGGGTCTGGGCGAGTATACCTCAGGATTGCCGCATATTGTGCCTATGGCTTATTAATTTATACCGTTATCTTCTTGGCGTGTGCTGGTTATTGATCCGCGGAATTGTGCCGGCTGTATTTGTCGCTCAAAGAGTTATCAGGCGTGGCATTTAATCTCCAGAGCGTTAGGATACGCAGCTTTGCAGACACTTATGCGTTCACTATGACGGAACCCTCAGCGCCAGCTCTGGCAGAACCTCCCTGGATTCTATCGCTGACCGAAGAGCAGTTGACCGCGCAGCTGGCCGCTGCCCGGGTTCCTGTGTTGCTCGATTTCTGGGCCAGCTGGTGTGCGCCTTGCAGGGCGATTCTGCCATTGCTGGAAAAGCTGGTGCTGGAGCTTAAGGGGCAGATACTGTTGTTCAAGGTCGATGCAGAACAGTCACCCGAGCTGCTGCAGCGCTTTGCGGTTAAAGGTTTGCCGGCGGTCCTGTTGCTGCAGAACGGCATGGAGGTTGATCGCTTTCAGCAGACACTCACCGAATCACAGATCCGCGCCTTTATTCAGCCCTGGCTCAGGCAGCCAGCGCAGGAGAGTGTTCTGATATCCGGCTGTCTGCAGCAGGCAGAGCGGGCCTTTGCTGCCGCTGATGCAGATCAGGCGGCATTCAGCCTGAATCAGGCCTGCCAGCTTGCCTGTGGTGCACAGGGCAGTACAGCACTGATGCTGGCCGATATTCTGAATGTCTTGCTGGAAGGGCTTGGTTGCTTGCCGCGTTCAGAACGTGGTGCTTTGATTCAGCTGGCTGAAGGCTGGCTGGCCGCCGCCGATTTCAGTGTGTTGCGCGAACCGAAACTGCAACAGGCACAGGCCCGGCTGGCGTTACAGCGCCAGCAGTGGCAACAGCCGGCGGATGATATCAGTGTGTTGCGTCAGCAATTAGCGCAAGCGGACGCGCAGCAGGGGCAGGTGGTACTGGCACTTTCGGGGGCGCTGGCGGCGGAGGGGAATTATCCGGCAGCCCTGGAGACCTTGCTGGAGTTTTTACAGTCCCGTTGCCACGACAACCCGCAGGCGTCTACCTCGCTTGCAGAGGACACTGACTATCAGCAGGTGCAGGCCCGGCTGGTTGAACTGATTGATATTCTGCCGGATCGTGTACTGGCTAACCGTTACCGCCGCCGGTTGTTTGAATTGTCAGCGTTGCCGTTTTAACCGACCCTGAATTACCCGGATGAAGAATAATGATGTCTTTTAAAGTACTCGCCAGTGCTCTGGCGATGGTCATTACTTTCAGCGCTTTTTTACCTTATATCCGCGGAATTCTGACCGGCCGGATTAAGGCCCATGTGTTTTCCTGGGTGATCTGGGGAATTACCACTCTGGTGGTTTTTTTTGCGCAACTGAGTGATAACGGCGGGGCGGGTGCCTGGGCGGTAGGTTTGTCGGCGAGTATCACATTATTTATCGCCTGTCTGGCGTTTTTAAAACGGGGTGATCTGGCTATCACAAAACTGGATTGGTTATTTTTTATTGCGGCTTTATCGTCGCTGCCATTCTGGTATTTCAGTGATTCTGCATTAACGGCGGTTATTATTTTAACCACCGTGGATTTATTGGGCTTTGGCCCGACACTGCGTAAAGTCTGGGCGTATCCGCAGTCGGAATCGCTCGGTTTTTTTGCCTTATTTTTATTACGTAATCTGTTGGTGGTTGCAGCTCTGGAACATTATTCCTGGGTTACGCTGCTGTTTCCGCTGGCGGTGGCGCTGGCCTGCATGGCGCTGATGCTGATTATTGTTTTGCGTCGCCGGCAATTAAGCCGGACGACGCCTGAAGGTTTCTGAAAAGGCCGGTGCTTTAAAGACCGAGCTGACGGGCGGCCAGATCGCGCATAATTTCTTCCGAACCGCCACCAATGGCATTAACCCGTACTTCACGGTAAATACGCTCGCTTTTACAACCGCGCATATAGCCCGCACCACCCAGAATTTGCAGTGCTTCCCGGGCACAGAATTCCATCACCATGGTGGCCTGCACCTTTAATAAGGCAATATCGGCGGGTTTGGCTTTGCCGTGCTGAATCTGCCAGGCGCAGCTGTCCATATAAGCCTGGGTTGCATTCACCTGGCGCACCATTTCGGCAAATTTATGGCGGATAACCTGATGTTTGCTGAGTGGTTTACCAAAGGTTTTGCGCTCTTTTGCCCAGGCGGCAGCTTCTTCGATACAGACTTTGGCACTGGCTAAAGCTCCGGCGGTTAACGCCAGCCGTTCATTGTTAAAATTATGTACGATGGGCATAAACCCCTGATTTTCAGCGCCAATTAAATAACTGGCCGGTACCCGTACATTATCGAAATACAAGGTCGCTGTGTCCGAACACCACCAACCCTGTTTTTTATTTAATGGCGTACGGCTGAAGCCTGCGGCGTCGGCCGGCACTAAAATCATGGAAATACCGCCCACACCTTCGCCGCCGGTACGCACAGCAACGGTGTACCAGTCGGCACGCATACCACCGGTAATAAAGGTTTTGCTGCCGTTAATAATATAGTGGTCGCCATCACGCACGGCGCTGGTGCTGAGGTTGGCGACGTCTGAACCACCGCCGGGTTCGGTAATGGCCAATGAAATATGTTTTTCGCCACTTAATACCGGTGCAATGACCATGTTTTTTAAATAATCACTGCCAAAATGCACGACCGGTGGCAGGCCAATACCATGCACCATTAATGTGGCATAAATACCACCGGCGCCGGTACGGCTGAGTTCTTCCACGGCAATAATGGTATGAAAAATATCGGTGCCTTCAGTCAGACCACCGTATTGTTCCGGATAGCCCAGTTGCAGCAGGCCGACCTCGGCCGCTTTATGCCACAGTGCTTGCGGTAAATCACAGGCTTCTTCCCAGTCGTCGACATGGGGCATGATTTCGCGTTCGACAAATTTACGCAGCTGGCTGCGCCATTCGGCATGGTTGTCGTTGTAATAGGGGCTGGCTAATCGCAGCGAGTCAAACGTCAGCATATGAGGTTCCTTCCGTTAGTCGTTATTTTTCAGCACATCGGGTAATTCATAGCGATGAAAACCGTTGAATGATTCGCTGTTGGTGGCAGGTTTATCCGGCAGCGGAATAATGGCCGGTGCCGAACCCATCGATGAACCTCCATCGACACGCAGACAGACACCGCTGATAAAATTGGCGCCTTCGCTTAATAAAAAACAGACAGCAGAACTGATTTCGGCTTCGGTCGCGATGCGTTTAAGCGGTACGTGATGGCGCAGGTTGCGGATGGTTTTCTGCATTGCCGGGCTGTAGGTATCAAAGCCACTGGAGGCAACCCAGCCAGGTGCGACGGCATTAACCCGTACGCCGCTTTTTCCCCATTCCCAGGCCGCGGTTTTGGTGATGTTTTCCACCCCGGCACGGGCAGCCCCGGAATGCCCCATTCCCGGCATGCCGTTCAGGTTGTCGGCGGTCATATTGACGATGGCGCCACCGTGTTTCTGCATCGACTGACGATAGACTTCGCGCATCATCAGAAAGGTACCGGTAAGGTTGGTATTCAGCACCGCTTCAAAGCCTTTTTTATTAATAAACTCGAGCGGGGAGGGGAACTGGCCACCGGCGTTATTAAACAGACCGGCTATCGGGCCGTGCTCAGCCACAATGGTGGCAATGGTGGCGGTTACGGCGTCTTCATCGCGGATATCCAGGCTGTAGCAGCAGGCCTGACCGCCATCTTCCAGAATTTCGCCCAATACTCTGTGCAGTTTGTCTTCGTTGCGCCCGATCAGCACGACGTTGGCGCCCAGAGAAGCCAGTTCGTGGGCAGTGCAGCGGCCAATGCCACTGCCGCCTCCGGAAACAATTAAGGTTTTGCCGGCAAATATGCCGGCGCGCAGCGTGGATTGATACGGCATAAAGCGTCCCCATGGTGTGCGTGGTACCGGCCTGCGTGGCCGGTTGCTGTTATTTAAATATCGTTATTAAAATCAACTTACCAAGCAAGTGCTTGGTAGGCAACGGTCGTTTGTCGCCATGCTGCTTGTATTTATACCGTTATCTTTTGATCATCTGTAACCCGGGATAGGTTTCGTCAGGGCTTGAGGGGGGTGTATGTCGGCCGTTGTGGCTTGATAATTTTTATACCGTTATCATTGTTTTTAAGTTTCAGTAAAAATCTACTGTTCATATTTCCTGCATAGGGTGTTCAGGCGTTCAGGGTTATCAGTTGCTGCTCAGTTCTTCATAATGCGGCCATTAAACTGGCAGCGGAGAATAACGGATGCAAAAGCGACCATTGGGTAACAGCGATTTACAGGTAACCAAACTCTGCCTGGGGACCATGACCTGGGGTGAGCAGAACACGGAAGCGGAAGCGCACCAGCAAATGGATTATGCGCTGGCGCGTGGTATTAATTTCTTCGATACCGCCGAGATGTATCCGGTACCGCCGAAGGGCGAAACCCAGGGGCGTACTGAGCAGTACATCGGCAGCTGGTTTGCTAAAAGCGGAAACCGCGACAAGGTTATTCTGGCCAGCAAAGTAGCGGGCCCGGGTGACTGGATGACTCATCTGCGCAATGGTCCACAACTGACCCGTGCACATATCCGTGATGCTGTAGAAAACAGCCTGCGACGTTTACAGACCGATTATATCGATCTGTATCAGCTGCACTGGCCGGCACGGCCAACCAATTTTTTTGGCAAGCTGGGCTACGAACATCAGGAGCTGGAAAGCACACCGCTGGAAGAAACACTGAGCGCGCTGCAGGAACTGATTAACGAAGGCAAAATCCGCCATTACGGTCTGTCGAATGAAACCGCCTGGGGCACGATGAAAGTGCTGCAGATTGCTGATCAGAATCAGTGGGCGCGACCTCTGAGTGTTCAGAATCCTTATAATCTGCTGAACCGCAGCTATGAAGTTGGCCTGGCGGAAGTCTCTCATCGCGAACAGGTTGGTTTGCTGGCATATTCGCCGCTGGCCTTTGGTGTACTCAGTGGTAAATACCTGAACGGCCAGTTGCCGCCTGAAGGTCGCATCACCTTGTTCGAACGTTTCAGCCGTTATAAGGGTGAGCATGCGGAACAGGCAGTGCAGAAATACGTCGACCTGGCAGCGGATCTGGGAATCAGTCCGGTGACTCTGGCGCTGGCCTTTGTTACTCAGCAGGGTTTTGTGACGTCGAATATTATTGGCGCAACGACTATGGAACAGTTGCAGGAAAATATTGATTCGGCGGATGTGGTATTAACGGCGGAGATACTTGAACGCATTAATGCCATTCATAAAGTGCATTCCAATCCTTGCCCTTAATGCGTCGTACGAAAACGCCCGCTGAATAATCAGTGGGTGCTTTTCCACTACTGTCCCACAGTTTGGAGTGACATTGTGTCACTCCAAACTGCAGCATTCATCGACTACTGTTTTTCAATCTGCAACGCCTTTCCGGGGCAAGCCCCTGGCCCCCTGCAAGGAGAGGTATCTCCTTACGATCCTCTCTTTTCGGCGCGTCCGGCCTGACTTAGAAAAAAGAGGGTAGCCAACTGCAGTGGTTATGCGGCACGCAAAACAATTCGCCCCGGAACGACACTTTAAAACACCAACAATTTGTATCGTTCCGGGGCAGGGTTTTGCTCTGAAGGCCGCAGAATCATCTGGTTGTCTGGCGCCGTACGATCGCCGGTTTAAGCAATCCGCTCAGCCGTATTTCAACGGAAACTGTGTTTGCGACATCATATTTAAAAGATACGTTTGATTTGAAAAGCGGCAGTGCGGTGATGGTTTTCTGCGCCTCTGGGGCCGCCGCAGAAACCGCTGATATGTCTGGTCTGTCCGCAGGGATGCGGACAAGCGGCTCCGGCCATGGATGGCCGATGAGGCGCGCGGCCAGTAAATATCAAGGTTTCAAGGAATACGGCCCAGAAAGCGCGAAGCTGGGGTCGGCCCGCCGGCAAGGGGATAAGTTCCCCTGGGAGGCATTGGACCTGGATGTTAAAAAATGCTGTTTTTGTCAGCTATGATGCTGATTAAAAACTGTGGGACAGCAGTGGGGTGCTTTTCCCTTTTTTGTCTCATTTTCTCGTTTTAATTTCTTTCTATTTTACTGATTTCTGTTTCCGTTCTGCGCAATTGCGCAGAATCATCTGCTTTTCTTCCGCACTGGCCGATTGCCAAAAAAGAATTTCACGCAGTGAACGGTAACAGCCCAGGCAAATATCCTGATCATTAAGGCAGCAGTTACGGGTGCAGGGTGAAACAGTGTCTTGCATAAATCCTCCCTGTGCCTGTTGGGCCTGTTTAATAAGTGTTATCAGACCCTGGCTTAACTCCTGTCATTATTTATCGCCGGAGGCCAGCCGGACACCGTTTTTGCCCGCATGCTTTACCCGGTACATGGCTTTGTCGGCCTTATTGATCAGTGTTTTCAGATCTTGTCCGTGTTGCGGATAAAGGGCGATACCCACGCTGGCGCCGATTGTAATATTGCCTTGTTGGGTCACTATGGGTTCCGCCAGAACTTTAATGATTTTCTCGGCAAAGAGGATGGCATCATCGGCACTTTTTACATCAAGTTGCAGGGCGACAAATTCATCGCCGCCAAAACGGGCAAGCAGATCGGAAGCGCGCAGTTTATCTTTCAGACGTTGCGCCACATCTTTCAGTACCTGATCGCCGGTTTCGTGGCCATAGCTGTCGTTGACGTTTTTAAAACCGTCGAGGTCGATAAACATGACCGCAAGCTTTTCCTTCATCCGCTTGGCATGGGTGAGTTGTGCGCGGGCCATATCCTGAAATAAATGTAAGGTCGGCAGTCCGGTCAGAGCTTCGTAGTAGGCCATCTGCTGCAGTTTTTCCTGCGCCTCACGGGCATCCTGCAGGGCTTTATGCAGTGAGGTAACATCGTACTCCGACATCAGGATCAGAAAATCACCACTCAGCGGGTGGCGGGTAATGCGGATATCCAGCGTATGGTCGCGCAGTCCGGCAGAGGTTTGCATGCGGTGTGTCCAGCGGCCGCCCCGCTCGGCGATGGCTTTTTCCAGACAACGGGCGCCTTCTGCCGGGTCGGCAAAACGTGCGGAAAATTCCGTAATACCATCCGTCAGTGCCGCTGTATTAATCTGTTTATAGGCCTCCGTTGCTGCCGGGTTTTCGATTACCATGGCGCCGTCAAAGGTGAAGCTTGTGACCAGCACATTGGTGTAACGCATGGCTTCGACCAGCAGCAGATTTTCCGGTGTTTCGCCCAGATTCACTTCTTCGTTGATATAGGCAATGATGCCACGATGTTTTTGCGGGCCGAGCAACACGGCGCGGTGCATCATATGCAGGGTTTTTGGCTTGCCGTTAGGGTAGGTGGTCCAGGGATCGATGGTCAGCCCCTGACGGGCCGCCAGTTCGAAGGTCTGTGCGGTGCGGTCTTTGGCACCCTGGGTGTCACCGGACAGATCTTTATTAATCAGTTCGTCGACGGTCTTCAGCCCCCAGAAATCAATGGCCGCCTGATTGCCCCACCACCAGCCATGACGGTCGAGATCAAAAATCCAGACAACATTGGGGATCAGCTCATACAGGCGCAGTTCGTCGTGACTCTGAATATGCACCAGATGGCTGTAGCTGTTTTCCATTCAACGGGTCCTGTGTTGTGGTGTCGTGTCGTGCTGTGTTGGTTGCGCTCTTTTATCTTCAAACTTTAGCATTGGTTGCTGTGGAGAGAAGCCCCGGCGTTATCTTTCCGCATTATTCGCTGTGGCTGGCAAGCCAGTTGCAGACACCATCACCGGCACGCTTTCCACTGGCAAAACAGGCCGTTAATAAATATCCACCGGTCGGCGCTTCCCAGTCGAGCATTTCCCCGGCAACAAAGACACCGGGCAGGGCGCTCAGCATCAGATCTTCATTAACGGCGTTTTGTGTAACACCTCCGGCACTGCTGATGGCTTCGGCGATCGGGCGCGTGGACGTCGGGCAGGGCAGTGGCATGGATTTTAATGCACCGGCGACGGCCTGATGATCGTGCAGATCAAGCTCCGGGCAGCACTCCTTCAGTAATGCATTGGTGATCGCTGGCAGGTTCAGTTTTTTACGCAATACATTGGCGAAGCTCATGCCTTTGCGCGGTTGCTGCAGCTTACTGAGGACCTGTTCATAGCTGTTCTGTGGCAGCCAGTCGAGCCAGAGTTGCGCCGGCTTGTCTGATTGTTTGCCTGATTGATTGCTCAGCATCAGGTCACGCAGCGGGGCACTCAGGGCATACACCAGACTGCCTTCGATACCGTACTGACTGACGATAAATTCGCCTTTACGGCACCATGGCTGGCCATGGATATCGGTCAGCGATAGGGCAATATTTTTCAGTGGCGTGCCGCCAAAACGCTCGCGGATAAAGTCACTCCAGGGCAATTCAAAACCACAGTTGCTGGGTAGCAGCGGTGCAATGCTGACGCCCTGTTGTGTCAGCAGATCGCACCACTGACCGTCGGAGCCAAGACGCGGCCAGCTGGCGCCACCTAAGGCCAGTACCACCGCATCGAACTGCTCGCGTTTTTCACCGTCAGGCGTGCTGAAACACCAGATTTGTTTGCCGTTTTCCATCTGCCAGCCCTGCCAGCGATGACGCGGATGAATACTGACGCCCTGGCTGCGCAGACGGTGCAGCCAGGCGCGTAACAGCGGGGCGGCTTTCATATCTTTGGGGAACACGCGGTTGGAGGTGCCGACAAAGGTTTCGATGCCCAGCTCATGAATCCAGCTGCGCAGATTATCCGGGGTAAAATCATCCAGCATCGGCCGCAGCCAGTGGCTGGCGTTGCCGTAACGGCTGACAAAATCTGCGTAATCTTCGGCGTGGGTAATGTTCATACCGCCGACACCGGCGAGCAGGAATTTGCGCGCCACACTGGGCATGGCATCAAACACCTCAACGGCCAGACCCTGGCGGGCTATGCGTTCGGCGGCCATCAGACCGGCAGGGCCGGCACCTATCACGGCAATGCGCGGTGAGGCAGAAGATGAAATGCTGATGCTCATGGTAATCCGGACTGTGTGGGCGGGCAGAAAAACCGGCAGTTTATCATGTTGGCTGTGGATTACTGCAGTCAGGCTCAGTCGTCTGGCAGCCCCGCATAACGCCAGCTGCGGAAGTCGTCGTACTGCTCGCTGCTGATGTAATCCTTAAAGCGCATATCGCGCAGAATACGCTGCATTTTTTTACGCAGGCTCGGAGACCAGTTGCCGTTTTGCACCAGTGTGTAGTGATAGCGTCGTGGCGATGGCAGCAGCAGAGCGAGAAAGGCGCCTTCGGCAGCGTTCAGTTCGGCGGCGGGTTTGCGGAAATAGTAATGGCTGGCTGCGGCGATGCCATACAGGTTGGGGCCGAATTCGGCCATATTCAGGTACAACTCCAGAATCTGATTTTTGCTCAGCGCCTGTTCCAGATGGCGGGTAGCAACCAGCTCCTGAAATTTGCGTGTCAGGGTTTTCTGATTGTCGAAAAACAGGTTTTTAGTGGTCTGCTGGCTGATGGTGCTCGCGCCGTATTTCCATTCGCGCTGTTTGATATTTTCGCCCAGTGCGGCGAGGAGGGCGTCATAATCGATGCCCTGATGGCTGAAAAAATCGGCATCCTCGCTCAGTACCACGGCATACACCAGATTGCGGCTGATGGCATCCAGTGGCAGCCATTGCGGGGTAATCACGTCAATGCCGCTGGCCTGTTCAAGGCGTTGCTCTGTACGGTTGATGGCCTGTTGCTGCAGGCTCTTCATATTAAGCTGCGCAGCGTCCGGCACATCCTGTAACAGCCAGTTGAGCCAGGCGACAGAAGATAACAGCAGCAGCCAGAACAGCGCCCCGGTCAGCAATAATAAACGTCTCAGCCAGCGGCGCGGATAGTTAAACCAATAGCTAAGTCTGTACTTCAGCGAATAAGACAACCTGCGGCTCCTGTGTGGCGGATTTCAGGTCGTCATGTCGTAACCGCGAGCCCTCAGTCCGCCGGACCGGATATCTGGCCCGGTGTCTGGCTGGGAGTCTGTTTAACTGGCTGGCTGAGTATCGGTTTGCGTATCCGGACGATGACTGACCCTGTACAAACGATAGCCCAATGCGACGGCGGCAGCGCTTAATCCGACCACCAGACCGGTCCAGAAACCTTCGGCTCCCATGCTCATCCTCTCACCGAAGGCGAGCCAGTAACCAAGGCCAAGGCCGATCAGCCAGTAAGCAACAAAGGTAATCAGCATCACGGCGACGGTATCTTTATACCCGCGCAGAGCACCGGCTGCAGCAACCTGGATCGCATCCGATAACTGAAAAACTGCGGCAAATAACAGCAGACCAGCGGCGGTAGAGACTACGGCCGGGTCTGGCGAGTAGAGGCGGGCGATACTGGCAGCAAACAGCACCATCACGCTGGCGTTAAACATCGAAATTCCAAGATTCAGACCGATGCCAATCCAGGCGGTGCGCCGCGCCAGAACATACTGGCCGGAACCCAGCCAGTGGCCCACGCGTACGGTTAAGGCCATGCCCAGACTGAGCGGAATCATAAAGGTCAGCGACGACAGGTTCAGCGCCACCTGATGGCCGGCAACAATGGTCGGGCCCAGCTCGGTCAGGAACAGGGCAATCACGGAGAACAGACTGACTTCAAAGAAGATCGCCACGCCAATGGGTACGCCAATCTGCAGCATTTCTTTTACCTGAGCCTTCACCGGGCGCAACACATGGCGCCACAGAGGGTATTCTGCCGGTAAGCGCTTCTTACGGGTGTTGCGTGCCATGGCGATGGCCATGCCAGCAAAGATCAGGCTGGAACCGATACCACAGCCCACGCCACCGAGTTCCGGCATGCCAAACAGGCCGTAAACAAAGATGGCATTAACCGGTACGTTCATCAGCAAGCCGGTCAGCATGATGCGGGTGACCTGACCCGGCTCGTTCAGTGCTTCGGCGTAAAAACGGTAGGCCAGAAACACGCCGGCGCCGGGCATGCCAAAGGCAATCGCCAGAGTGTATTCCGCGGCAATACGCGCAGTAACCGGATCATCCACCAGCAGCGGCAGGGCGGAAGAGCCAGCCCCAAGCAACAGCCCCGCCAGACTGCCCAGTACGATCCCCACCCACAGTGCCGCGGCCAGCAGATTGGGCAGTTCGTCGTTACGGCGCGCGGCGTTCAGGCCGGAAGCGAGCGGCGATAAGGCCACCAGAACGCCAGCGAGAAACAGCCAGGTAGGCAGCCACAGGCTGGTGCCAATGGCGACGGCGGCCAGATCGCGGGTGCTGACATAGCCGGACATCAGGGTGTCAACGGTGCCCATGCCGATCTGCGCCAGCTGGGTCGCCAGAATAGGAAAAGTCAGTTTAAGCAGGGCTCTTATTTCTTGAGCTTTGAACGTCATGCCGGTAGTGTCCGTGCGCAGCTCAGGGTTCTGAGCAGGCAATAGGGTCGCAGGGGACAACAGCGCTGGCTGCGAATACAAAAATGCACTGTTGAGAAACTGCGCATTTTGCCCTGAAAGTGCGGTACAGACCAGTGCTGTTCTGTGAATACATTGTTATTGGTTTATGACGATTCCACTCGATATCAACGATCTGATGCGGCTGTTTAACGGTCTGTTTCAGGAGACAGAAAATACCCTGCTGATGGCTGGTGACGACGAGCCCATTTATCTGCCGGCTGATGACCAGCATGCGCAGCACCGGCTGATCTTTGCCCATGGTTTTTATGAGTCGGCGCTGCATGAAATCAGCCACTGGTGCATTGCCGGGCCGGAGCGGCGCAAACAGGTTGATTTTGGCTACTGGTATGAACCGGATGGCCGCAGCGCAGAGCAGCAGCGCGCCTTTGAGCAGGTGGAGGTAAAACCTCAGGCGGTAGAGTGGATTCTGTCGGAGGCCTGTGGCCGGCGCTTTTATGTCAGCACTGACAACCTGAATGGTGATCCCGCCGCAGTAGAAACCGGGCTTGCGCGTTTTCGTCAGGCGGTCTGGGTCCAGGCCTGCCATTACCTGGAGCATGGCCTGCCACCACGGGCAGAAGTATTAAAAAAGGCGCTGTTAGATTATTATCAGCGCCAGTCACTATTTGGTGTGCACTTGTTTGCACCGGAACGAATTTAGAAGCGGAGTAGCTTTTGTTAAAGAAATTTTTGCAGGCCGTAACCGGTAAGAAACAACCGGCCGGAAAACAGGGATCGGGCAGTAAGCCCGCAACGCAGGGCCGAGGGGCGAAAAAGCCCGCGGATCTCAGCGCAAAAGACAATAAAAACGCCAAGCGTGGCGGTAAAAAAAGCAATCAGCCAGCCAAAGACACCCACAAGGCGGCCCATCTGCCTCACCATGGCGCTCAGGCGGACAATAAAAAGTCCCAGACGCGCGGCAAGCACGACCAGCAGCGCCCGGCCATTGACGATACACCATGGTCCATCGATGACTTCAAAGTAGACGTTGACCCGGCTAAAACCCGTTTCCACGATCTGGATCTGCCGGATTCCGTGATGCGCGGCATTCATGCACTGGGCTTCCAGTACTGCACCCCGATTCAGGCGGAAAGTCTGCCAGCCGCTTTACGTGGCCGTGACACCATCGGACAGGCGCAGACCGGTACCGGTAAATCGGCGGCGTTTCTGCTCACCATTCTCAACCGTTTGCTCACCGTTAAGCCGGAAGAGCGTTTTGCCAGCGAGCCCCGTGCCCTGGTAATCGCGCCGACCCGTGAACTGGTAATGCAGATCGGTAAAGACGCGGAAGGTCTGGCGAAATACACCGGCCTGAACGTTGTAACCATCGTTGGTGGTATGGACTACGAGAAGCAACGTGCACAGCTGCGTAACCATGTGGTCGATGTTCTGGTGGCAACGCCGGGCCGTCTGATTGACTTTATGCGCAGTCAGGATGTGTTCCTCGATCAGGTTGAAGTGCTGGTGCTGGACGAAGCCGACCGTATGCTTGATATGGGCTTTATTCCGGATGTGCGCCGTATTGTCCGCGCCACGCCCACCAAAGATCAGCGTCAGACGCTGCTGTACTCCGCTACCTTCAACTACGATGTGCGCATCCTGATTGATCAGTGGACCACGGACCCGCTGGAAGTGGTGATTGAGCCTGAACAGGTCGCGACCGATCGGGTGGAACAACGCTGCTATCTGGTTGCTGAGAGCGACAAATACAAACAACTGGAACGGGTTCTGGCCGACGAAAAACCGGAGCGTTGTATTATCTTCGCCAACCGTCGTGACCTGACCCGTAACCTGTGTGACAAACTCAACAAAAACGGCCATGTGGCGGTGCTGTTGTCGGGTGAAGTGGCGCAGGAAAAACGCATCCGTACACTGGAACGTTTCCGTTCCGGCCACGTTCGCATTTTGGTGGCAACGGACGTTGCCGGTCGCGGTATCCACGTTGACGGCGTCAGCCATGTGATCAACTACACCCTGCCTGAAGACCCGGAAGATTACGTGCACCGTATCGGCCGTACCGGGCGTGCCGGGGCAAAAGGGGTGTCGGTCAGCTTTATTTCCGAAGATGATGCGTTCGTACTGCCGGATCTGGAGAAATATCTGGGCACCAAGCTGGAACTGACGCAGCCCTGAACCGTTGCACTGTGGCATCGGACGGATGCTGCAGGATGGCTGTCAAAGGGTAGATTGAACCGTTATTGAACAGGAGTTGCTGGCGGATGCTGTTGCCGTTCACTCTGTTGTCCCGGTCAGGCCGGGGCAACTCCTCCCCCCGGCGGGGCGCAGAAAGCGGGATGGTCTTCCTGCCACGTTTTGCCACGCTGTTTGCACTTCTGTTTTGGCAGTTGCTGGTTACTCCGGCGACTGTTGCTGAAGCGGTCGCGTCTGAAATGGTCAGCGCTGAAACCGCGAATCAGGCCGCTCAGGTAACGCCTGAATGGGTCGAGCGTTATCTCTATACCCGCAACTCGGCTTTGCTCGATGACAGCCCGAACGATCACGTTATGTCGTTTTATTACTTTGGCCGGCTGGATCAGCGCACGCTGATTGGCCTTGAGCGGGTGCGCGGTGATGATTACGAGCAGTTTTTCAGCCTGCTGGTGTTCGAAGGTGCGGAGCTTTTGGGGTACTACCGCAACGTGCTGAGTTTTCCATCAGGTGTTGCCGATGACGGCGAGGTGCAGTTCCCGCGTGGGGTCGATGTTCATTTACAGGGCAGTGATGCTTTGCTGAACATCACTGCGCCCGTGTTCAGTGGCTTATGTCAGCGACAGCGGGGCGCGGAAGCTGAGACGGATCTTTGTGTGCCATGGATGTCTGTTCGTTCGCAATGATCTGCTGAATTAACCAATCCGGATCATCCATCGGCAGGTCGTGCCCCGCCCTGGGATGGCTGAGCAGATTTTTCTGCCAGCGTTCGGCAATGCGGCGTGTACAGGCTGCATCTACCAGACGGTCGGCCAGACTGTTATAGAAAAAAGCATCCTGCAGTGGCGCCTTGGCCGGGCCGTGGAAGTGGCTGGCGGCCAGTAACTGGGCAAGGCCGTTGCGTAATGACAGCGGATGAGCGGCAGCATAATCACACCACAGCGGCAGCAGGCATTCGCTGTCTTTCATATTCAGCGTCCACTTCAGAATGGCGGCTTCAAGCTTGTCTGAACTGCGTAAACTGCGCAGAAATCCTAATAATGGCCGGATTTTCATCCGCTGCCAGGGCGTCGAAAAATTACTGAAACTGGTATTAATCAGGTGCAAGCGGGCGACTTCCTGCGGATAGCAGCGTGCCCATTCGCTGGCGATCATCGCGCCCATCGAAATGGCGACAAGAACCCGCGGACGGGTATTGTCCGGACTGAGTTTCTGCACCTGATGGCGGATATCGAGCATCATATTATGAATGCTGAAGGGGGTTTTATCGCGGAAGCGCTCGCCATTACCAGCCAGCTCCGGCAACAGTAATGCCGATGGTGCCAGTTGCTGCTGTTGTAATTGGCTGAGCAACTGGTCGGGAAAGGCACCCCAGTGAAAGCGGCTGCGGATCAGGCCGCGGATCAGTACCCATTCGGGCTGGGATTGTTGAGTGTCCTGCTGAGCATCCATGCGCATATCAGGTTATTCCGTTACCAGAAGTTGAAATAGCGGTGCACACTGAACTGCAGTGTGGTGCCGGCATCGTAATCTGAACTGAGATTGGTGCGGTCGATGCTCAGACGGTAGTCGTACGGACCGTAGCTGCGTTCAACGCCGACGCGGAATTGCCAGTAATCATCACTGTGTCCGCCGCCAAAATTAAAGTCGTCGTTGATTTCCAGGTAGCGGTGCTGGGCGGTAAAAAACTCAATCGAAAAGCTATCGGTCTGGATGGTGTAACCCAGTTCCAGACTGCGTTTGGCAAATCCTGAATCCAGATAGGAATCGCTGTGGCGCCAGCCCAGTGTCAGGGCATCGTCGACCAGCAGGCGCAGCGTTCCTTCACTGTAGGCCTGATCCTGAATGCTGGCGTCGCCGGCAAAGGTGTAGCGGGTCGCGGAAATATCCATCGCAATACCATCACTCAGCGGCAGATACAGGCCAGCAAAGGCATCGTGCTCGTAGGTGGCATGATCACCTTTGCGGTCCAGACCAGAAGACCACAGGCCGGTGTAAAAACCACTGTCATGGCGGAAGGTCAGGCCGCCCTGCAGGGCTGCATTGCCACCGGTCTGACTGACACCATCGCGAACGTATTCTGAAGTCAGACCCAGATTGGCTTTCAGTTCGGCATGGGCGGTGGTGGCTGCCAGCATCGTCAGAGCGGCAGAGGCAGTAAGCAGAGGGCGGAATACAGACATGTGACTAGCGCTTTCCGTTAGTGATCAGATAAAGGCCGCTATCATACGATGTTTCTGCGGCGCTGTGATGTGTTTGTGGTGTATTTACTGGCGTGATACTGGTCGGGCGCTACTTCGGGCAAGCGCCGGGGCTGAAAGTTCCGTTTCAGGGGGCGGGGCCGCTACGGTTGTATGGATACCAGCGGTCGCAGGCGCGCTGGTACAGCTGCTGTTTATCGGCAGCGTTGTTCGGTGCCCAGGTGGGCATGCTGCGCACTGCTGACATTAAAAACTCAATCAGAGTGAAATGGCGGCGCAGAATGCGCTGATGCCGGTGCGGCAGAATCGGATTAAACAGGCTGTGGTAACGGAACAGGTGGCGCGGATTTTTTTTCACCCACAGCCAGGAACCCATTTCCAGTGTCAGCGGCAGATAAAGGCCATCAGGTTGCTGTGCCATGTAGTCGTCATACAGGTAATCCCACAGATCGCCATGGGTGGTGTAACTGTGCGCCTGAGGCTCAAACAGGTACATATTATGGCTGGGGTAACTGTGTTCAAACAATTGTGTCAGGGCGCAGGCCTCAGGCAGGCCGGGCCAGGGTTCGGTGCTTTTGGCGTAGGGAAACCAGATGCGGTCTTTGTAACCGAAACCTGAGTGACAATCGAGGGTGATGCAGTGTTTCTGATATTTCAGACTGGCGCGGATGCTATCGATCAGGGCCTGACTCTCTGTCTCCATAGGTTCGCCTTTGCGTCCGCGATACCAGGGCAGGTGACGGCTGATGCGCTGTCCGCCGACCAGAAAGGGTGTGCTGCCAATTGCATCGACCGGCGCATTACGCATTAAATCAACGCCGTTAGGGTTGGCGCGGCTGTTATTCCACATGCCGCCGGGATTCACGATCGGAATAACCACCAGCCGGATCTGAGCCAGCATTTCCATGGCGGTAGGGTCCCAGTCGAGGCGGCGCAGCAGGGTACGTAAGAACGATAAAATCACCTGGCTGCCAATACGTTCGATACCATGTACGCCGCCGATCAGTGCCAGTGTCGGAGCCAATGGTGTGGTGGCGCCCATTTCCAGCACATAAAACGGCAACCTGAATGAACCCTGTTGGATATGAGCAGGAACGGATACCCGCAGATGATGGCGGCCTTGCTCAATGAGTTGTTCCAGTTCGGTCAGTTCGGGCAGGGCTTTATTAATTTGGTAAATCCGTTGAATCACGTTGGCTGCATCCTTATTCTGCTCAGCCGTCCTCTTTACCAGAATAGAGTAACAATTCGATGAAATCTTCCCAGTCGCTGCCCGATACTCCTCCGGACCGTTACCGCGGCTGGCACTGGGTGAAAACCCTATGGCCGTATCTGATGGAGCATCGCTGGCGCGTTCTTGCTGCTTTGTTGTGTCTGGTGGGGGCGAAGCTGGCCAGTGTGTCGATGCCGTTTCTGCTGAAATATCAGGTCGATCACCTGAGTGCGGTCGACAAACAGGCCATTAATCCGGCGGACTGGTGGTTATGGTTTCCGCTGGCTTTATTGCTGGCTTATGGCGCCGTGCGTTTTTTAAACGTTTTTATGGGCGAAGTGCGTGATTTATTGTTTGGCCGGGTAACCGAGCGGGCCATGCGGCGCATGGCGCTGAAGGTGTTTGAGCATTTGCATACCCTGAGCCTGGAATTTCATTTAAACCGCCAGACCGGCGCATTGCAGCGTGATATTGAGCGTGGCACCAGCGGTATCAGTTTTCTGCTGCGCTTTATGATTTTTAATATTATTCCGACCTTCCTCGAGTTGTTTCTGGTAATCGGCTTGTTGCTGGCCAACTACCCGCCGGTGTTCGGCATAATTACCGCTGTAGCGGTCGTGGCTTATGTGGCCTATTCGGTAAAAGTAACGGAATGGCGTACCCATTATGTGCGTGAAGCCAACCGTATGGATTCCACCACCCATGCCCGCGCCCTAGACAGTCTGCTGAATTATGAAACGGTCAAATATTTTACCGCCGAGCAGCGCGAAGCTGAGGCTTATGACAGCTCGCTGGCGCAGTGGGAGCAGGCGCGGCGTATGAACCGCTTTTCGCTGTTCAGCCTGAACAGTGGGCAGGCCCTGATTGTCAGTGTTGCGATGGGCTCAATGTTGTTATTCGCTGCTTACTACGTGCTGATTGGCCGCATGACTCTGGGTGACTTTACTCTGGTGAATGCCTTTATGTTCCAGCTGTTTGTACCGCTGAATTTTCTGGGTTTTGTCTACCGTGAAATTAAAGCGTCGATGGCCAATATCGAGCGTATGTTTGAGCTGCTGGATGAGCAGTCAGCGGTCAAAGATAACGGCACTGCGACGTTGCAGGTCGGTCGGGGTGAAGTGGTTTTCCGTAATCTTCAGTTTGCTTACCAGCCGGAGCGGCCGACTTTACGCGGCCTGAATTTAACCCTGGAAGCCGGAAAAACACTGGCGGTGGTTGGTTCCAGCGGTGCCGGTAAATCGACCCTGACCAAATTATTATTCCGCTTTTACGATGCTCAGCAGGGCGAGATTCTGATTGATGGTCAGCCTATTCAGTCGGTGCCACAGCAACAATTAAGACAGGCGCTGGGCATCGTGCCGCAGGATACGGTGCTGTTTAACGATACGCTGAAAAATAACCTGCTGTACGCCCGCCCGGAGGCAACAGATGCTGAACTTGCCGAGGTGATCCGTATGGCGCATTTACAGAAACTGGTGAATGAATGCCCGGATGGTATGGATACCGTGGTTGGTGAGCGTGGGCTGAAATTGTCCGGCGGTGAAAAACAGCGCATCGCCATTGCCCGTATGCTGCTTAAACGCCCGGCAATTATGGTGTTTGATGAAGCGACTTCGTCGCTCGATTCCCATACCGAACGCGGCATTATGGCCGAAATCCGTGAAGTGGCGCGTGGTCATACGGCGCTGATTATTGCTCACCGTTTATCGACGGTGGTTGATGCTGATTGTATTGCGGTACTGGAGAATGGTCAGGTGGTCGAGCAGGGAACCCACCAGCAATTGCTGGCCGCCGGCTGTGCCTATGCCGCATTGTGGCAGGCGCAACAGCAATCGGATGCTGCTGAGCATGTGGACGCTGAGGAAAAGTAATGCACCTGTTAATTGTTGATGCAATGAACCTGATCCGCCGTATTTATGCGGCGGCGGCCGATACCGAATTACCGCTGGAGGCAACCCGCAGCCGTTGTTTAAGTGCCATTGCGCGTAATGCGGAATACGCCAAGGCTACGCATGTGGCGATGGTATTTGAGCAGAAATGCCAGACCTGGCGCCATGATTTATGGCCGGATTACAAGCTGGGACGTCCGCCGATGCCAGAAGCCTTGCAGCACGATCTGGCCGATATGCAGCGTTATTTTCAGCAGTCAGGCGTGTTTTGCCTCGATTTGGCCGGTTGGGAAGGCGATGACGTGATGGCCACACTGGCGAGTAAAGCTGCTTTTGCCGG